>JACCDW011034645.1_pt1 | contig 12743 bp, 7 predicted proteins | sample 7449781 | NCBI WGS metagenome assembly JACCDW01 (sample SAMN15323449, study PRJNA562643) | freshwater metagenome | isolation source: river surface water | place: USA:Blue River Watershed | collected 2017-08-18 | reverse complement strand
GTAGCCAACCCGCGAACAGTGGATTGTAAAGTTAAATCTAAGGCAGGTGTGCTGACAAGAGCTGATGCTGAAGACAAATAGCCAAAAGTAGCCAACCCGCGAACGGTAGATTGCAAGGTAGAATCCAAGGCAGGTGTGCTAACAAGAGCTGATGCTGAAGACAAATAGCCAAAGGTAGCCAACCCGCGAACAGTGGATTGTAAAGTTAAATCTAAGGCAGGTGTGCTGACAAGAGCTGATGCTGAAGATAGATATCCAAAGGTAGCTAATCCTTGAACAGTGGATAGTAAGCCAGTGCTGAGATTTGTAAGCTGTGAACCATCGCCTTGTAGGGATGAGAACTGAAGGCGAGGACCACTTATGAATGTATTGACTAAGCCATAATCCATTTGTGTAGAAAGTGTGCTGACATAGGTAGCACGAATAAAGGGGAACGTAATAAATCCATTACCTGTGCCAAACGAAATGGTGCTGGCATTTAACAAATCAATCGTGGCTGTAGATGCGGTCAATGTTCTTGTAAAAAAGTTGCTCGCAATGCTGGTTGAAAAAGATGATATATTTGATCCGAGAGCTGCTGTGCTGACATAAAATCGTGAAATTCCAAGAACAGTGGAAGGCAAGGCTGTGGAAGAAACATAACCTATTGCCCCCAGTCCACGCACAGTGGATTGAAGAGAAGATGTAAGTGTAGCAGAACTAATGTATCCTATCAACCCTAAACTATTGACTGTAGATAACAAAGAGGAAGTGCTGACATATCCCAAAGTTCCCAATCCAAGCGTAGTGGATGTAAGATTTGTAGAGGTTACATCGCCAGATCCAGTTCCTCCACCGCCTGCTGTGGAAATATATCCTAAGGTTCCAAGTCCTCTTACTGTAGATATCAATGTAGAATCTAGAACTTGTGTGCTAATAAGGTTGGCAGCTGAGGATAAATAACCAAAGGTAGCAAGCCCCCTTACTGTAGATCCAAGAGTTGATTCAAGCACAGGGGTGCTAATCAGATTAGCCGCCGAGGATAAATAACCAGAAGTAGCAAGCCCTCTTACAGTTGAAAATAGAGACAACGAGGAAACATACCCCCATGTTCCCAATCCACGATTCGTGCTGGTCAAATCCACATCATTTACATTACCACCCGATGTATTGATTGTAATATTGTTATTAATGATGCTACTGATAAAAGCTCCAGCATTGTTAATGTAGAATCCAGAAGTTGTTGCAGAAATATTAATCGCACCAGCTGAACTAATATTGTAAATCGTAGAAAATGTTTGTGTAACACCTAAAACAGTAGATGTTAATTGCGAGGTTGAAATGTATCCTAAGGTAGCCAATCCTTGGGTTGTAGATGTCAGATTTGAGGAGGTGACAGCTGTGCTTAGATAAAGATTTCCCAACCCTTGAACAGTGCTTACAATACTACTTGTCAATGTCTGTGTAGATACATAGCCAAGTGTTCCTAATCCCAATGTGGTTGATGTAAGATTTGCACGTGTGATATCTCCAGATCCAGCAGTGCTCAAATAAATATTTCCAAGTCCCTGCACTGTGCTTACAATACTACTTGTCAATGTCAGCGTAGAAACATAGCCGATTGTTCCTAATCCCAATGTTGTAGACGTAAGATTTGCCCTTGTTACATCACCAGAACCACCACCTGCAGTGCTTATATAACCATACGTTCCAAGACCTGCCACAGTAGAGATTAAGTCATTTTTAGTGACATCACCAGAACCACCACCTGCTGTGCTGATATAACCATAGGTTCCAAGCCCTTCTATTGTGCTTTGAAGTAATGCTGATGTCGGGACACCGATTGTGCTTAAATAAGCAGATCCATCTTGAAAGATAGCGCGACCATTGGATGTGGTAGCAAATATATAGTTTGTGCTAACTTGAGCATTTGTATCTGGATCTATAGCATACAATCTTCGTATGACTATAGAGTCAGTATCATATGTTTTCCGAACAATAGCGGACATGGTTTCTAGTTATAAATAGAAATAAAAAGAGCATTTGAACGGGGCGTATACAGAGCACATTGTGTGCTTATCGTATAGCCTCCACCAAGAACTATATTTGTAAAGATATGACTTATAGCAAATCCTTTTGTCTCAGCCTGTAAAAAATCATCCTTGTTCATTTGCATAATAATTTTTCGTGAATAAACATTGGATGGGTTGCCTGCATTTGAACCCAACGATGTCATATATTTTCTTTCTCTGAACATTGTATCTAAATAATAAGTATCTCCTATTTGGATAAATGTAGAAACATGATTGGAATTATAGTTAGAAGCATTAATAAGGGCTGAAAAAAAGATGTTGGGTGTGTATTCTATAGTTACAAAACTCCCTGTATCAAACTTCTTAGAATATCCTCCCAAACTTTGATATTGGACTGAACTAAAATATTGATTCATTTCAGTATAAATATATGCATTTGATCCCATATAGGCATTAATCATAGGCACTTGTTTCTTTGAAAAGGTTTCAGGTATTGCTAAGGAACTTGTAAAATATTTTTCAATGTTGTAAAAATAATCTACTGTGCTTTGGAGCTGATTTCTATAAATATACCCTTGATTTGATAATGTGCTTGCATAACCAATCATGCTGGGAACAGAAACAAATGTAAGGCTATTGATGGACATCACTGAGTTAGTGGTGGATGTCAATGTGCTTAGTAATGTTTCCCTGAGAGTATAAAGGCTTGAAATACCAAACGCAAATGATGATATTAAAGTGCTTGTTAAACTTGCAGTAGAAATAAATCCCCTGCTACCTGCATAAGCAACATATCCTGATTGTGTGGAGGGAATAAATAGATTCAAGGCTGCTGAACTTACATATGTATTGGCAGTTTCTGTTTCTATTCCTCTTGTTGTTGACTGTAAAGAGGATGTTAATGTTAATGTAGAGATTATATTCTGCCTTGCAAAAAGACCTGCAGTGGTTGACTGGAGAGATGAAAGAAACTGATTTTGCAAAGGATAGAGATTTTGAAGCCCAGATACAGTGCTAATCAAACTGGCAGTAGATACATACCCTGTTGTCCCTAACTCTTTGAGTGTGCTTTGAAGAGACAGAGAAGAAATATAACCAATCGTAGCAAGATTGGCAAAGGTGCTGGTTGTGCTAACTGTGTAGTTAGATAAGGCTGTTTGAATTGCATTAGAAGTATTGAAAATAGAAGTTCCTATTGCTGTGCTGAATGTTGATAGCTGTGTTGACACAACATACATTCCATTCACGGTAAAGTTAAAAATACTGCCCGCTCCAAAGTCAGCAAAGGTAGATGTAGAAAGAGTTACAGCAGATGAATATTGATCTATAAATCCCTTGTTTGTAGAAGTCATGATATATACAGGAGTTTTCACAGAAGAAATAGTGGACATTCCCACATTCAAAATTCCAAACTGATCTACCAGTTGAATAATTGTAGCACGAGCCATGGTATCACCAAACTTTTGATCATATCTAAGTTGTGTATAGTTGGAGAGTTCATAGATGGTTGAACGATTTGTTGAATACAATGTATATTCTACTGTAGATAAACTTGTCAACGCTGTTGAATAAATATCTTTTTGTGTATAGATGCTACTTATTGTAGACATTGTTGAAATATAGGAGTTTCCTGCTACAGAACTGATTCCCAAAAAACCGTTCGCTGAATAAGAAGACAAGTTTAATGCGATGACAGCAGGATTGAAGTTTGTTTGAAACTGGAAATCCTGAATTCCAGCCAGAGTTATAAACGATGAAGAATTCTGCTTCGTAAAAACTATACCTGATGCTGAACTTGTATTAATGTTTGATGTCAGTGATGATACAACTTTTAGATTTTGAAACGAAATTATATTCGTTGAAAGAGCAGGTGCCTCATAAAAAGATCTAATTGTCAAAAGATTCTGAGAAGGAGTTGTAGTAGAGGATAAAAATCCCGTTGTTGCAACATCAATCGTATTGTTTACAGTAAAGTTTGAATATGCATATAGACTATTCGCTCCACTGATATCTATATACAAAAATCCAGAATCAATAAGTTGAAGACTGCTTGTTGTAGACGAAAGCAATGTGCTTAGAAGGATTCCATTCTGTCCTGAGAAGCGTAAAGTGCCACTTGGTGTAGATCCTCTGTATTGATTGGAATCTATAAAGACTTCATTGAATGTAGGCAACGCTCCCAATGTGCTGGGTTGCGCCCAATACGTGCGCCCATCTCCATAACTGGCTAACACATAGTTGGCTGGAACCTGACTATTGTCGGATAGTTTCGCAAAGACTCTGCGAAAGGTTATGTAATCTGTATCAAGAGACCGTTTACTTGAGGCAGATGCCATTCTTACCTTATACATGGTTTTTAATTCAAAATAGTCACGAAGATTGAGTTATATGGTGAGTTAGCAACTGTAATAGTAGAGTTATTGAAACCACTATCATTTGTGGTATTAATATCATTATCATCAAGATAATATCCAGCCGATATAAAATGTGTGAGTTTTAGAGTAGATGTATAAGAAGTGCGGATAGAGGTATTATCTAAGGGGAATGTAAGATTTTTCTGGTAAACGTTTGAAAGGTTGCTAAACTGAAATACTACTGGATCATCAATCGTTGTATTAGGCACGATAATGCTATTCACAGTAACAAAAGTGGATAAAAAACGAAGTTTTCCAACGCCATTGCTGGTTTTGCCATTTACACCCGAAAATATGATGTTTTCATTGACATCTAAACTTATTTGTGAGGTTGCTGTAATGTATGTTGAGAAAGGCGATAAGTTAACATCAGCTGTTCCAAATCGTATGTCATATTCTCCTGGAAGAATGACTGTTTGAAAACTACCATTGCTACCACTGTAAGCCACTGTTGAGCGAATAGATGCCCTTGTGGGACCTGTTGATAAAAGATTTATTAAACTACTTGTTGTGCTAACTAATGATGCTACACTTATGTATCCATAGGTGCCAAGCCCTTGAGTTGTGGAAGTGAGAGACAATGTAGAAATATACAGGCTTCCACTGTTCAATAAAAATGAGTTGGTGGTGGAAATCAATACAGTATTTAATGTCTGAGTTGATGTATATCCAAGTGTTCCAAGTCCAACAATCGTAGATGTTAGTGATGAATTCAGAAGTTGAGTGCTCACGTATCCAAATGACCCAAGAGAGTTTGTAATACCTTGCACTGTAGATTGGAGAGTAGAATTCAAAGTGGCAGTGCTAATGTAGTTATAACTACCCAAATTATCAATCAACCCTTTCGTTGTAGATTGGAGTGATGACTGAAGTGTTAGGGAAGATACATACCCAAGAGATCCAAAGTTTTCGTTGATTCCTTTTGTTGTTGATTGGAACGTAGTATTCAGATAGGATGTTGAAATATATCCAGACGTTCCTAATCCATTCACCGTGGAAACGAGAGAGGGTGACGAAATATATCCGAAGGTTCCTAAGCCCACAATCGTGGACATGAGGGATGGAGATGAAACATATCCAATCGTTCCCAAGTTATCAACTGTGCTTGTTGTGCTTCTATACGCTCCAATCACTTGATTGAACAAAGCATTGCTTGTTGTGGAGATTGATCTTCCTGTTGCAGTGCTGATTGTGCTAACATCACTTTGATCATATACAATAGAGCCAGTGCTAAAGTTGTAGATAGTTCCTCCATACAAATTAAGTGAGGACACATTTGTGATCGTTATAATACTAGACACTTGATTTCCAAGACCTTGCGTAGAACTTATATATTGATTGTAATCTATGTAGTTTGTAGAAAAGCTGGAAATAGATGTTTGAAAGTTTGATACGTTCGTGTTGAGTTGCACTATAGTGGCACGCGCATTGATCAAACCTGTCAAAATATTAAACTGGGTAACAAAAAAACTGGAAATACCATACACTGTTGATGTAAGACTTGATGCATTTGAATAAGAGTTTGTGCTTACTGATCCAGTGCCTGTAGAAAAATCAGATTTAGTTACATATAGATTGGAGAGTGTGCTGTTTACAGTAGAATTAAAACCACTTACCATAGAACTAAGAGTTAAAAACTCAACCGCAGAATAACTACTGACTGTAAAATATACAGTGTTTGTTGAAGAATATGTGCTTAACTGAACATCACCTATACCAGCGAATGTGATTTGTGTAGAAGGCGAGTTGGCGATGAGAAAGTTGCCCAGGGATTGAGGAATATTAGACGTAAAAGAACTAATCGTTGGAACCACTAAAAACTTATTAAATCCATAGATTCCTGATGATATAGTTGTAGTCAAAGGACCATCTATATAAAGTATATTTCGCTGTGGATCACTCCGAAGTTGGAGACCATTCGTTGCTGCAATCTGAAAACTTTTCCGAAGAATGTCATTGGAATACGAAAACAAAGAATCAGCTCCACTCACGTCCACCTGCCCAAATGCTTTTGAATAGATATATGTTTGATTTGACCCTGCAGGACCACTAGCCATGCCAATGCCTTCACCGGAAGTCAATCGGAATGTATTGTAAGACAAGTCCGCCGTAAAGGTCCCAGCATCTGTTATGATTTGATTAAAGGATGGAACTGAACCAAAAGAAGAAGGGATTCGCCAGTAGGTCCCTCCTGAACCATCAGCTGTCAATGCACGAAGGGCTGGTATATTTGTATTGTTCCCATTTTTTGCGTACACCGTTCGCAAAGTTATGGAATCTGTATCAAATGTTCTGCGGCTGGATGCCATTCTTTTTTATTGTGTGTTTTTATGCGTAGTTCTGAACCGAGACAAACATGGAGTTTGTGGATCCATATTGAACTGTTATACTGCTGGCTTTCAATCCTGGATCTAAGTTGATTGTCATACCATTTGGCAAATGGTGGTAAAGGATATAACTACTCGTATAACACGGGGTTATATCCGAACCCAAGAAGTTGAGCTTGATTTGTTGTTGGAAATAGTTGGAAAATCCTGTTGTTTTGCTGTTTGCAATCAACCAGGATGTATTTGTAGAACTTATACGGAAGTTTTGACATTGAATAAATGTGCTCATTGGGGTAATCAGAGATTTAGTAGCCATTGTGTTCAGTTCAGTAAAGGCGAAGGTAGGGAAAATGTCCAAAGATATACGACTGTTTGCATTAATAAAACTTGAGAAAGCAGCAAACGGGACGATACCTGTGGAAAAAATAAGATCAGTTCCAGTGTTGGGGTTGGGCAAAACTACACCACTGATTGTTCCATTTGTCCCTGAATAACGGATTGAAGATGTAAGGAACGTGCTTATGTATATAATATTGCCCGCATTATTTGTAATAGTTGTAGGAGCATAGACGTTTACACATCCAGCACGATCTATCGTAATAAACGTGCTGGCATTGGCTACATCTAAGAGTTTTGCTACTGTGCTTTGAAGTGATGCAGTTGAAATATAGTTTGCAGTGCCCAATCCAGTGACTGTTGATCTTACAATAGTATTCACCGTTGCTGTGCTTGTATAGCCTGCTGTTCCTAAACCAACTACAGTAGATGTTAGCGCCGCATTGGAAAGTGTTCCCGTTTGACCCGCAATAATACCAGCAGTTGTGCTGACTAATGCTCCTGTGCTTACATATCGGCTGGGATCCAAGAAAAACCCTGCAGTGCTGGCTAAGGAAAGTGAACTGACATATCCAAAGGTTCCAAGACCATTGTTTGTGCTTCGTAGAGTTGCGTCCAAGAATGATGTAGAAACAGTTCCATTGGTTGTTCCACTGTTAGCAATGGCATTGGTAACATAATAAACCATGCGAGATTCACTCACATAATTAATAGTTCCTAACCCTTGTGTTGTGCTATAGGTGGCATTCAATGATGTATTTAGAGCATTGTTAAAATAAGTGGTTATTGTATTGTTTAAAATTCCAATCTCGTAGTTTAATGTTGCAGTTGATACATAACCAGCTTCTCCTAATCCAGCTACAGTTGAACGCAAGGTTGAGACAAATTGCGCTGTAGATATATATCCAGTTGTTCCTAATCCTTCTACTGTGCTTCTTGCATTATCTGTAGTAAAAAATACGTTGTTTAACAATCCACTGGTTGTGCTAATAAGGTGTCCTGAGCTAATGTATCGGACGGGATTTAAAATATAGAATGTTGTGCTACGAAGTGCAAGTTCTAACGTAGATGTGCTAACATAACCAATACTACCAAGACCACCTGTGGTGCTCGTGAGAATGGTATTCAAACCTGCTGTAGATATATACCCTGAGTTTCCAATATAATCTTGAATGCCTCGTGTTGTAGAAGCCAAGGAAGTATTCAAATACGATGTAGAAACGAAGCCAATCGTGCCCAAACCCTGGGATGTGCTGGTCAACGCTGTGTCAAGTTTAGATGTGCTCACGTAGTTAATAGTTCCCAATCCAATGGTTGTGCTTTGTAGAATAGGAAAACTGATACCACCCAACAAGAGAGGATCTGTCCAAAGCAATCCACCCAATCCATCCGTAGATAATATATAGTTTGTAGAGATGGGCAAGTTTGTGTTAGGATCTAACGCAAACAAACTTCGCAAGATCAATAAGTCTGTATCCAGGGAACGATTTTGTTGAACATAAGGATCCATAGTCCCGTCTAATCCTAACTTACAACTTCATTTTTTGAAAATGAGCGCTTTTCTTCCCGGAAATGCGCTGAACTATAAGAAAGATATATCTATTAGAGATAGTATGACAGGAGGTGGCGGTTTATTACAACTGGTTGCCATGGGAAAACAAGACGTTTTTCTGACAGGAAATCCTCAAATTACATGGTTCAAAATGGTGTATCGTCGTCACACCAACTTTGCCATTGAGAGTCAACCTATGTATTTTGATGGTGATCCTGATTTTGGAAAGAAACTTACCTGTTTGATTCCTCGTCGTGGAGATTTGCTTGGATCTATTTTTCTGGAAGTAACCTTGCCAGCACTCACAAACTCTACAACCGGTCAGGCAGTTTCCTATGTAAACTCTATTGGACACGCATTGATTAAAGAAATCTCTATTGAAATCGGTGAACAAGAGATAGATAAACAAACAGGAGAATGGATGGAGATTTATTCCAATCTCACTACTACCAATGACAAAAAGTTTGGATTCTATGACATGATTGGAAAGGTAGACGGCTATATTCCTCCCACGATTTATGGTCCATGCAAACTTTATATTCCCTTACGATTCTGGTTCAACAAAAATCCCGGGCTCTATCTTCCGCTCCTGGCACTTCAGTATCATCCGATTCGTATTAATATCACATTACGCCCACTTCAGGAACTTTTCTGGGACGGAGCGCTCGTAACCAACTGTGATACGACTACAGTGAATACTGCGAAGATTACGAATATGCAGTTTTGGGGTGATTATGTCTATTTGGATGTTGAAGAACGTCGTAGATTTGTTAGCACAGCTCATGAATATCTGATTGAACAAGTCCAATATACGTCTCCTCTGGGGTTGCCTGCTTCTGCTCCCGCCTACCCTTTGCGTTTAGAGTTCAATCATCCTCTCAAAGAGTTGATCTGGGTGTTGAAACGCGATGTTATGGATCAATACCACGAATGGTTCAACTTTAGTAGTTTGTCAATCAGTGAGACTGGAACTCGCACAGATTTGCTTTCCACAGGATTGCTTCAAGTGGATGGATTGGATCGCTTCCAAGAACGCGATGCAGGGTATTTCCGTTTAGTCCAAGCTTGGCAGTTTCATTCTGTCATTCCCAATGATGATTTCCTCTATATTTACAGTTTTGCTCTACGCCCTGAAGAACTACAACCCAGTGGAAGTCTCAATGCCAGTCGTTTAGACAGTTTGGTCTTACAGATTACCACAAATCAGAGCACAACACCTGCTCGCGGAAACTGCACTGCGCGTGTTTACACGACAAATCACAATGTCTTGCGTGTTGTGGATGGATTTGGTGGATTGCTCTTTACTATTTAATTTAACTTGTAAAATTGAAAATGACTGGTGTGGTGAGGGTAGTTACCATACCATCTCGCCTATTCTTGAAAATGTCTGACTGCCTCACATATGATGAAAGCCTCCGCCACCGCATCCTCAGAACTCCCTTTGGAGTTGTGAAGAAAGCCAAGCGGGGAAGCAAAGCCCACGATGTTCTCACTCAGCGTCGGTTTCATGCCCTCGCTTACAAACTCCTCCGCGAAGGAGGTTATACAATCCTCTACACTCCTGAACTCTCGGATGACCAAACGCAATATGAAATGCGTCTGGTGGATACACGCAAACCTCTTTGGCTTGCCCATATGCCACACCAAGATTCACTTCTGAAAACTGAAGTAGTTCGCTTCTGGAAAGAGATGTATTCTCACGGGTTTGCACTCTATGATTTTGAACTCTATGAGCAACCCACGGGGCGAGTGGCGATCTTGGATTTTGACTCTGTTGGCTTCCACATGACAGGAACCAATGAGAAGATTGTCATTCCAGGAAAAGAGATTCCTCCTCGCGACTACTTCATTCACCCCTGCTTCTCTCCCGACTTTGAAGAGAAACTCAACATGCGGTTGCCTGTTGGAGTGAGGAACATCTCGTCTTAGAGTAGTATGGCTGACCAGGCTTCAGAAAATTCTAAAAATAAAGGTATTTTTTCTTATACATCAGGGGACTATTGGGAAGGATCTGGATTTCCTTATTGGGTTTTGATGATTTTAACCGCTTTGCCCACAGGATTTTTTGGATTGGATCATCTTTTTTTCCATTCTCCCATGACGGCTGTTCAAAAAGGATTGACAAATATCTTCACTTTTGGTTTGTGGTATTGGTATGATGTTGTTCAGGTCTTTACTGATAGAGAGTATGTTCAGAAATATGGCTTATCACGCCCAATCATAGGTCCTACGGGTCTCGCTCATAAATATTTCCGAAATGTTGTGCCTCCTGAAAAACAAGAGGAGCCTGATCTTCCTGCAGCGGAAAAAGGACAATATTCAAACATTTATCTCATGCTTTACTTGGGTTTGTTATTGATTCCTTTTGGAATCTCCAACTTCTTGGTTGGGAATACTTCAGGTGGAGTGATTAAGTTTATTTTTACAATCATATTCTTTGGACTTTTGATTCCTATTGTATTTTTATCTTCATTGGTGGAACTTTATGGTGTGATCAGTGATCCTCAGCGATTGTATGAGAAAGGTGTGAACTTAAGTATACCCTTTTCTTGGTTTGTGGGATCTGAGCATATTGCCCCCAGTCTGATGAAACCCAGTGCAGTAGCCGCAGCCGAAGCAGCAGCATCTAAACCACAAGGGTCTTTCTTTACACGATTGATTCAGCCTATCTTTGATTTATTAGGGTTAAGCACAATCACACAAATGGTCGGAGCAGCGAAATGCGCGGCCGAACCAGTTATAGAGCAGGGAAAGAAAACAGTGGAAGCTGCTACAACGGCTGCTACAGGTGTGGCGGCTTTGGCGGGAACCGTCCCTGCAGTAGCTACGAAAGTAGCAGGAAAACTGGAAGCCTTTACAGATCCTGAGAAACTCAAAGCTGCGGCTGCGGGTGCTGCCCTTGCAAGTGTGCCACAGGCTGGAGGTGGTCTTTTGGATTCAGGTGATCTGGATACTTGGTTTTTCATGGCAATCGGTGTTTTTGTTTTCAGTGCCTTCTCTCTTTCGGCTGTTCGCTGGTTACGAAATATTCAAACTCAGAAGAATGACAAGCCCCCTGAATCCAAGCCCGTCCAACGGGATGATACTCCTCCACAACCAGACGCTCTTTGAGAAACTGATTGGACGAGGTGATGAGGCTGATGCGAAAGATATTCCTCCCACCAATATCATTTATTTTACTGCTCGTTGGTGTGGAGCATGCAAACGTCTAGATTTGACACGTCTTGTAGGCTCCTATCCACTTGTGGCATGGTATAAATGTGATGTTGAAGACAATGATTATACAGCTGGCTTTTGTGGCATTCGCACTCTTCCAAGCTTTATGATCATACGAAATAAGAAGATTTTAGGAACACTCGCTAACTCTGATACTGAAAAGGTTTTGCAATGGATTGAGCAGACATTAGTTGACGAAAAAAAATAAAAACCTATGATCTACAATAAGAATGGTTTATGACGTTGTTATTGTAGGAGCTGGACTTGCTGGACTCCGATGTGGTATTGCTCTCCAAAGCAAAGGCAAAAAGACATGTATTTTGGAAAAATACGGATACACTGGCGGACGTGTGGTGACCTATCATAACAAAGAGGAGGAATATCATTGGGAAAATGGAGCTGGACGTATTGCTTCCTCTCACACAAAAGTGCATAGTTTGTTGGACAAATATGGTCTTACTGCCATTCCCATTGGCAGTGAACAAAATTTTATTCCTGGAGGTGGAACCGAATCTGATATGGTTGAGAATACATTTGAAATTCAACTTGTAAGTTATTTACAACAAATCAAGAATTTATCTCCAGAAATACTTGCCAATCACACACTGGAGCAAATTTTCAAAAGTATATTGGGTGAATCCAAAGCCAATCAGTTCCTGGATCAGTTTGCCTACCGTGCAGAAGTTACCGTCATGCGTGCTGATCTGGCCATTGAGAGTTTTTTACCTGGTGGTGAAATGGGAACCTATGAGGGGTATACAGTTTGCAAAGAAGGTCTATCAGCTATGATTGATGGAATGGTCAAACACTATGAATCCCTGGGTGGTGAAATATTCCTTCGCCATGAAATGATTGGCATTTCTGAGCATGGAACTGTAGAGGTTCG
>JACCDW010707999.1_pt1 | contig 12746 bp, 16 predicted proteins | sample 7449781 | NCBI WGS metagenome assembly JACCDW01 (sample SAMN15323449, study PRJNA562643) | freshwater metagenome | isolation source: river surface water | place: USA:Blue River Watershed | collected 2017-08-18 | reverse complement strand
TCACATCGGTCTCGAAATTTGCCATCGTCACATCAATCATGGGGGTCCCGTCTTAAAATTCGTTTTTGCTCACACACAGCCACATCATGACCCAGTGCCAAGTCGGTGTCGTCATGGGTTCCAACTCTGATTGGGACACCATGCAACATGCAGCCCAGATTCTCCAAGAATTTGGCGTCTCTTTTGAAACCCGCGTTGTTTCTGCCCATCGTATGCCCGATGACATGTTTGCCTACGCCGAAGCCGCCCAAGGTCGTGGCTTGCGCGCCATCATTGCCGGCGCAGGCGGTGCGGCGCACTTGCCCGGCATGATCGCAGCCAAGACGATTGTTCCCGTGCTGGGCGTGCCCGTGGCCAGCAAGCATTTGCAAGGCGTGGATTCGCTGCACAGCATTGTGCAAATGCCCAAGGGCATTCCGGTGGCCACTTTCGCCATTGGCAATGCAGGTGCGGCCAACGCTGCGTTGTTTGCTGTGGCGTTGCTCGCCTCGACCGACGCAGCCCTCGCTGACAAACTGCAAGCTTTCCGTGCGGCCCAAACCGAAGTGGCCCGCAACATGGCTTTGCCTCCCGTATGAGCGCCACGCTGAAACCTTTGCCGCCTGGCTCGACCTTGGGTGTGTTGGGCGGTGGCCAGTTGGGCCGCATGTGGGCGCACGAGGCGCAACGCATGGGCTACAACACAGCGGTGCTCGACCCTGATGCACACAGCCCTGCAGGTCTGGTGAGCCACCACCACATTCACACCGACTACTTGGACGCTGCTGGCTTGAAGCAACTCGCTGCCACTTGCCAAGCTGTGACTACCGAGTTTGAAAACGTGCCGGCCGATGCGCTGGCCCAACTCGCTGCCACGCTGCCCGTGTCGCCTGCTGCATCTGCTGTAGCCGTAGCCCAAGATCGTGCGCGGGAGAAAGCCCATTTTGTGGCGTGTAGTGTGCCCGTTGCGCCGCATGCAGTCATTGACACGATCGAGCAACTGGCTGCTGTGCAAAACGATTTGCTGCCAGGCATTTTGAAAACTTCCCGCATGGGCTACGACGGCAAAGGCCAGTTGCGTGTGACCACGCGTGCCGAGCTCAACGAAGGTTGGGCCAAACTTGGCCAAGTGCCTTGCGTGCTCGAAAAAATGCTGCCCTTGGCCAGCGAGTGCTCGGTCATCATCGCGCGTGGCCGCGATGGTGCGATGGTGAACTTGCCCGTGCAACGCAACCTGCACCGTGACGGCATCTTGGCCGTGACCGAGGTCTTTGTAGGCAATGTGCCTGAGGCGTTGGCCCATCAAGCCATCACCGCCGCGAAAGCGGTGGCGCAAGAGTTGAACTATGTGGGCGTGTTGTGCGTCGAGTTTTTTGTGTTGGCAGATAGTTCGTTGGTCGTCAACGAAATTGCCCCCCGTCCGCACAACAGCGGCCACTACAGCCAAGATGCGTGTGACGTGTCGCAGTTTGAACTGCAGGTTCGCACCATGGCCGACTTGCCGCTCACGCAACCGCGTCAACACAGCCCGGCGGTGATGCTCAACTTGTTGGGCGATTTGTGGTTTCCTTCGGGAGCTGACACCCAAACCGAACCTGCATGGGCGCAAGTGCTGGCGCTGCCTGGCACGCATCTGCACTTGTACGGCAAACGCGAAGCGCGCAAGGGCCGCAAGATGGGGCATCTCAACATCACCGCTGCTACGCCAGAGGTCGCGCACGCTGTGGCTTTGCAAGCCGCAACGATTTTGGGCATTGCGCCGTTTTGACGGTCTTCGTGATTCATGATTCTTAACGGTCAACTCCCCACCTCTATTGCTGCCGCTGCAAAAGCTTTGCAGCAAGGTGAGCTGCTGGGCTTGCCAACAGAAACCGTCTACGGCTTGGCCGCAGATGCTGGCAATGATGCTGCTGTTGGGAAAATTTTTGAAGCCAAAGGGCGTCCTGCCAATCACCCGCTCATCGTGCATGTGGCCAGTGCGCAAGAGGTCACGCGTTTTGCATCAAGCGTGCCCGACTTCGCGCAAAAACTCATGGATGTGTTTTGGCCTGGCCCTTTGACGCTCATTTTGCCGCGTCGCCCCGAAGTGGCCGCCGCAGCAGCAGGCGGCCAAAACTCGGTGGGTGTGCGCTGCCCCTCGCATGCGACAGCCCATGCTGTGTTGCAAGCCGCACAGGCTTTAGGTGTGTATGGCGTGGCCGCACCTAGCGCTAACTTGTTTGGCCGCGTGAGCCCCACCACCGCCGCGCATGTGGCGGGGGAGTTTGGTGAAGAATTGCTCATCATCGATGGCGGTGCGTGTGAGGTGGGCATTGAGTCCAGCATCGTCGACTGCACGCGTGGCCAGCCCGTGTTGTTGCGCCCGGGCGTGCTCACGCCTGAGCAGCTCAGCCAAGCCTGTGGCGTGACCGTGATGACGCCGGTCATGCCACAAGCCGATGCGCCGCGTGCCTCGGGAACACTGGATTCACATTACGCACCCCATGCCACCGTGCGCTTGATGACCGCCGAGCAAATACAACACGCGTTGATGACCGCGCCTGTTGCGCATGCGCGTGTGGCGGTATGGGCACGCAGTGCTGTGCATGTGCCTGAAACATGGGCTCAGCAATTGACGTGCAATTTGATGCCGACAGACGCACTGCAATGTGCGCACGATTTGTTTGCCCAGTTGCGTGAATTTGATGCCCAAGGCGTCACCCAAATTTGGGTCGAAACGCCACCATCGGAGGTGTGTTGGGATGGCGTGCGCGATCGATTGACACGCGCAGCCACCCCTGCAGGCTAACGAAACTTCAAACGCATGACCAAAATGCTGGCCGCCAATATGAGGGTGATGACGTTGGCAATCACCACCGGCCAAGCTTCAATCAACCAGCCATAGACCAACCACAACGCAATGCCAAGTGTGAACGCGCTGTACATCCCCAATGAGATGCCTCTGACGTCACGTGTTTTGAAGGTCAGCCACGCTTGAGGCACAAAGCTGGCGGTGGTGAGGCTGGCAGCGGCGTAGCCAATCCATTCGGTGTGGTTCATGGTTGTTTTCCTGCCCAGTCAATCATGGCGTCCAGCGCAGGGCGTGCAGCATTGGCGTTGGCATGGTGCAGGATGGCCACCACGACCAAGCGTTTGCCACTCACAGTGTCTACGTAGCCGGCCACGCCCGCGACATCGCGCAAGCTGCCCGTTTTCAAGTGTGCGCTGGCTTGTGCTTTGCTGCGCTTCATCGTGCCGTCTAAGCCGGTGACAGGGAGCGAGCTCATCAGTTCAGACATGGCTGGGGAAGCCCACGCGACTTGCAACAACCGAGCGAGGGCTTGTGCACTGATGCGCTCTTCGCGGCTCAAGCCCGAGCCGTTGTCAAACGTGGGCACGTCACCGCCCACACGTTCGCGCCACCAGCGTTGCATCAGTTCGCGAGAGGCGTCAAAACTGCCGACGCCGCGTTGTTGTTGGCTGAGTGTGAGGAACACATGTTGTGCCATCACGTTGTTGCTGTATTTGTTGATGTCACGGATGGTCTCAGCCAAGCTGGCGGAGTCCATTTGAAACGCGGGTTGCAAGTTGGTGGGCACGGTGCCTTCTCGCACGTGGCCGCTCAGGTGTCCGCCCACGTGTTGCCACATGCCCGCGACAGCACGCTGCGCAAATTGCTGCGGGGCAGCGTAGGCAATGGGCCACATTTTTTCGCCGCACACGGTTGGAAAGTTGCCTGTAAAGCGGATGCGCGCAGGGTCTGTCCAATCAGCGCGCAAAGCACTGCGGTAGTCGCTGCAATCGCCATTGCTCAGGGGTACGGTGGCGGGGAACTGGACGCCAGCCAATGGCGGCTCAATTTGCACACGCGCCACGTTGGCGGCACGGTCGGGCACGAATTGAATGAGCAACGATTTGAAGTTGAGCAGCAATGCGTCGGGTGCTGCGTTGTAGGGGCGCAAAGGTTCGCCATCGAAGCTGGCAGCGTCACGTGCGGGCACGTCAAACGCGCTGCGGTCAAGCACGATGTCCCCCTGAATTTTGTGAATGCCCAAGCCTTGCAAGCGACGCATCAAAAGCCACAAACGCTCCACCACAAAACGCGGGTCGCCGCTGCCTTTGATGTAAACGTTACCTTGCAACACGCCGTCGCGCACGGGACCGTCCACATACACCGGTGTGCGCCACACAAAGGCAGGACCGAGGGAGTCGAGCGCTGCTGTGGTGGTGGCCAACTTCATCAATGACGCGGGGTTCACGCGCACTTGGGCTTGGTGGCTGAGGCGTGGGGTGCTGCCTGCGTGGGTGTCGACCACCATCACATGCAAGTTGTCGCTGGGCACTTTGGCGCGTTGCAAGGCGGCTTGCACCTCGGCGGGAAGTTGACCCACATCACCCTCGGTGTGTTTGGGTGGTTCGCTGCGCACAGCCTTGGCGTTTGGTGCGGCGTAGGAGTGCAACGAGGCGGCCACCAATGCCACGCCAAGCAAGCGATGCCAACCCAATCGGCGCGACATTCGGTGGGGGCTGTTGGGCGGTGTCAAGCGTGTTGATGTTGCATTGGGTGCGGGTGAGGTTGCTGAGCCAGCACTGAGCAAGCTTTGGGTGTGCAAAGTGTCCATCGGCAAATTATCACGGCTGGGATAATCAGCGCATGCACACCAACCAGTGGCTGGCTTTAGAGACCAGCACCGACACCCTTTCTCTTGCGGTCTCACGTGGCACGCACACGTGGACGCACACCAGCGCAGGCGGTGCGCTCACGTCGACCCACATGATTCCGCAAACCTTGGCCCTGTTGAAAGAAGCAGGCTTGGCCTTGACGGATTTGCAATCCGTGGTGTTTGGTCGTGGCCCAGGCGCCTTCACCGGTTTACGCACCGCGTGTGCCGTGGCGCAAGGCTTGGCCTTTGGAGCGGGATTGACCGTGCTGCCGATCGACACCCTGCTCGCTGTGGCGGAGGAGGCCCGCATGGCGGCGGTGGCTGCTGGCGACGTACCCGTGACCCGTGTGTTGGCGTTGATGGATGCGCGCATGGAGCAGGTCTATGTGGCGGCGTATGAGTTCACGTCACATGAAGATGCGCTTGTAACTTGGCGCTGTGTGCAAGCCCCCGAGTTACACAGCCCCGAATCTTTGCAGTGGCCCGCCGATTGGACGCCAGACAGCTTCATCGCGGCTGGCAATGCGTGGCCTGTGTACGCTGGCCGTTGGCCCGCTGCCCTGAGCGCATCGCAAGTGTTGGCTTTGCCTACAGCTGCTGCGCTGTTGCGCCTTGCCCCTGCTGCGTGGGCGGCTGGTTTGGCCGTCCCGCCCGAAGAAGCGCTGCCGCTGTACATCCGAGACAAAGTGGCGCAAACCACCGAAGAGCGCATGCACATCAAAGCGGCGCAACTTGCGCAAGCATCGCCAACCACAAGCCAGCTTTAATTTTTTGCCCTTCTTTCGATGACCGCTGTTTCAAAACCCGAAGTCCGCTTAGAGCCGCTGACCGACGCGTTGCTCGATGACGTGTTGCGCATCGAAAACCGTGCGTACGCCCATCCGTGGACACGGGGTAATTTTGCGGATTGCATCAAGTCTGGGTACCAGTTGCTGGCACTCATGGGTGGCGACACTTTGGTTGGCTACTTTGTGGCGATGGAGGGGGTGGAAGAAGCGCACTTGCTCAACATCACGGTCGCGCCGGAGTTTCAGGGCCAAGGCTACGGGGTGCTGATGCTGGACGCGTTGGTGCTGTGGGCACGCAACCGCAATGCCCAATGTCTGTGGCTAGAAGTGCGCGTGAGCAACGCCCGCGCCATGCAGGTGTACGAGCGCTATGGCTACCGTCGCGTAGGTGAGCGCAAAAACTATTACCCCGCCGACCACGGCCAACGTGAGCATGCGGTGGTCATGTCGATGACGTTGTAAGCTATCGCCCCATGACAGATACCTTGCACTTGGACAAACGCCACCGCGCCATGCTCGCCGAAATGGGCGTGCGCGTGTGGTCGCCCATGTCTGAGGCCGCAGTGATGGGTGCACCGGCGGTGGAAACCTTGGTGGTTGATACGTCGGCTTCTGCGTCAGCTGACGTGGTCATGCAAGCCCACGCCGAAGAAGCACAAAGCTTTGCCGCTGCGAGCGAATTGGCGACGCAAGCCATTGCCAATGCCGCGGGCTACGAACCAACGGCTCGCCACATGCCTGCGCCGGTCGTCAAGGCTGAACCCGTGCCTATCGTCATCCAACGCCCCGAAGGCATTGACCAGATGGACTGGTCCGCCTTGCACAGCACGGTGACGACTTGCCAAGCTTGCACACTGTGCGGCTCTCGCAAAAACATCGTGTTTGGTGTGGGCGCGTCAGCACCGCAAGGTCAAGCCCCTCAAGTGGATTGGCTCATCGTGGGCGAAGCTCCGGGCGAGAACGAAGACTTGCAAGGCGAGCCTTTTGTGGGTCAAGCCGGCAAGCTGCTGGACAACATGTTGTCGGCGATGAAGTTGTCACGCACGGGCGAGCGCACCGAACAAGGGGGCGGTGTGTACATCGCCAACGTGCTCAAGTGCCGCCCACCAGGCAATCGCAACCCCAAGCCCGAAGAGGTCGCGCAGTGCTTGCCGTACCTAGAGCGCCAAGTCGCGTTGCTCAAACCCAAAATGATTTTGGCGATGGGGCGCTTTGCCGTGCAAGCCTTGCTGCGCGAGACACAGCCTGACGTGGACACCACGCCGCTGGGCAAGTTGCGTGGTCGCGTGTACCAATACCAAAACGTACCGGTGGTGGTGACGTATCACCCTGCGTATGTGCTGCGTAACTTGCCAGAGAAGGCCAAGGTGTGGGCAGACCTGTGTTTGGCGATGGCCCATCTCAAGGGTTCTGAGTAGCCTTGGCGGGCCAGAGTACGGAGGCAATCGCCACCACCATCAGCACCACTGCTGACCAGTCTTGCCAGTGCAACACCTCACCCAACCACCACGCGCCGCTGAACACACCCAACACGGGAATGAACATCACGCTCAAGGTCGAGGCCACAGGTGGTAGCCCGCGTGCCAGCGTGAGCCAGGCCGCCTGTGCAAACGCAAACACGCCCAGGGCGTTGTAAAGAATTGCCCACTGCGTGCTCTCTGCAGGCATGTACCAACGGTCTTGTTCAAACACACAGGCCAACACCGTCAGCAACACAGTGGTCAGGCTGGTCATCCAAAACGCAATGGTGAGTGTGGGCACGTCGATGTGGGTGTGGCGCAGGCGTTGCGTGCCATAGGCCCAAACGGCGGCGGCAATCAACACCATCAGCACCCAAAACGGCTGACCTGAGAGGTGCGTCAATTCGTTCCACAACAGCAGCAATACGCCCACGCCTGCGGCGGCGACACCGAGCCACTGGCGTGCGCGCAAGGGGGCGTTGAACCAAAACACGCCCCAGATGGCGGAGAAGATGGGCATGGTGTAACCCAAGATGGCCGCTCGCCCACTCGACAACATGGGCAAGGCCAAGATCACCAACACATGCCAAACGAAGAGGTTGAAGAACGCCAGTTTCAACAACTCCCACCAGTGTTCGCGTGGAATGCGCAACGGAATTTTCATCAACACCAACGCCAATCCCAGCACAGGCAAGCCGGTCAACATCGACAAACTGCGAAACGTGAGTGGCGGAAAACCTGTGACGCCAAATTTCATGATGGGCCAGTTGATGCCCCACACCAAAGTGAGGGTGATGAGGGTCCAAAGTTGGCGGCGCGTGAGCTTGGGCAGGGCAGACATGGGGTGCATGGTAAGCCTTCTAAAATCACCGCATGACCTTCCTTGACATGCTCAGCGCCGCAGAGCGCCAAAACAATTCCATGCTCTGCGTGGGCCTTGACCCAGAACCCACCAAGTTCCCAGACCACATCAAGGGCGACGCCAACAAGATTTACGACTTTTGCGCCGCCATCGTGGATGCCACGGCTGATTTGGTCAACAGCTTCAAACCGCAAATTGCTTACTTTGCTGCGCACCGCGCTGAAGGCCAGTTGGAGCGTTTGATGGAGCACATGCGCCGTGTGGCACCTCATGTGCCCATCATCTTGGACGCCAAGCGCGGTGACATTGGCAGCACCGCCGAGCAGTACGCCATCGAAGCGTTTGAGCGTTACGGTGCAGACGCCGTCACCCTCTCGCCCTTCATGGGCTGGGACTCGGTGCAGCCCTATTTGAAGTACCACGGTAAAGGCGCGTTCTTGTTGTGTCGCACATCCAACCCTGGTGGTGACGACTTACAAAACCAACACCTCGCGTCGGTCGATGGTCAGCCCCGCGTGTACGAACACGTTGCCAAATTGGCCCAAGGCCCTTGGAACCTCAACGGTCAATTGGGTCTGGTGGTGGGCGCGACTTACCCCAAAGAAATTGAACGTGTACGTGAACTCGCGCCGACCGTGCCCTTGCTCATTCCGGGTGTGGGTGCACAAGGTGGCGATGCAGTGGCCACGGTCAAAGCAGGCTTGCGTGTGAGCGGCGATACGACCACCGGCCCCATCATCGTCAACTCATCGCGTGCGGTGCTGTATGCGTCCAAAGGCGCAGACTTTGCTGAGGCTGCGCGTCGTGTGGCGCTGCAAACGCGTGAGACTTTGCAGGCTGCACGCGCTTAAGCAAAGGTCTGAAACGCCTCAAACAGTGCTTGGGTGTTCGGCGATGTATTGACGCAGCGCAGCGTCAATGCGCGTTTGCCAGCCATCGCCGCTGGCTTTGAAATGGTCAATCACCTCGGACGACAGGCGAATGCCCACGCGTACTTTTGTGACGTCGGCTTTGGGGCGGCCCCGAGGTGCAAGCAATGCCTCGGTACGCGCTTTGCTGAAAATTCCGGGTAACACCTCACGCGCAGGACGCGCTTGCGCGAAGTCCTCTGCCGTCCAAGCTGGGTTGTCAGTGTCGGGTGTGTGCGGTTGAATTTTGCGTTTGTTCATAGTGTTTGACCTCTCGTGCATTGGCTTTGCGCAGACTGATCACATGGGCTTTGTCACTTCGCGGCGTGAACACCATGGCGTGCAGTCGTCCATCAATGTGTCCGAGCATTAGAAAGCGACGTTCGCCGTAGTCCTTGCGCAAGTCCTCTTTGATCAACGCAGTTGCCCATTCAAACTGAAGTGCGAGTGAAAAAGACAAGCCTCGCTCGGCTTCATTGCGTAGGCTTTTTACAGGATCAAAGCTGATATCTGGATGCATTTATTGTGGCCACAATAAAACGAGTTGTCAAATCGTCAAAAGCCCATCCGTTAGGGTGGGCTGGCGCAGATCATCTGCGCGGGCCTTGGATAAATGCGGGGATAAAAATTACAAATTTTGAGGCTTGGGGTTAAGAGCCCACAAGGTCATGCCGCGCTGCGCTTTACTCGCGTCTGATGGTGTGAGTGCAATCACACCGCTAGGTGTTTGGCGCAGCGCATCTGCCAGAGCATGCAGCGCCGCTTCAGGCCCGCTTAGCAGCTCTAGCTCCAACTCCAAAATGCCTTCGCTCAACGCTGTGCCCGGCACGGTGATGTGGCCTTGGTCCAGCGCCACTTCAATGCTGGCGCTGTTGTGCGTCAGCACCCAGCTGTGTCGCTCGAAGTCGGTGCGAAAAAGTGGTTTGAGTTCGGCGCGCAGAGTCATCAACGATACGGCCAGTTCAGCGTCATCCACCAGCTCTGCAAAGTTCAACGCGCCGGGCGTGGTGGGTGCTTCCCACTCTTGGCGGCGCGACAAACCGTTTTCGCTTTTGCCAGCCGTCTTGACGGTGAGCAGCCATTGTTCGCCCGCTAAACGCTCACGCACAGCCATGCGACGTTGCTTCAAATCGAGGGCTGGTGTGTCGAAGTAGGTGTTGAGCAAGTGCTGCACTTTGGCAGGCGTGGCTAGCAGTGGATGGGCTAACAACGCAGGCAAGTTTTGCTGGCGCAGGCTGAGTTTGAGTTCGGTTTCCATCCGTCGTTTTGTGCGTTAACAGTGGCAGAGATTTACGCTGCTGGCGTGGCGAAGCGCTCACGTAAATAAGCCACGATGGCGTTGGAGTCGCCGAGCCATTGGGTTTGGCCGTTGGCATCCACAATCTTTAGGCACGGCACTTTGGTAGCGCCGCTGCCTTGCAGCAGTTCGTCACGGTTGGCCGTATTGTGTTGCGCATCGCGCTTTTCAACCGGCAGCGACAAGCGACGCATTTCTTGGCGCACCTTGATACAAAACGGGCAGGTGCTGAACTGGTACAGCGTCATGCTTTGGCATTGCTGATCAACGATGTCTTGCGCCTCAGGCGAGCGTTGTACGCCTTTGGGTTGTGTGAGGCGCTCTTTGAGCAACATGACGGGGCCCAGCACGAGGCGCAGGGTTTTGAAGAAGGCACGGATCATAGGTTTCATGGGGGTTAATGGTAAGGCTTGATGACGCGCCATCGCACAGGTCGTGGACAATGAGGTTTTCATTCAAGGCCTAGCCATGCACATCACCCAAGACACTGCCGTCACCCTCAAATACCAAGTCACTACACCCGCAGGCAAGCCTTTGGATTCGGGGCATTTGTCGTATTTGCACGGTGGCTATGAAAACATTTTCCCCAAGGTCGAAACCGCGCTCAATGGCCAAGCCGTGGGCTTTGCCGTTAAGTTGGATTTGAGCGTAGAAGATGCCTTTGGCGAGCGCGACGAATCGTTGGTGCGCGTGATCCCTAAATCAGAATTTCCACCCGGCGTGAAAGTGGGCGGCCAGTTACAAGGCGCAGGCGATGACGGCCAGCCTCGCGTATTCAACGTGATGAAGATCAAAGGCCCCGAAGTGCACCTCGATGGCAACCACGAGTTGGCAGGCCAAGCGCTGCGTTTCAGCTGCACCGTGACGGATGTGCGCGCCGCCACGGCAGAAGAGATTGCCCACCGCCATGTGCATGGCGCACACGGGCATCAGCACGACTAAGTGGCACTTCTGCCCTCTGGGGCCATGTCATCAGTGTGGCGGCAATTTTTATGACGATGGCTCAGTGACCTGAGATATAGCCTTTGGCAACAGCTGTGGCGTCGTCTTTGAAAATCGCCATGGCCGTATTCATCGTGTGAAAACCCAGAGCACGGTAAAAGTCTTCTTTGCCTGGGACGGCGTAGAGGATGATTTTGTTGTGGTTTTCTGAGAGCGCCACCAATCGACGAATAATTTCTTTGCCTAGACCCGTACCTTGATGGCTGGGTAGCACGGCTACATCGCAGATGTACGCGCAGTCAGCTCCATCCGCCAGTGCGCGGCCCACGCCGACTAAACGGCTATCGTCATACGCAAAGCATCGAAACACGCTATTGGCGAAGACACTTTGCAATTTATTGGCTGGTTTGTGTCCGAGTGGAGCCGCTAAATACAAGGCCGACAGTTCGGTCCAGTTCACATTCGCCAGTGAGTCATCCCAAGTGATAGCCATGTCGAACTTCTTTACTTTTGTTGTTGAAGCAAACGCTTGAGGTATTTGCCGGTGAAGCTGTCCGGATTCGCCGCCAAATCTTCAGGCGTGCCTACGCCCACCACCGTGCCACCACCGCTGCCGCCCTCTGGCCCCATGTCAATCAGCCAGTCGGCGGTTTTGATGACGTCGAGGTTGTGCTCAATGATGACGATGGTGTTGCCCGCGTCGCGCAGGTGTTGCAGAACTTTGAGCAGTAGCGCAATGTCGGCAAAGTGCAAGCCCGTGGTGGGCTCGTCCAAGATGTAGAGCGTGCGGCCTGTGTCGCGTTTGCTCAGCTCTAAGGCGAGCTTCACGCGCTGTGCTTCACCGCCTGAGAGGGTGGTGGCCGCTTGGCCGAGTTGCAAGTACGACAAGCCCACATCCATCAAGGTTTGTAGCTTGCGCGCGATGTTGGGCACGGCATTGAAAAACACCAACGCAGCTTCAACCGTGAGATCCAAAATCTGCGCGATGTTTTTGCCCTTGTACATGACCTCGAGTGTTTCGCGGTTGTAGCGCAGGCCGTGACACACATCGCAAGGCACGTAGACGTCGGGCAAGAAGTGCATTTCCACTTTCACCATGCCGTCGCCTTGGCACGCTTCACAGCGGCCACCGCCTGAGCCTGCGGCCACGTTGAAGCTGAAGCGACCAGGGCCGTAGCCGCGTTCGCGTGCCATCGGCACTTCGGCCATCAGCTCGCGAATGGGTGTGAAGAGGCCGGTGTAGGTGGCCGGGTTGCTGCGTGGCGTGCGGCCAATGGGCGACTGGTCGACGTTGATGACTTTGTCGAAATAGTCGAGACCCGTGATTTCGTCATGTGCTGCAGGTTCGTCGTGTGCGCGGTGAATGGCGTGCGCCGTTGCGGTGTACAGCGTGTCGTTGACCAAGGTGGATTTGCCGGAGCCCGACACACCCGTGACGCAGGTCAGCAAGCCCACAGGGAAATCAGCAGTGACGTTTTTCAAGTTGTTGCCACGCGCACCACGGATGCGAATGACTTGATGTTCAGACGCATCTTTGTGCAGCTTGCGTTGGAACTTCAGCTCTTCCGCTTCCACGGGCAAAAAGGCATTGCGCTTGGCGGGCACGTCAATGCGCAACGCTTGTGCGAGGTAGCGACCTGTCAACGAGTTGGGGTTGGCTTCAATCTCGGCAGGTGTGCCACGCGCTATCACTTGGCCGCCGTGCACGCCTGCGCCGGGGCCCATGTCTACGCAAAAGTCGGCAGCGCGAATCATGTCTTCGTCGTGCTCTACCACCAGCACGCTGTTGCCAATGTCACGCAGGTGTTTGAGGGTGTCGATGAGTCGGTCGTTGTCGCGTTGGTGTAAACCGATGCTGGGCTCGTCC
>JACCDW011165204.1_pt1 | contig 12747 bp, 5 predicted proteins | sample 7449781 | NCBI WGS metagenome assembly JACCDW01 (sample SAMN15323449, study PRJNA562643) | freshwater metagenome | isolation source: river surface water | place: USA:Blue River Watershed | collected 2017-08-18 | reverse complement strand
GAACTATTTCAGATCTTCTTTCATCACCAATTTTTTCAGCTAATTCTAGTTGCTCTTTTGAAATGAATGTTAGCATCCTTTTATCAGAAGAAAGCATTCCAGACAGCCAATCATTTCTCTTGACAAGTCTGTTAAATTCATCTTGCATACCAGCTGTGTCAAGCTTAGTCAGATTTCCTAATGTAATTCTAAGAACAGCATCAGCTTGTTCAGTACTAACTACAAATCCTTTTTCGATAAGTTGTTGCTGTGCAATTTCCCTATTATCAGCTTCACGAATAAGTTTGATAACCTCATCAATTTTAGAGGTAATGCCCAAAAGGCCATCAAGGATATGGATTCTTCTATTATTTTTATCAAGTTCTGCATTGAATTTTCTTGTTAAAACATCTTTGCGATGATTTACAAATACTTCTACAAGCTTAATCAAAGGAACATTTTCAACTACTTTTTTGCCATCAAGAAGTACTGTAGTGTTGACTGAGAAATTAGTTCTAAGACAAGTGTGCTTCAAGATGAGATTTTGAACAACACTACTGTTTACATTCTTAGATATCCATACACGAATGTCCATACCTTTCTTGTTTGAAAGGTTCTTTAAGTTAGTGATGCCTTCTATTTTTCTTGATTCAACAAGTTCCTTAATTTCTCGGCAAAATCCCTCAGCAGAACCTCCATAAGGAAGACCAGTGATCTTGATGTATTGTTGTCCATTCTTCTCTTGTTCAATAGAATGATAGCCTTCTAGCTGTACAGTCCCTCTTCCTGAAGTTATATAATTTTTAATTCCATTAGTTCCTAAAATCTTACATGGAACAGGAAAGTCAGGACCTGGAAGATAAGACATTACATCATCATCAGTCATGCTTGGATTTTTGATATAAGCATCAATAAGTGTGGCAACTTCTCTCAAATTATGAGGTGCCATATTCGTTGCCCAGCCAACAGCAATCCCTGAGCATCCATTGACAATTAAGTTTGGAATCAGTGATGGAAGAACCGTGGGTTCCATAAGCTCATCATTGTAGTTTGCAATATAATCTACAACACTATTGCTAAGCTCAGAAACCATTTGATCACCAAACACAGAAAACTTAGCTTCTGTGTAACGCATTGCAGCTGGTTTGTCTTCAGGAGCTGGTGAACCAAAGTTTCCTTGAGGAGAAATCAGTGGATATCTTAGTGACCATTCTTGTGCCATTCTGACAAGAGTAGGGTAGACAACAGCTTCACCATGAGGATGGTAGTTGCCAGATACATCACCACAAATCTTTGCACATTTTTTAGTTTTTCCAGTTGATCTCAATGAAAGATCATTCATGGCCACAAGTGTTCTTCTTTGTGATGGCTTTAGACCATCTCTAGCATCGGGCAGAGCTCTATCTTCCATGACTGCAAATGCATAGTTAGTAAATCTTTCATCTATAAGATCTACAAAATCTTTATCTATGACAATATCTTCTAAAAGATTTTGCGCAACCACTTCAGTCGTTTTACTTTTTCTCATTCTGCTACTTCCATTGCTCTAGCTGCTGACTTTTTGATGATGTGTTCTTTTCTTGGTCCGACTTCACTGCCCATCAAAACTGAAAGCATTTTAGAAGATTCTTCAACATCTTCTACATTGACCTTAATAATCTGCCTAGTTCCAACTTCCATGGTTGTATGGCCTAGCTCATCACCATCCATTTCACCAAGACCTTTAAATCTAGTAACTTCTATTTTATCACCATATTTCTTACGGTAAGAATCAAGCTCTTCATTTGTGTGGATATAGAATTTTTGATTCTTGACATTGACCCTATAAAGAGGGGGTTTTGCTAAGTATAGTTTTCCTGAAGTTACCAAAGGTCGCATAAATCTATAGAAAAATGTCATAAGAAGTGCTGCAATGTGGGCTCCATCATCATCAGCGTCTGTCATGATTATAATCTTGCCATATCTAAGATCTTCGATCTTAAATTCATCTCTTATGCCTGTGCCTAATGCTGAAATGATTGAAGACACTTCTTCATTTTGTATCAGTCTCGCATAATCATTCTTTTCAGGGTTGATGATTTTACCTCTGATAGGCATCACAGCTTGATACTCAGGATCTCTTCCAAACTTACTTGAACCAGCAGCAGAGTCACCCTCAACTATAAAAAGCTCAGTTCTAATATTATCTTCAGAGTTACAGTCAGACAATTTGCCTGGTAATGAACCTGTTCTACCAAGAAAGCTTTGTCTTTTAATTGTTTCAGAAGCTCTTTTTGCAGCAGCTCTAGCTTTAGCTGCTCGTAATGCTCTTTCAGCAATTGTCTTTACTATGATTGGATTTTTTTCAAAATATTCTGTGATTGCTTCCGAAAAAAGTCTATTGACCACACCTTCAACTTCTTGAGAGCCAAGCTTACCTTTTGTTTGGCCTTCAAATTGTGGCTGAGGTAAACGAACAGACACAATAGCAATAATACCTTCACGAATATCTTCTCCACTTAAGTTAGGTTCTTTTTCTTTGAGAACACCTGATGATCTGGCAAACTGATTTACAATTCTAGTTATAGATGTCTTGAAGCCACTTAAGTGAGTACCACCATCCATAGTATAGATATTATTTGCATATGTATAAATAGATTCTTCGTCTTCTTCACCATATTGAAAGGCTACTTGGACATTGATTTTTCCTGACTTATTGTCAAAGAAAAATGGTACAGTTGGATATACACCAGTTCTTGATTTACCAAGGTAGCCAACATAGTCAGCAATGCCACCTTCAAAGTAAAACTCTTCTTTAGTTCCAGTGTTTTCATTTTTGTAGCAAATCTTTAGTCCACCATTGAGATAAGCAGTTTCACGAAGTCTTCTAACTAATACTGATTCATCAAATTGAATATTGTTCCAAGAGTGATTAAACCAAGAATTGTATGCATTTGTGTAAACATCATCAGCATAATTCATCTGCTTGAAACATTGAATAAAAACAGATATATCAACAGATCCAGCAATAAGAGCTTTGCGCCATTTGCCTGAACACTCAGCAAACTTTTCATCAATATCAAAATCATCAAGAAGAACTTCTCGGAAAGCATCTTCCACAGCAAATTGCCCAAAGATGTTGTAGTCAGGTGAGAATGTGATTTTTGTCCCTGTGGAAGTGGATGTACCAGTTTCTTCAACACTACCTGTAGGAATACCCCTTTCAAAAGAAAGAGAATATTTCTTTTTATCTCTACTAACTTCAGCATCTAGTCTTATAGAAAGGAAGTTTACACAGGAAGCTCCAACACCATGTAATCCACCAGATGCTTCATAACCAGAACCATCATCCCCAAATTTTCCACCAGCATGAAGTTCCGTTAATACAATCTCTAATGTAGACCTTTTCTTTGGATCTTCTTGCTTAATTGCAACAGGAATGCCACGACCATTATCTATGACTGTTAACGATCTATTGTCTTTTGAAACAATAACATCAATTTTAGAACAATGTCCAGCCATATGCTCATCAACTGAGTTGTCAAGGATTTCCCATACTAAATGGTGTAGACCTTTTTTGCCAGTATCACCAATATACATAGCTGGTCTTGTTCTGACTGCTTCTTGACTTTCAAGAATCTGGATTGAATTTTCGTTGTATTGATTTGCCATAAGAGCTTCCATTCGAGCACAAAAAAATGCTGTGATAATGTACCACAGCATTATACGCTAAAAGCTCTAATTTGTCAAATATTTGGGGTGATTTTATCAGCCAATTTATGAAAACCTAAGCTATCTAAAGTTTCGCTTAATCTTACCATTCTTCTGTGATGTTGGGTACTTGCTAAACCCATTCCACCACCGCCACCAGCTGGAGCTTCTTTCTTTTTAGCAATTGAATTTCCAAACGAAATTGCTTCCACATTATCGACAAAATCTTTTAATGATAAGTCTAGGTCAGCTAATGATTTACCAGCTGGTAATCTTTTCCATCTAGTATCTTCTGTTCTTTGAAGTTCATCATCAGAAACTTCTTTTTTTGGTGTTCTTTCTCCAACTTTTCCAGGATTTACTCCACCAAATTTGTCTCCACCATACATTTGCCAAATTTTATTACCAAGTTTTTCTTCACTTCTTGATGGCCCTTCACCTGACGAAGGATTTTCTTGGATCATCTTGACAACATTAGCATCCTTGAGTATCATGCCTAAGTTTTCTAATGGAAATTTTATTGGAGATTCTGTACCACCAGCGCTAGGTCCACCAGCTGCAGTAGGAGCTCCCATACCGCCACCCATAGGTGGCATACCCAATGCTAAACCAGGATCAGTAGCTGGCATTCCCATTCCAGCACTTGGATCAGGCATAGGAGGTGCAGCAGATGGTGCAGGTGCAGCAGCTGCAGGGTCAACTTGAGCTATTCTGAAAGATTTTTGCATTATCTTATTGGAGCAGAGATGAAATCTGATCTATGTCTTCCAACTCCTGGAGTTTTTAATGCTTCAGAAGTTTGTTGTGCATTTTCTAACTGTTGTTCTGAATCAACTTCGTCGTCATCTTCAAAATCAAGATAAGAAATTACATCAGGATTTAATACTTCCATCATTCCCCATTTAGGTTTATTGGTTTGCGCCACTCTATGCAAAACTTGATTATGTGAAAGCCCTCTGCCATCGATCAAGTCGTTGTCATCTTCCCAAGAATTCACTGTACCCATAGCATTCAGTAAAGCATCTGTCATTTGAGCTTCAGCAATTTTTGGGTTTTCTTTTCTAGCTAGTCTTTTTTGTCTATTTTGTGATTCATATAAAGAAGTTGCTACAGCTATAATTTTAGCTTGTTCTTCTTGGTTGTGTACGTCTTTTGCTATTTCTTCAAGTAAGGAATGCATTTGGGCTTCAATATTTTGCATTTGATTCTCTCTCGGCAAGTATTATATCTTTTATATTTTATATACAGTAGAAGAGTTTCCTTTTTTTAATCTTCTATTGTTTTATATTCTACTTTAAACTTTATATTCCTGATTTTTCCATTGCTTGTTATTTGATTGTTGGCTAATACAGAAGATGAAGGAGCTTTTATGGCCAAAGCAAATCTTCTACTTGAAGCAATTGAATCAGTATTTAATTTAGCAAATCCAAGATTGAAATAGTTTGTAGAACCTATTCCTATCTTTTGCCAAGTACTAGGTGAAGAGTTGAACAATCCTTCAGCATTTATTTCTGACCACTCAATATTGTCAGTGTCTAAAATGTATTCATAAGCATTAGAAACAGTTATTGCTCTTGGATTTCCTAGAGAAATTCTGTATATCTTTTCAGAATTTGTTGTTCCATTTATCACTGTAACACTAAGTTGCGGAACAATATCAGTTGAAGAATTTAAGTCACTTGCTCTTTGCCATATATTGTTTGACAGATCTGTAACGATATAGATACCGTTTTGTGTTTTCGTTGATTGGTCTTTTAATAAAATTCTTGAACCTTTTTCAAGAGTAAAGTCATCAACACTAGTAGGTAAAGTACCCGCAAGATTAATATTTGATGTACTTGCACAGTCAACATCAGCAAGTACATTATTTTCTATAGTTCTTGCCCAATATAAATCAGTAGTGCCCAAAACAGCACTTGATGGATCTGTGCAAGACAATGCATAAAATCCACTGTTATAATTACCACTTGTAACATTTGTTCTTTTATTGTAACTGATTTCTGACGATTCATTCAGATCTTCATATCTAGATAAATGGTATGAAATATTTTCATCAGTAACATAAATTCCATTTTCAACATTTGTAACTTGATTGAGAGCTAATATTCTAGTGCCTTTTTGGAAATTATTATTGATTTGAAAATTGATATCAGACACAGTAAATGTATTTGATATTGCAATTCCAGAAGTTGAAGCAAATCCTACACTGGTGTAATTAGAAATACTGTTTCTTTCAAACCAACTTATTTTACTAACTCCTACACCAGTGTATGATGGATTGAAATAAAGCTCATATTCTTTGTTAGTATTAGTGTCTAAAACGTAGCAATTTGTTATAGAAAACAAACTGGTGTTTCCTGATCCACCCTCATTTACTCTTGTTAGTGTAGGCAGAATGTTTTGTTTGAATCTGCCAATATATTTTTCATTTGCAGATGATTGTGAATATAAAAATACCTTGTCATCAGCACTTAATGTGTAACTATCAATTGAATCTGAAAAACCTGATGTTAAGTCAGATGAAGAGTAGTTTGATGATGTTCTTACTGCAGAATCAATAGTTTGTCCAGAGCCAACTAATAACCAGTTTATAGGCGAAGTACCAATACCATATGGAGTTGTACTTGGAAGAATCATTTCATATGTTTTATTGTTAAAAGAAACTCTTCCTAAAGCTCGCATTTGAGAACTAGTGTTTAAATCATTAGATCTCTCTAAATTGTAGAATGAATTTACAACAGTGGAATATACACCATTTTCTACAGCATTGGTTTGACTTCTTAAGAGAATCGTTTTGTTATGAGTTACTGCAGCTCCACTAACTGCTCCCCCTAAGTCATCTAAATCAGAAATATTCCCAGTAGAAATAATATCTACTAGATATTTTGTAGAATCGTTTTCTTTGTACCATTTTCTGTAGTCTGTTGCTCTATTAGTTGCTGACGGATTGAAATGTAAGAAATAAGTGTCAATACCGTCACTAGCTTTGACAGCTGTGAGAGGATTAGTAAAACCCGTGTTGTATGCAAGAGTTACAGGATAATAACTATCGGTTTCAAATTTATATAATTTTTGATCATGTTTTCCAGCTCTATTATGTACTGTCAACTCATTGTTGTCATTGTAGTATGAACTTTGAAGGGTTGTTGCAATGCCTGTGCTATTGTTTGAAAGAATAAGAATATTTTCATTTGATGAAAGCGACAAACTTTCGAACCATTTTCCAGTTGTAAATGCTGCACCACTAAAGCTAACTTTTTCAAGATAAACTCCACCTGTAAATAAACCAGTGGATACTCCTGTACCAGGTAAAAATGTATTCATATCGTAGTAATCTGCTGTAAATGCAGATCCTACTTTTCTTATGTATCCATCTTGTGATGGTCTTGAGGTGTAAAAGTAATTATTTGTTGAACCTATGCTTACCACTGTTTTTAATTGCGTACTGTAAAGTTTGCTATTATCTATGAGGTTGTACCACAATGATTTGTCGGTGTTATTTAATCTATCTGTGGTAGTTGCATATCCAGTATTGTTTGATACCTGAAAATATGTATTTTCAGTATTATATATTCCATCAGTTTTTATTATTGATGTTGAACTTGCAATAGCTTTGTCTTCTAAAACTTGCTCTGCTAAATAATATCTATTATATAATGACTTTGGCACCTCATTATATCTAGGAACATCATCAGCATTGTAAAGATATAGATAGAAAGTATCACCTTCATCACCTATTGAATTATATCTAGCTAGGTATCCATCAGATGGAAACACTTCATAGTCAACATTTTCTATATATTCACTTAGTTCACCGGAAGAGTTGATACTTACGACTTTTGAATGCAAATAATTATCTTCTGACCAGAAATAAGTGCTTCCTGAGCCTCCATATCTTACAACTGGGAATGAGTCGTCTGTTATTGAAAAACCTGAATGGATGTCTAATCTTTTCCAGTGGTCAATATGACCGTTAGAAGCATTTTGTTTTACTTTTCTTAGGTAATAAGTCCAAGTTGTTGTGTTTATATAAGATATTTGATATATCCCATTAGCATCTGGTAAAGAGGCTTCATGATAACCAGTATTTGCATCTTGGTATATCACTCTATCACCAATTTCAAAATAATACTTTATAAGCGAATTATCTTTAAGGCTAAATAATTTATATCCTCTTGATACAATAAGCATATCTCCATCTAAGACATCAGTATTTGTAAGATCGCCTGTGATGAAATGTTGAACAGGAGCTAATTTAAAGTAAGATGATAAGCTTGTTGTATCCCAAGACAATCTTACTGTAGAGTTTTTTACATATATTTGTTGTCCAGCATTATATTGTGTTAAATCATATGCAGTGATAGATGATGAACCTAATGCTGAAACATTAGCTGAGTAACCTAAAACACCTTGCATATAAACAATGTCAGAAGTGAATGCACTACCAGCAGTGAAATAACCTTTTTCTATTCTGACTTTTGTTGGTCTTTCGTAAGGACTTCCAAATTCTTTGATATTTGTACCTGATATGTAAGATGTGGATAAATTGAATTCTTCATGCTTAGTAAAGTAAACACTTGAACCAGCACTTGCTTTTACAGCTCTATATATACCATTGCATGTAGAGCCTGAAGCTGAAGTGCTTCCAATGAATACTAAAACATCTTCATTGTTATTGATATTTACATTGCCAGAAAGTCTAGATGTGATTGCTGTTCCAGATGAAAGAGGAATTGCTCCCACTGATGAAACACACAATACACCTTTGACTTTGTATTCTTGAAAATCTTGTTTATGCCACTCAAGTTCTAATTCTTGAAGTAAAGCACTTCCTTTAAAGTCTTGGGTGAAATATTTTTCACTTTCAGCTGTACTTGGGAATAATACTTCTGGTACATATATGTTCCCATGAATATCATAAGCTCTTGATGTTGTTGCAGCTCCAGAATTGTATGCTTGTAAAATTCCACTAATTTGTTTTCTGAAGTTAGGTGATATAGTATATGTTCCAGCTGTGCTATTTGATAATAGATTTGAATATATGTCTACAAACCATGATTGTAAAGAATCAGAATAGTTAAATATGCCTTTTTGAGCTGCTCCAACAGTTGCATCATAAATACCATTGATAGTATTTGAACTTGTATTTACTAGAACTACATCAGATGTAGAAATTCCAGTATTAAAATCATCTGGTGAAATATATTGTCCACTTGTGATTCTGTCCTTAACAGTAATAGCATCTACGCTAACAATTGGCGCACTTGTTATATTTACAAATGAAACTGAAGTTGAACCAGCAGAGACATTGTCTAAATTAGAATATAAGAAATAAGTAGTTGCTGTACCTGAAGAGGTTGCTAAAGCACCATTTGTTATTTTGTAAGTACTGTAATAATCTAATCCAAAAGTTTGTCCTGCGCTTGCTTTGACAACATAAATACCATTTTCTTGTGGATTTGTTGTTTGTCCATTTATTAGAACTCTTTGGCTAATACCAATGCCTGTATTTGCAAATTTAGATCCGAGTACTTTAGTGAAGTCTGATATTTGTGTTGTTATAAGATTTTTTACTGGTTCAAAGGTGTAATGTAGATATCTATGACTTACATCAATTGTGTCTGAGTTCAAGACAAAGTTAGATAAATATGGTTTTGTTTTTCCAAGATAAAAATATTGTGAATTAATTTCAGATTTATTGCTTGTAGCTTTTATTAGGGTATGAGTAAATCCTGTACCTGACTTGAAAGAATTGTTTCTTACCCAGGTGCTGTTAAAACCTGTACCAACACCCACAGAATTAACTGTATACACTCCACTGTATGCAGGATTGAAATGTTTAACTAAAACTGTATCAGATGCACTAGTTGTAACTAATATGCCTGAAAAGTTTGTGATATGTGAGGGTGTGCTTGTCAATGTACCAGCAGAGACTGTGTCAAAAGAAAACCCTATACCACTACCTGAGCTTACTTCGTAATAATAATTAACTGTCAAACTGTCATAAAAATGAGTAGCATCAGTCCATTCAAATGAATTTGTAGTTCCACCACCAGATGTTGCTGCTATGGCTGAATAATATCTATAATATTTTCCACCATATGTGTTTCCGTTTATTACTTGAGTTGAAACAGGAACATTTCTTGATATATTTGATAAGGCAGTATCCCAGAAATTGTCAAGAGTATTTGTACTTGTATTTGTATCTATTATTGTATTTTTGCCTGATGCATATAGGCTTGAAATATAATATATACCATTTTGAGTTTTATCTGTTTGTTCTTTTACTAAAACTCTGTCGTTAGTGCTTATTTGTACATTGTCAATTATATTACTAGATATTGTTAAGGCAGAACCAGCTCCAGCAGATAAGTTAGATGTAGTGGCAACTTTGACATTTTCTAATCTGTATGTAGTAGTTCTATCTACCCATACTACACCAGTTGTGCCCATAGAAGCTGTTTGGAAAGGGGTGTAACCTTCCATGTATGCATACCAAGAACTACTTCCAAATGATACGATTTTTCCAGCTGTTATTATATCTTCAGCCTTATAATAAATTAATGCTGAAGTAGCTGTTCCCGAAGATACAGTTGTGGTGGTAGCAAAAATATCATAAAAACCATTATCAGCTGCGCTAGTTTGGCTCTTGACTACAATCTTAGAATCACTTGAAACTTTAACTCCATCGACATAGTAAGGAATTTTTAACCTATTGACACCACCGACTGACTCACTTGGCATATTGAGATTAGTTGCTACCTGTGCATTAGGTAGGTTAAATAGGTTATATGTATCTAAAGAAGTAATTCTAAAATCAAATCCTAAATCAGATATTACTGATAACCCATCTGTTGATTTGATTGAAGCAAATTCACTCCCAGCATAGACATCTGCAAATTCATTATCAAGCCAAATTTTAATTTCATCTACGCTTGAATTAAGCCATCTTAACTTATATAATTTCTTATTCCAGGATTCAACAGCAACAGTTCCAAAACCAGCATATGGTATTTCTCTGTTGATAGTAGAGTTTAAGTCAGATGTGCTTAATTCAGTCCAGATTAGAGCGTGAGACATTTTTTACCTTGGCAATTATTTTCTTTGAGCTTCAGGTCTGTTAAAAATTTCACTTGCAACAGCTGCCAATTCTGATCTTTCAACTTTTGAGAGTGTAACAGATGCAACAAGATTATTTTTCTTACCACCAGATATAGCATGTGCTAAACCATTTGATTTAGCATCTAGGTAAGGATTTTCAACCTGTGAAAGATCACCAAGAAGAATTACCTTAGAATCTTTACCGCATCTTTCGATAACCATTCTTGCTTCTCTTGCTGTGATATTTTCAGCTTCATCAAGTATTATTATGGAGCGTGGGATAGATCTTCCTTGAATGAAGGCCATAGCTTCAACTTCTATAATGCCTTCTCTACACATTTCTTCAAATCTATTATTTCCGCTCAATGATTTACTGCCTAAGATTTGATCAATATTGTCTTTGATAGGACCTAACCATGCAGCAATCTTTTCAAATTTGTCACCAGGCAATGCTCCAATATCTTTTCCCCCCACAGGAATCAATGGCTTCATGACTACAATTTTGTCATAAATATCTTCATTGATCATTTGAAGTGCTGCAGCTAATGCAAGGAATGATTTTCCAGTGCCAGCTTTTCCTGAAAGTGTTACTAATGGGATACCAAGGTCAGTAAGAATTTCCAAAGCACATCTTTGTTCTAAATTTTTTCCTTGTATTCCAGAATATGCCTTAACTTCTTTATTTGATTTTTCCTTGAGTATTTTCAAAGTTTGATTTCTGAAAAATGTTGGACATTTATTAGTCCCATAGTTGAAAATACAAAACTCATTAGGATTCAAATCCTTGATTTTATTTTGAGTTGTAACTGAAAGATCAGATGGAGCAATTTCGTTAGCTTTCCATAACAGATTCCAATCTTCGTCATTCTCAATTTCTACTTCTCTTAGACCGGAATATTCTTGATCATCGAGTTGATCAGCTTTGTAGTTTTCAGCTTGACACCCCCAAGTGATAGCTCTAATTCTTAATCCAGTGTCTTTTGTGATAATAGCTACTTTTTTTCTGGGATTTGCAGACTTTAGAGCCAAACAACTTTCTATAATTGCATTGTCAGAGTGTACTTTGACAATATTAGGTCTTTCATTTTTTTGAAGTGGAGATTCTGTATTATAAACAAATAATCTGCCCCCAACATCATTTATTTTTACACCTTTAAGTAAGTCTTGTAATGAATAATGTTCTAAATTTCTAAATACTTCTCTAGCTGACCATCCAACATTTTCTTTTCTTGTTTTTATGTCATCCATATCATCAATAACTGCTAATGGGATATAAATATCATTGTCAGCAAATTTGTAAAGAGCAAGGGGATCGTGAAGTAAGACGCATGTGTCTATGATGTAAATATGCTTTGCCAAAATATGTCTCCTGTAAAGTACTCAGACCACTTATGATTTCTTTTTTGTTACGCCGCTATCCTGTTATAAAGGAAGCTCAGGTTTCTGTTCATGGGTTATTTTTTTATTCTTTTGATCAATGTTTTCAATAAAATCGGCAGCCTTTTCATCATTTATAATTTCATAACTTCTAAGGTTTAATATTTGGCTTAATTTCATGTCATCAAATTTCTTCATTGTATTCATGTCCAATAATTTTGTTTCTTTAATGTCCTTATTGATAAATGAATCTATATCATTATTTAAAAATTTATTTATGTCAATATGCAAGTTATTTTCAATATAGTTGTTGACATAATCTAAGTTAGTTGATTCACAAAAGTTCAAATCTTGGAATGAAACGCTATTGATTGTGGCATTAGCTAAAATTTTATTATCAGGCCCTAATATTGCATCTTTTGACCTAGAAAAAACAATACCAGCTTTGGGAATACAAATATAAATCTTGAAAGGTAAAGCTTCTTCTATGTCTGTACCGTTTGTTAATCTTAATACTTCATTTTCATCATTGACAATTGAAATGACTAACTTATTTTTATCTTCTTTGCCTTTTATAACAAAATCCCATTCATAATTGTG
>JACCDW010562557.1_pt1 | contig 12754 bp, 11 predicted proteins | sample 7449781 | NCBI WGS metagenome assembly JACCDW01 (sample SAMN15323449, study PRJNA562643) | freshwater metagenome | isolation source: river surface water | place: USA:Blue River Watershed | collected 2017-08-18 | reverse complement strand
GGAGTATGAGATATTATTGGAAAAGATAGAATAAACCACATTCCGATCACTTCATCAATAACAATCATAGAAGCATCATTTCCATATATGTTTTCTATATGTCTGATTGATCCTATTGAAATGATAAATGTAATACATGATAGAATCAATAATCCGAAATGACTAATTGGAAAGAGTAAAATTAATACAGCCGAAAATGATGCAACAGTACCTGGGGCGATAGGACTATAACCAACTCCAAATAATGTGGCAATCATAGTGTGAATGCCAGGCATTAATGGTTCTTTTAACAATAACTGTATCAAGCTTCTATTTTGTACGATATACTCCAATGATGTAAATACAGTTAAAACTATAATAGTCCAAATAGTTATTTCAATTATTGAATTCCATTTTGATATGAATTGACCATTTGAATCAAAGGATAGTATAATTAAAATTCCTATCGTGAAAATCAGTTGTAATGCCGTTTTGATTTTTGCTGTGAACGATGTCTTGATTGGTCTATTCACTCGATCTGCATATACTCTCAATAGTGTCATGATTATATCTCTAGATATAATCACTATTATCATCCATGGAGCAAGTATATCAATTGACATAAGCGCAAGCAATGCTGCATTAGTTAAAACTTTATCAGCAATTGGGTCTAAAAAGGAACCAAATGAGGAAGTGTTACCCCATTTTCGAGCAAGGAAACCATCCAGATAATCTGTAATTGCGCCAAATGTAAATATGATCAATGAATACAATATCCATGTTGAATCACCTGATATTATCATTTGATATACGATTGGAGCAATGAATACTCTGAGTAGACTCAAGAGATTAGGCAGTGAATAATTCATTCAATAATTTGGAATGTGACTTCACAAAAATAGAGTAAATTGTATTCAACTACGAATAAAAGGCATAAGAATTATGGAAAGATTAGAACTAGCAAAGAAGATATTTACTACATCTCATTTAACCGGTGAATTTCTTCTAAGATCCGGAAAAGTTAGCAATGAATACTTCGATAAATATCTTTTCGAAAGTGAACCAAATATTCTTCAAGCCATTGCAGAGAAAATGAGCGAACTTATCCCTTCTGAATGTGAAGTTTTAGCTGGACTAGAAATGGGTGGCATCCCAATTGCAACATCAATCAGTTTACACACTAAATTGCCTGCAGCTTTCATTAGAAAAAAAGCAAAAGATTATGGCACTAGAAAAGTGAATGAAGGCGCTGATATTAAGGGAAAGAAAATAGTAATTATCGAAGATGTAATTACGAGTGGTGGGCAAGTTATTCTCAGCGCAGAAGATCTCAGAAATGCAGGAGCTGAGATACTATGTTGCATATGTGTAATAAATAGACAACAAGGTGGAGTTGAAGCACTTGAAAAAGCGGGAATACCCCTTATTTCCCTATTTACCATGGAAGAGTTAAAAGATTCAATGGTATCATAACCATTCATCATATGAGCTTAGAGAATCAAAGGTTTTATATGGGGCATATTTATTGAGAACATTTAAAGTTGCAGTCATATCCTTGGGCATCTCTGCAACATAGCTTACTTGCTCTAAAGTAAGCGGATGAGTAAATTCAAGCATCGAAGAATGAAGGGGAGTGCGTATCAATAGTGGCCTTTCCTCTTGATTTTTCCCGACATTAAACTTCTTTTTTATCGTTGACAATTTAAACTCCGCACTACTTCCATAATCAGGGTCAACCAATAATGGATATCCTATCGCAGATAAATGAACGCGTATCTGATGGAGTCTACCTGTTTTGGGTTTACATTCGAGCAATGTTGCCATTCTAAATCTTTGTACTACATGAATTGAAGTAAAAGATTCCTTTCCTCGAGCAGAAGGTCTCATTAATCCTTTCTTTCTGGTATCAGCAATCAATGGGATATCAATATCTTGATCATCCTTCGAGACGATTCCTCTTACAATTGCCTTATAAGTTTTCTGTACTTGCTGATGTTCAAATTGCATGCTCAAATGCTTATGAGCTTCTGCATTCTTTGCAAATACAAGAACCCCACTTGTATCTCTATCTAGTCTATGAACAGTAAATATTTCATTATAGATATCAATCAAATATGTACGGACATTAGGGAAGTCTTTATCGAATCTATCAGGAATAGTTAGCATTCCTGCTGGCTTGGAGACGATTACAATGGAATCATCTTCAAAAAGGATATCTGGTTTCATGACATTAATGTGAATGTGGTTCCCAATCCATTCCTTCGCAAGGAATATGTTCCTCAGTGATATGCTCATCATATCTGGAACAGATTTGGGCCGATGGTTCAAAATACTTGCAACTTCCACAAAGAGTGGTTTCTTTTAATGTTTCTACCCTATCAGTGAAAATAGACATTTCTCTATATGCTGGGAAAAAGACTATCATAATGACCATCATAGAAAAAAGTGGCCAAAACTGATGGAATTCCCAATAATCAGAAATCCACCATGTTGTCATAACAATGATTGAAAGTCTTATTAGACCACCAAAAACAATTGTTCCAGTAGTTAATTTTGGGGTTTTATTGTCAATATTTCTCTTATGTAATCTGAAGAGAAGTATATCCATCAATACGTCAAGCATAGTGTTTGTTTATTCAATTATGAATATGTTCTTCCCTTCCATTTTCTACCTTTATTTGGTAATGACCAAAGAAATGAATTACATGCGATTATAATCGCAAATAGTGCACTTAATGGCTGTAGAAAAGTATGGAAGATTGGCAAAGAAAACTGAATTGTTGTCATGAAACGGATAAACATACCGAGTATTGTCAAGATCAAACCCCATAGGGTTAGGTATGTATCTCCTGTAATCAATCCATAGAGAAAGATAATTGGTGGAAATACATAACCAGTAAAAATATGAACCAGAAAGAATGAGAATATTGAGAATTTCTCAGAAAACCCTGAGTAAAAATTTTTAGAAAAACCGGAAAATACTTCATTAAAGCCATTGTACATAGTGCATGTTACTACATCAATTGCATTAGCTAAAACCACCTTTCCTTTACTATTCTTAATCTTCTTAGCAATATCTATATCTTCCACCAAACTAGATTTCACACTTTGATGTCCATTAATTTCTTGATATGCATCATATCTGAAAAGCATAACTTGTCCATTTGCGGCTGTAAATCTACTATCATGCTTAGAATAGATAAGTGAATTTGGCAAGTATCCATGATACAATACGTGCATGAATGGAATCATGAGATGTTCCCAAAAAGAAGATAATGTCTGATTAGGAACAACTGTAAGTAAATCGGCTTGATACTGTCTAGAAGTTTTTAGAAAAGAAAGTAAAGCATAAGGAGAATGTATTGTGTCTGCATCAGTAAACAACAGATATTCACCTTTAGCTTTTAAAGATAATTGATGACAAGCATATGATTTTCCAATCCAATCACTTGGTAAGGATGTACCATGAAGGATTGTAAGTTTATCAGGATATTGTTCTTTCAAATTCTTGAGAATATCAGGAGTAGAATCAGTAGAGTTATCATCAAGAACCAATACTTCATATGAGGAATAAATCTGCGTGCATAAACTCTCTACACATTCTCTTATTCCTCTTTCTTCATTTCGTGCAGGTATTAGTACAGAGATAAATGGGGTATTATAATCAATCTCGAGTACTCTTTTGACTCGAACAAATGTAAAGAAATTGTACACGGATACCAGAGATATCACTATCAAACTGAAAGCAATAAGCCAAAGTATCCAATAAAGAATATCTGATATCATGTCAAATCGATGTTTCCATTTTCAATATTTAGGAATTCATCACTTGTAAAAATTCTCTATTGTCTTTAGTGCTCTCTAATTTTGAAAGCAATAATTCCATTGCTTCGATGCTTGTAAACTCACTTAACACTTTTCGCAGAATCCAAACTCGTGCAAGCTCTTCTTGTGATAATAGCAATTCATCATGCCTTGTACTAGATCTGTTCACATCAATTGCAGGGAATATTCTTCTTTCTGCTAATTTGCGATCAAGTACCAATTCCATATTTCCTGTACCTTTGAACTCTTCAAAGATCACTTCATCCATTCTAGAGCCTGTATCAATCAATGCTGTAGCGATAATTGTCAAAGAGCCTCCCTCTTCGATATTTCTTGCAGCTCCAAAAAATCTCTTGGGCTTATGTAATGCATTTGCATCTACACCACCAGATAATATCTTTCCAGAATGTGGAATAACTGTATTGTGAGCTCTTGCCAATCGAGTGATAGAATCTAGCAAAACAACAACATCTTGTTTAGCTTCAACGAGTCTTTTAGCTTTTTCTAGAACCATGTCTGCAACTTGAACATGTCTTTCAGGTGGTTCATCAAAAGTAGAAGATATTACTTCTGCTCGGACGGATCTTTGCATATCGGTAACTTCTTCTGGTCTTTCATCTATAAGGAGAACAATCAGTTTTACTTCAGGATGGTTTCTAGCAATACTATTGGCAATTTTTTGTAGTAATACAGTCTTCCCTGATTTTGGTGGAGAAACAATCAAACCTCTCTGACCTTTACCTATAGGCGCGAGCAAATCAATTATTCGCATTGGATATTCAGCTCTAGTTGTTTCCAATACAAGCTTCTTATCTGGATATAATGGTGTAAGATTATCAAAAATGGTTCTATCACGCATTACATCAGGCGATACAAAATTGATTGAGTCAACTTTCAGTAATGCAAAGAAACGCTCACCCTCTTTTGGTGGTCTTACATGACCACGAATAGTATCACCTGTTCTCATTCCAAATTTTTTAATTTGTGAAGGAGAAACATAGATATCATCAGGAGAAGGTAAATAGTTATAATCAGCTGCTCTTAAAAATCCATATCCATCTCCTAAAACTTCTAGCACACCCTCACCTAATGTTCCCTCTGATTGCTGATCTCTGGATTGTTTTTGTGCTTGAACTTCAATGATCTTGAAAATAAGTTCTTGTTTTCGTAAATCACTATAATCTTCGATACCAAGAGATTTTGCTATTCGTGTGAGCTCTACTATTTTTTTTGACTTTAATTCTGCAATATTTATGACTCCAGCAGATTGCGAATTATCTTGGGAGACACTCGAAGAACCTGTTGTTTTCTCATAATGAGAAGCTCTCTCATGATGAGAGGATTTTTCATGATATGAAGATCTTTCATGATCATGTGCAGAAGAATGAGAGTGTTGTTGTGAAGTCCGTCTAGGTGTACCCACACCTGATCTTGAGGAATTTCGCGGTGTACGCATTACATAACCAAAAAATGAAACAATGGATTGAATTGGAGAGGAATCTTACTTGGGGGTAGTACGGCACATACCTGAGTTTGGCCGATGGTTTACATTAGTTTAACGATAGCTGCTGTCACAAAAATATGGATTGTAAGTAATTATGCAAGTAATTTTTCTATTTAAAAGCTTTGAATCAATGAAAGAGTGAATAAATAGCATCCAAAGCATCTAAACAAACATCAATTTCTTCTTTTGTAGTATATAGTGCAAAAGACATTCTAGTGGTTGAATTAACACCATAGAATTGCATAAGTGGATGTGCACAATGATGTCCGGCTCTAACTGCTATACCATTTCGATCGAGTAAACTAGCAATATCGTGAGGATGCACTCCATTCATTGTAAATGATAGAGCTGAAACATTGGTGCCATTATAACCAATTACATTTATAAACTCTTTATTCTCAATAAGTTTCAATGTATGAGACAATAATTCCCTCTCATGATTGGCAATTTCATCTATATTTTGTTGCTGAAGAAATTGTATTGCTGCACCCAATCCAATAAAACCTTCAATATTTGGAGTACCTGCTTCAAATTTGGTAGGTAATTCAGCAAATGTTGTTTTCTCAAATGTAACTTTTCGTATCATATCTCCACCTGTTTGATATGGTGGCATTAGATCTAGGTATGTAGATTTACCGTAAAGTATACCTGTACCTGAAGGACCGTACAATTTGTGTCCAGAAAAAACTAAAAAATCACAATCTAGTGATTGAACATCAATGTGTTTATGCTGCACGGCTTGGGAGGCATCAATTAAAATTGGAACATTATGTGCATGGGCAATTTTAATACATTGTTCAATAGGATTTTCAACGCCGATTGCATTGGAAATCCAAACCATGGAAACAAATTTTGTATTCTCATTGAACAGGGAAGAAAATACATCCATATTCAGAGTCCCATCTATTGAGATAGGTACTACTTTGATAGTACAGCCCTTCTTCTTTGCTATTTCTTGCCATGGAACAATATTTGCATGATGCTCCATTATCGTTAGGATAATTTCATCATTTTCAGAAAATGCATATTCACCAAAAGAAGAAGCAACTAAGTTAATAGCTTCTGTTGCACCTTTGGTAAATACAATTTCAGAAACAGAATTTGCATTGATAAATTCTTTTACAATCAATCGTGTTTTTTCATAATAATCAGTCGCAGATTGACTCAATGCATAAACACCCCGATGTACATTTGCATTTGTATTTTCAAAATGATATACAATTGAATCAATTACAACTTGTGGCTTTTGTGTTGTTGCGGCATTATCTAGATAAATGAGTGGTTTTCCATTCATCGTTTTTTTCAATATTGGAAACTGCGATCTCCATTCATCCACGAGTGATTTCATGATATCATTCACCCGATTCTAATAGTGTTGAACCAGCAAAGTATGACTTCAATTCTTCAATATCTATCAACTGTATTACTTCACCTATAAATGCTTCAGTCAATAATCTCATTCCAACTTCTCTTGGAATTCCTCTTGCTTGAAGATAATACAATGATTCTTCATCTACAGAACCTGTTGTTGCTCCATGAGAACATTTCACATCATCAGCATATATTTCTAGCTGTGGTTTTGTATTTATTGTTGCCTTAGGGCTCAAAAGCATTGTTCGATTAGACTGATATGCATTTGTTTTTTGTGCATCTAATCGCACAAATATTTTTCCATTGAATACAGCTGTTGCAGAATCATCCAAAACATGTTTAAATAATTCATTGCTTTCACAATGAGGAGCGATATGATCTACAACAGTATGATTATCAATGAGTGATTGTTTATCACCGGAGACTACTCCGTATATATTATACAATGCATGTTCTTCAATTAGTTTTCCAGTTATTGTATTGCGTACTTTATTCGAATCATGCACGATTACATGATCTTGTACTTTAGCATTACTTTTCACAATAGATTCACAATTATATATTAATGCGCAATCTTGAAGTTTATCCTGGATTATGATATGATGTAATTCGGAATCATGATCTGCATGAACAGAAAAACTTGTGTTAATGAGAGCATTCCTCTCATTAAGAATATGATATGATTCAATTACCTTTATTTTTGCGCCTGCTTGAAGTGATATTGATATCGTAGGAGATACAAATAAAGGAATATCCTCAATGCTATCAATTACATGTATAATGTGAATCGGTTTTGAAAAGTCATAATCCTTATCGATGTTCAATACTATATGATTTTGATGCATCAAAGCATTGAGCAAAGGAAATGGATTATCATTCGGATTAGTGTCTATATTTACAACTGGTGTATGATTTATAGATATTAGTAGCCCCTTAGTTTGCTCGAACTTTTCAGTTTTGACATAATTTCCATTGACAATCATTAAATGATTAGCATGCGATAAATATGGCTGAAAATGTATCGGATCATAGTCAATTGATGGAACTGATGGTACAGCATAATCTGCCATAACAATTGAACTGAGTGGAAAATACTTCCACTCCTCATTTCTTGGGTTAGGTAATCCCGATTTGATAAGTGTGCTTAGTCCAGAAGTAAAATCTGGATTTTCTAAAAATGCAAGTGGATAGTCTTGCACTTTTAATTGTTCTTTTAATGTATCTAGAGAATGTAATTGTATCATGGGAATATTGTTTAGGAAAATGAGACTTCTTCTTTAATCCAATCATAACCCTTTTCTTCGAGTTCAAGGGCTAAGTCTTTTCCGCCTGTTTTAACAATCTTACCTTTGTACAAAACATGTACAAAATCAGGAACTATATAATTAAGAAGTCTTTGATAATGTGTGATTAAGATAGTAGCATTTTGCGGAGATCTGAGCGTATTCACTCCTTGAGCGACTATACGCAATGCATCAATATCTAAACCAGAATCAGTTTCATCAAGTATTGCAAGTTTTGGTTCTAACATTGCCATCTGAAAGATCTCATTGCGTTTCTTTTCACCACCAGAAAAACCTTCATTGAGCGATCTCTGAAGAAATGACATATCAATTTCAACAAGCTTTGCTTTTTCTTTCATCAAAGTAAGAAAATCCATCGCATCAATTGTTTCTTGTCCACGATATTTTCTTATTTCATTCAATGCTGTTTTAAGGAAATTAGCTGTAGTGACTCCAGGAATTTCAACAGGATATTGAAATGCAAGGAATACACCTTCTCCCGCTCTTTCTTCGGGCGACAATTCAAGTAAATCTTTTCCATTGAAATCAATGGTACCTTCAGTAACTGTATACTCTTCTCTTCCAGCCAATATAGAAGCAAGAGTAGATTTACCGGAACCATTTGGGCCCATTATTGCATGTACTTCTCCTGGCTTGACTATTAAATCTATACCTTTTAAAATTGGTTTGTCTTCTATGCTAGCATGGAGATTTTTGATATTCAACATTGTGAGTAAGTATGATTATGAAACAAAATATTCTAGATTTAACCAACACTTCCTTCAAGGCTAACAGCTAGCAATCGTTGTGCTTCAACTGCAAATTCCATAGGTAATTGGTTCATCACTTCTTTACAATAGCCATTTACAATGAGAGCAACTGCTTCTTCAGTTGATATACCTCTCTGATTACAATAAAAAAGTACATCTTCACCAATCTTGGAAGTTGTTGCTTCATGCTCAACTGTTGCTGTATTGTTGGCAACTTCTATATAAGGGAATGTATGAGCACCGCATGTAGAGCCTATAAGTAAAGAATCACACTGGGAGAAATTCTTGGCATTGTTTGCTGTTTTTTGAACTTTAACAAGTCCTCTATAACTATTATTGGACACACCAGCTGAGATACCTTTTGAAACAATTCTGCTCTTTGTGTTTTTGCCAATATGAATCATCTTAGTTCCAGTATCGGCTTGTTGATGATTATTTGTAACAGCTACAGAATAAAACTCACCGATAGAGTTATCCCCAAGTAAAATCACAGATGGGTATTTCCAAGTAATTGCAGAACCAGTCTCAACTTGGGTCCATGATATTTTTGAATTTCGACCTTTACAAATACCACGCTTTGTAACAAAGTTATAAATACCACCTTTTCCTTCTTTATCTCCTGGATACCAGTTTTGTACAGTAGAATATTTTACTTCAGCATTTTCAAGCGCTACTATTTCAACAACTGCTGCATGTAACTGATTTTCATCTCTCATTGGTGCTGTACACCCTTCTAGATAACTAACATAGCTTCCCTCTTCTGCTACAATAAGAGTTCTTTCAAATTGACCAGTATCTTTTGCATTGATACGGAAATACGTTGAAAGCTCCATTGGGCAGCGAACACCTTTTGGTATATAGCAAAAGGATCCATCAGTGAATACCGCAGAGTTAAGGGCTGAATAGAAATTATCTGAGGTAGGTACAACGGTACCAAGATATGTTCTTACTAAATCGGGATGTTCTTGAATTGCCTCACTCATTGAACAAAAAATGATACCCATTGAAGCTAATTTATCTTTAAATGTTGTTGCCACAGAAACACTATCCAAAACTGCATCAACGGCTATTCCACTTAATCGTTCTTGTTCGGCTAATGAAATACCTAACTTCTCGAATGTTTTTAATAACTCAGGATCGATTTCATCCAGTGATTTAGGAGCCACTTTATTCTTAGGACCTGCATAATAGCTTATATCATTGAAATCTATTTTTGGATAGCTAACATTTGGCCATGTAGGTTCTATCATAGTTTTCCATTTTTCAAATGCAGCTAATCGCCATTCTAGCATCCATTCAGGCTCATTTTTTTTTGATGAAATAAGACGTATGCTATCTTCATTGAGACCTTTGGGTGCGATTTCTTGATCAATGTCGGATACAAATCCGTATTTATAGTCACTTGATACAATTTCATCAAGTATGTCTGTTTGTTGTTCCATAGTTGTATCTCTTATAAATCAATTTTTACTGTTGAATCACTAAGTGTGTGGTATATCGGTGAAAAAAGAAAATCTTGAATAGTAATCGACTGAAGCATTTCATCCATTTTCTTTTGAATGATAGTCATAGGATCTTTAATTGTACAATTTGAAAAAACAGTACAAGAACAATTTGTATCATCTGGATCATCTCCGGAAACACATTCCACCAATTGGGATGGTTTTCCTTCTATTGCATTGATAACATCAGACAAACTGATTTTCTGTGGTTCTTTATTAAGGAGATAGCCCCCTTGAGCACCTTGAATAGATTGAATTAAACCATTCTTACCAAGTAAATGCAAAACCTTAGCGATAATCTCAAATGATAGACCCAGAGCTTCAGCAATCTCTTTAGCAGGTACCAAGATTCCTTCTTTATTTGCTATATATTGCAAAGAAAGCAATGCGTATTCTGTCTTTTTGGTAAACCTTAGCATATTTCTATCAATTGAAACTGTAATATTGATGCAAATATAAGACCTTTATAGCCATATATTACAGAATAGGTCTGATTTAATGTGTTTTTTTAAAGGAAAGTTCCCTCATATTTATCGATCAATCGAAAAGATTGTATAGTATGCTATCGCCTGAATGAATATACCTCTCTCCATCATCTGACAGACAATAGAGTCTTCCATCAACAAGGATATCTTTAACAAGATATTCTTTATCATCCCCAGCTATTTGAATATTCTTATCAATAAGATGCAATTGCTCTTTCCAAGATCCCCACAAATCTTCTCTTCTAACTACATAAGTAGTGTAGATATCAATAAATTGTTTTCTTGTTTCTTGTAAATCTCGTTGATACCCTAGTATTTCAAAAACAGAAATACTAGGATTTACATTTGGTAATTCACTTGTCCGAGAATTAATATTTACACCAATTCCGGTTATTATAGATTGTAAAGAATTTCCAGAATATTCAGTTTCAATCAATGAACCTGATATTTTCCCAACTTTTTCACCATGCTTCACATATACATCATTGGGATACTTAATTTGAATCTTTGCTGTGGGAGGTAAAATATCTAATAAAAAAGCTTGCACGGATATTGCCGAGCAAGCTTGCAAGAGTAATGGATCATTTTGAGACTTTACATTAGCTTTCATTCCATGTGAAAACAAAATATCACAAGCATTTCCAGATTGCCATACTTTTCCATTTCTTCCTTTTCCATGAGTTTGTACATCTGCCGTAATGATTATTTCATCATATGATGAAAGTAAATTTTTAGCTGTGATATTAGTCGATTCTACTATGTCAAAATGCAATGAAAACATATCAAGGACAGTTAAGTGCTGATTTATTCTTTTGAGCAGCAGAGTTTTTTGGATCTCTTTTCAATGCTTCTGAATAAGCCTTACATGCATTATCTTTTTCTCCTAATGTTTGATAAGCAAATCCCAAATATACATGAGGTATCGAAGATTTATCATTGATTTCAAGCCAAGCTTTTCCATATTTGATTACTGCTTGTGCATCCTTTGCTTCAAGTGATAAACGGCAAATAGCTTCAAATGCTTGTTCAGATTCTTTTATAATTGATGGATTACCAGGATTTTGAAGTAATGACTGTTGCGCTAATTCAACACTAGCTAATAGATATCTTTTTGCAGAGTCAGATTTTTTCATCGCATTAAAAGTATTCCCTATATACACTCTACCTGAAATACTATTGCCATCCAATGCTAGAAACTCTTTCAAACTAATCAATGCTGAATCATATTTCTGTGCTAAATAATAACATGAACCAATGAAATAACGTGATTTCACGCTATTGCTATCTTCGCAATCAGCAATTCTCTTTCTAAATACAGAAATAGCTTCATCATATTTTTTCATTGATTGTAAAAGATTTGCAAAACGAAATGCCGTATTGCACTTCTTTTCTTCTCCATTGATTGATTTATAGAAGGCATCAATAGCAGTAACAGTATCTTTAGAGAAGAAAGCTGCATACCCCATTCGTTCATAATCTGTTTGATTAAGTCCAGGAATTGATTTATATAATGTAATTGATTCTGTAAATTTTTTGGCTTCAAAATATGAATGAGCCAACATTGCATTTGCTTTTGATGTAATAGTGTCAATTTTAGTTCTAACAGCTTCTAAATGTATAAGAGCTGAATCATACTTTTTTGCATTATACCATGCCTGACCGGCATACCAACGACCAAGCCAACCTTCTGGTCTAAGTACAGCATATCGATTAAATGATGCACCAGCTTCCATGAATTTAGATGCTAAGAAAAAGATTTTCCCTTGTTCATAAAAAGCAGTAGCATTCTTTGGATCAGCTTTTGTAATCTCATTCCAAGTATTGAGAGAACGTCTGAAATATTCATTTGACAATTGCTGATCCATTTCCATATTGCCCAGTCTATAATATGAAGAAGCCAATTTAATCTTGGCATTGAGTATGGACTTTTGAGCTAATTGTTTTCCATCAGTTGCGAGTGCTGCTTCATAATTATCTTTAGCCAATTCAAAAACTTTCTTTGCGAAGTACAAATCACCTAGTCCAATATATACCT
>JACCDW010134848.1_pt1 | contig 12754 bp, 11 predicted proteins | sample 7449781 | NCBI WGS metagenome assembly JACCDW01 (sample SAMN15323449, study PRJNA562643) | freshwater metagenome | isolation source: river surface water | place: USA:Blue River Watershed | collected 2017-08-18 | reverse complement strand
TTTCAAGGTGTTATCTTTGAAACTTTATGAAACAACGTCTATTACTAATTTTGGCTGCAGCTGCATCAAATTTTGCAGTGGCACAAAAAATCGACCTCGACAAAAATTTTGTTGCGTATCAGTACAGGGGATTACCTCACAAATCACTTGATACTACCTATCGTACTTTCAACGTAAGAGTTGAAGCTCCTTCCACTATTTCTAGTGCGATGAGTTCAGAAAGTATTGCCGATAGAATTATACTTCAAGGATGGAGAAAGGTTGAATATGGTAAAGGTCATATTCAAGTCAATATGGCGTTTGACGATTTAATTTTCGAAGGCCAAAATATGAGTACACGTGTATCTGAAACCAAAAACAAAGACGGTGTGGTAACGGCAAGAACGAACTACTACAGTTTAACCGTTAAATACCGTTTGCGTGGGTATTATTCCATTAGGGATTTCAACGGGAATACCATTGCCAATCAAATTGAATTAAACACGGATCGTTCGGCTTCTTGGACCAGTTCTGAGTATACATCTCAGTACGAATGTCAAAACTACTTCAACAACAACCGAATGGCTATTTCTAACAACTTAGTTAGAAAGCACTTAGACGAATGGACCAACTCTGTAAATTTAAGTATCAACCGCGATTACGGTTTCCCTACCCTTACAGAAAATGCCTTGTTCTGGAATACGGATAGCAAAAAACATCCTGAAAATGCTGCATTCAATCAGACTATTACAAAAATTAAAGAAATTGGCAAAACTATGTATTCGCATGAAATGCCTGCATCCGCAGTTAGTGGTTTGGAAGAGTGTATTACCTATTTCAATGAATTGAAAACAAAGTACAACGGAGACGATAAAGCCAACGTTAAATTGCGTTATGCCGCTTATTACAACATCGCTCAGATTTGTTTTATGTTAGACAAACCTGAATTAGCTTTAGCTGAGGCCGATGGACTTGAGAAAAACGAATACGATGTGAAAGATGCGGAAAAATTGCGTAAAGAAGCGAATGAAATGATCGATTTGTTCAAACAAAATCGAGTTCATTCAACCCATTTCCAAATCGACACAAACAAATTCAAAACGCCATCTGGCATGTAATTTATTGCCCAAAACGCAAGATTTTGTACACTTCCCAGGTATATTAATGCTATTTAGGTACATTATTACTCTAGATGCATAATGCCAAAAGAATACAAAGCCTATAATTACAAGTAATAAAACAAGTATAAAAAAAGCGGTAATCAACAATTACCGCTTTTTTTATGTCTTTCGATAGTACGTATTCTATTTTCTGTAGAATATAGAATTTAGATTCAATTTCTGACTTAAAGGACAAGCAGATTAGCCATTCTATTGATGGTTATGTTTACCTCAGTTAAATAGAAGCAACAAATCAGATTACAAATTACCTCGAATGGCCTGTTCTCTTTCAATGCTTTCAAACAACGCCTTGAAGTTTCCTTTTCCGAAGCTTTGTGCTCCTCTGCGCTGAATTATTTCATAGAATAACGTAGGTCTATCTTCTACGGGTTTGGTAAAGATTTGCAATAAATAGCCCGATTCATCTCGGTCTACTAGAATATTCAATTTTTTTAGATCTTCGATATTCTCATCGATTTGACCAACTCTATCCAGTACATCATCATAGTAAGTTTCGGGTACATATAAGAACTCAATTCCTCTTCTGCGAAGCTCGGCTACGGTTTCCAAAATATCGTGTACTTCAATCGCTATATGCTGAACCCCAGCACCATGATAAAAATCCAAATATTCTTCAATTTGAGATTTTTTCTTCCCTTCAGCCGGTTCATTAATTGGGAATTTAATATATCCATTTCCGTTGCTCACTACTTTACTCATCAAAGCACTGTACTCTGTAGAAATATCTTTATCGTCAAAGGTTAATAACAACTTGAATCCCATTACATCTTCATAAAACTTCACCCATTCATCCATTCTTCCAAGTTCTACGTTTCCAACGCAGTGATCAATATATTTTAAACCAACCGGTTTCACCTCTAAACCATTTTCAACCGCTTTAAATCCAGGTAAAAATGGACCATTGTAGTTGGATCTCTCCACAAATTTGTGAACAGTATCACCATAGGTTCTAATTCCGCTTATAATTACATATCCGTTTTCATCTTCAAATCGAGTGGGTTCCATGTACGGAACTGCACCGCGTTTAACCGTTTCTTCAAAACTCTTGGTAGCATCATCAACCCAAATACTTAGAAATTTTACACCATCGCCGTGTTTCAAATGATGTTGAGCAATTTCGGAATTTACATCGATAGCGGTTGTGAGCACCAACCGTACTTTGTTTTGTTCCAAGACATAACTAGCCTTATCACGAACACCGGTCTCAGGTCCAGAATATGCTATTAACTTATAACCCCAAGCCATTTGGTAGTAATAAGCACTTTGTTTGGCATTCCCCACGTAAAATTCAACGTGATCGGTACCATTTAATGGTAAAAAATCCACCGACGTCTCGGTTGCGTTAACCAATGCTGTTTCCATAATTCCATTCAAAATTACGAAAGTTTAACTAAGTCCACAAGGACGCGGCACTATTGATACGGATCAACGAGGAAATCAACGATAGCAGATTTCCATAATGACTGCGCATGCAACGTATCTTTAGCATACCACAATAATTGTTTATAAGCACCAATAGCCTTTGAATTGCGAGGTACTTTAATCAGTATTTGTTGAATGAATTTGTTTTTAACGCGTGCAACAGGTGGAACTTGCGGCCCTAATACGGATTCATTGATTTGCTTTCGTAAAATTTCCGTAAAAAACCTCGCTGCGTTGTAGGAAGTTTCCGCATCAGCATGCCTTATTTCCACTCGGATTAAACGACGAAACGGAGGGTAATCAAATTGATTCCTTTGTTGCATCTCTTCTTCCATCAATTCATTGTATTGTTGATGAATCAATGCTTGTAAAACGGGGTGTTGGGGCTGATGTGTCTGCAACATAAACTTCCCTGATTTACCATCTCTACCTATTCGACCCATTAATTGCTGAAACTGCTGAAACGCACGTTCGTGGCTCCTGTAGTCTGGAATGTGCAACAACATGTCAGCATCCGGTACCACTATTAATCCAATATTGGCTATATCTATTCCTTTTGCTAATAATTGGGTACCTACTAGTATGTCGATTTCGCCCCTTTCAAATGCCAATAATATCTTCTGAAAATCATCTCTTTTCTTTATACTTTGTTGATCAAATCGAGCAATTCTCGCCGTGGGAAACATGATACCCAAATCCTCGGCAATTTTCTCCGTTCCTGTGCCCTTTAATGTTAAACTATGTGATCCACAAGCGGTGCATTTTTCTGGTATTGCTTGCTGAAATCCGCAATAACCACAACGCAAATTGGACGATGATTTATAGTACGTTAATGCAATGTCACAATGCGCACACTCCACTGAAACTCCACACAAATCGCATTGCACGTAGGGAACATACCCTTTTCTATTGTGGTAAACAACTACGCGCTGTTGCTTGGTTAAGGCCTCCGTGATTGCGTGCTTCGCGGGTTCACTGAGAAATCCATCCCAAGCTCCCATTTTCTTTAAGTCAGATAGGTTAAGCAAGTCCATCTCCGGTGCCGGAATATTATGGTACGACTTCAACATTTGCACCTTTCCAACTTTGTCTTGAATTACTAATTGCTGAATTTCGTACGATGGTGTAGCAGACCCTAACAACAATTTACTGCCATGCAATTGCGCCAAATAAAATGCAGCATCGCGAGCATGAAAGTAGGGTCTTTTCTCGAATTGTTTAAACGATGTCTCGTGTTCCTCATCCACTACAATCAACCCTAAGTCCACAAAAGGCGTAAATAAGGCACTTCGAGTTCCAACCACAAACTTTATATCGCCAGACAATACCCTTTCGTATAATTCTGTTCGCTCATGGCTGCTATAATAATGATGCCAAACCCCTACCTCAACCCCTAACCATTTGCTGATTCTGTCTACCACATGTTCCGTTAATGCTACTTCAGGCAATAAGTACAATACCTGCCTACCTTCATTCAACACTTCCCGTATAAATTCTAAATAAACCAGTGTTTTTCCAGAACCAGTTACACCTTCCAATAATGCAGGTTTTCCCTCATTAAATATAGCTCTAATCTCAATTACCGCCTGAAATTGTTCCTCGGTTAACTCATAATTGCGGTTATCCCCTCTTCGTAATTTCAAATGATCTCTGGGAACTTTCCGAATATACAATAACTCCTTTTTTTCTAATTGCTTGATTGTTGGTCGATCGGCCGATGGATGTCGTAAAAACTCCGCCAAAACAATCGGTTTGTTATTCCATCCTAACAGCAAAATCATTTGATTGAACTGCTTCATCGACCTACGTTCTAATGCACTAATAGCCGCATTGGCCGATGCTTCATTTTCCCAAACCTCTGGGTTCAATTCCACTATTTCCTCAAATTTGGGTCGATAATTCTCTTTCAACTCCTCCTCCATTAATATCAACCCACGCATGTAGAGTGATTTAATGGTTTTCAGAACATTTTTTTGCTCTAATTTAGACCGTACTTCATCTAAGGAGGCAATGCCTTTAGAAACTAAAAACTGTAACACATCCCACTCTTTGGGATCCAAATCGGTAATCGAATACATTTGGTTATCCGCATCCGGATGCAGTGCGATTTTTGTTTCACTTTGTAACCGGAATCCCGATGGCAATGCCGTTGCCATTACATCGCCGGGATACGACATATAATAGTCCGCTATCCAGTGCCAAAATTTTAGTTGTTTTGTTGTAACAATGGATTTATCGTCTAAAATTTCTAAAATATATTGTGCTTGGTAACCTACTGGTGGTTCTTCTGACAAAGACAAAACGATGCCCGCATACACTTTACGATATCCAAATTGTACTGCTACTCGAATTCCAGGAATAATAAATTCGTTCCAATCCGATGGGACCCTGTAGGTATACGTCTTAGGTACCGGAACCGGCACTAAAACCTCAACAAATATGGTAACTTTTTCCCCCATCGGACCAAATTCAATATACAAATAACCGCATTCTGTTTACCTTTTGAAAGGTGTTAAAGAAAATGCTATCACCAGTGAATTGCGTTAGGCGAATTTACCTTAACTACGATACTTAACAAATGAATTACAACGGCAATTTTTAGAAATAAATCCAAAATCTTCCAAACTTTCTGATCCTTAGCCATCCAAATGGCTATGGAAACCCAAGTACTCATACCTAGAGTTATTCCGGCAATTGACAAATAATAATCAGGGTTCCAATCCGGCAAAATAGGTTTAACTTTTTGAACAACAAACAATAAAGAATAGACGAAAATCACTCCCAGATTAAGTAACATCAAACCGCGTTTAGCCCATTTCACCCCCGTAACTACAACCACCGTCTGATATCCAAAAACTAGATTGCCCTTATGTCCCATTAGGTCCTTTAACACCGATCTAGTAAACAACAACACGGACAAAGAACCCATATAATAGAACATTCCCCAATGCCAATTTCCGTGATGTATCCATACCGAAAATAAGGGAACAAGAGTTAGAATAGTACCCGATAATTCGCGAACTATGGGTCTTTTCTGCAATTTATGAGAATAAAACCAACAAAATAATGCGTAAATAAAAAAGAAAGCGAGAGCTTTTAGCGAAACCATCATTGCAAAAAACATCGCCAAGGAATTCAAAACAAAATACAGATTTAGCAATCTCGTTTCACCCAATAACCTACCAAAAATCACCGTCTTGGGCACATTCACCAAGTCCTTACTTTGATCATAAAATGCATTGATAATAAATGCTGCTGCCACTGTACAAATACTGGATAAAACAATTAAATGCAATTTCACATCGTATAAAACCCCCGATAATCCTTGTTCGGAAAACGTTAACCAGTAAATCAAATATTGAGAAATTGCAATTAATGCCAAATTGTACCATCGAATTGCTCCGAGAAGCAAAATAAATTTGAGTAGGTATTTTTGTCGAGGCTTCAAAATTTAATATGGCAATTTATAATAAATCGAACGGATTCTGATTGTGTAATTGCATTGAAAAGCTCAAGACCTGGAATCTAGATTTTGAACTTAGGAGATGATAAATTGGATTATACTAAAATATGGCTTGAAATAAGAACGGAATATTAATTCAATCTTTTTGCAACTATATCTTGTAAATCACTTGCAACGTATGATCTGGCAGCATCGATTTGGCCATTTCTATGTCTTTGGTAAAGCCTAAAACAAAACCGCCGCCGCCGCTACCACAAAGTTTTAAATAATAGGCATTGGTCTCCAACCCTTTTTGCCATAATTCTTGAAAATGATCCGGAATCATAGGTTTGAAGTTCTCCAATAATAACTTAGACAAACCTTTAACATTTTGTAACAATTGCTTGGGCTCACCTTTAAGGAATGACTGCACACAAGCATCGTTTTGCTTTTTCAGTTCGGTTCTAACCATATTTCTAAATCCTTCTTCTTTCAAACGATTTAAAAATATACTAACCATATTCTGTGTTTTACCTGGAGAACCGGAGTTCATTAGGAATATAGCTCCTTTACCCTCAGTGTTCTCTACGGGTAGACCAACGGCATCCAAATCACCTTGTCCTTTGATTAAAATAGGTAAATTCAAATAGCAAATCAACGGATCTAATCCAGAACTCTTACCATGAAAATAGGATTCTAACTTTGCTAAAACAGATTTTAACATGGAAAGATTATCTTCATCCATTACAGAATCTACTTCTATTCGGGACTTTGCGTATTTAAAGTATACCGCAGCTACTAAGGCACCAGAACTTCCAACGCCAAACCCTTGAGGAATTGTAGAATCGAAATACATCCCATTTTGTAAATCCTCCAACATTGAATCCAAATCCAATTGACACGGCAGTTCACCTTCGTGCTGCAGTTTAAGTAAATGAGAACGATAATCTAGCAAACTCCGATTAGAGTTTAGTTGAAATTCATTAGGAGAATTCGTAAAATCAAAATTTCCTTTATAAAAAGTATAAGGGATGCTTAACCCCATGGAATCTTCAATAATTCCATACTCACCGAACAAGAGGATTTTTGCGTAGTGAAGGGATTCTTTGATCATGTTATTTTTTACTCATTGGCGATTCTTTCAGGAGCCCCACCAATGCTACTGCAAAGATAACGTCCAGATTCGCAATAAGGTAACAATTGCTCGTTAACAAAGTTCATTATATCTAATTTTTTCTCACAATTGAATAATAAATGAACATTTGCACCTGCATCTAGGGTAAAACACATGGGCAAATCCGTGGATTCTCTAAATTTCCAAATCGACTCAATGATAGCCAACGTATTAGGACGCATTAATAGATAATATGGCACGGAGGTCTGCATCATTGCATGCAATTGCAAAGCTTCGGACTCCACAATTTTTATAAATGATTCTACATCTCCCGCTTCTAACACAGATACCAAAGATGTCAAATTTCTGGATGCCATCTCAAAGCGTGCATTAGCATAGGGGTGATTGTTCAACAAGGAATGGCCTTGCGTACTACTTACGGACTTCTCTCCAGCATCAACTATTAAAACACAATCTTCCCAATTTGTAAAATTCGAGTGAATTGTAGACGGCATTTCTACAGCAAACATATCCGAACTACCTTCAATTGCACTAGATTCTCCCCAAATTGCAGGTTTAGAAAACATACTCCGGCAAGCACTTCCAGAACCTAATCGCGATAAGAAGCTTACTTTGGTCCAATTTAATTCTTGTCCACTTGAAGTCTCTAAATCCACCAAACACGTAGATAAAGCTCCCAATCCGGCTGCAGAACTTGCAATACCTGTTCCGTGAGGAAAATTATTAGTTGATTCGATTTTCAATCGAACTGATTTCAACCAAGGACAGTATCCCATTATACGTTGAAAAAACTCTGTTAACTTAGGTTCGAAACTTGGTTTCGGTTTTCCATCTAACCAAAATTCAAATCCAAAATCACCGGTAGAAAGAATCGAAACGCTCGTGGTTGATTTTAAATCTGACAACGACCAACTAATACTAGGATTTGCTGGAATTTGTACTCCTCCCGATTTTTTACCCCAATATTTTACTAAAGCTATATTACTAGGACAAGACCATGTTGTACATTTTCCAACCGCGGGTGTTACCGAAAATTCCGAAAAATGAGTTAAATTTTTCAATGATTGTTTTGTTTAATTCCAAAAATAAAATTGTTACAATAGTCCTTATCCATTAACAACCAAATCATTCCATCGATAAATATCCATTTCTTGGAGTTGGTCTTTATTCTTTTTATAGAACACTTCATTCATCAGCATCATATCCCCTCCCCAAGCTCCGAGCCATTTGCATAAGCCTCCTTTGATAGGTTCCCAATTATAGGTTTGGTAAGGATTTTTCAACCCCAACATGGCGGCAGTAATTGCTTGGTATAACTCCAATCCGGCTTCAATCGTGGCTAAATCCGTAGCTTCCTTCAAACGTTTCATTAATTGAATCATTTGATGATACAAAAATGGTTCATCCACAAACGACTCTACTTTCTCTTTTACTGCGGCTAACGAATGTCGGCTGTTCTGCTTTTTTCCAACCATCACAACATACCAATCTTTGGTAAATTCTGTAGGTAACGACCAACTCATCCAATTGGGTTCGTTATTTACTAATTTATAAACAATGGGCTTACCACAATGAGCTACAGCGGCATCATAACCACTGCCCCCAAATACTTTCTTTTGCAAAACCATGGGGTCCATATTGGTCCAACGAGCCATGGTTACCACCAATGAACTTGAACTACCTAAGCCCCATGAGCTATCAAATTCAAGTTCTGTTTCGAATCGGACACTTATTCCCCGCTTCCAAATATTCGCCGGTAGTGCCAACAACAATTCTATCAGTCTTTGTGCAACTGGATTATTGGCAAATTCCTCATCCAGCTCCTCCGGTGTTAACAGTAGTTGCTCCATGGACAAGGTCATTTCAAACCAAACAGAACCATCGGCACGCTTACTCTGCCAAACCAATTGCCAATCGTTTTTGGATTCAAATTCCCAAATGCGTAATAATTGACCCAATTTTGTTGGAAAGGCCAAAGACTCAATTCCAATAGTAACGAAGTACTCGCCGCACAACAATATTTTACCTGGAGCAAAAAACGACTTCACAAAAAAAATCAATTACCAGCTAAAGCATCCAAATTAGAAGAACCTTCCTCACTTACGGGATTCCACCCTCCTCGAATTTTAGTAAATATTTCAACTGCGGCACTATGACTAACCACCTTATCTTTAAAATACTCAACGATAGTGGCTTTCTCCAAATCCGTAGCTTCCAATTGATTCAAAATGTTTAAAAGGTGCATTTTCATATGTCCTTTTTGAATACCAGAAGTAATCAATGATCTTACAGCACTAAAGTTCTGAGCCAAGCCAGCAACTGCAGTAATCAGCATCAATTGTTGCGCAGATGGATATCCTAATAATTCGTGGGCAAATTTCACCATGGGATGGAGACTTGTAATTCCCCCAACGGTACCTAAACTTAAGGGTAACTCAATCCAAAACACGAACTCGTCTCCCTCAATTGCGGCATGGGTTAAACTGCTGTATCTACCATTTTTTGAAGCATATGCGTGAGCACAGGCTTCGGTCGCTCGAAAATCATTGCCAGTAGCAATTACTACGGCATCAATTCCATTCATTATGCCTTTATTGTGCGTAACCGCTCTAAACGGTTCTATTGTAGCGATTCGGATAGCTCTACAAAATTTTTCTGCAAATTCGTAATTACTGATACCACTGCCTTCGTTTATATCGTCAATTTTACATCGAACTTCGGCACGAACCAAACATTCAGGCGTAAAGTTGCTTAAAATACTCATCACAATTTGCAATGATGAATCCCCTAATATTTCCTGATTTTCGGCTACAATAATTTGCCAAGTATGTGCAAATGATTCCAAGCAAGAATTTATGAAGTTGGCCCCCATAGAATCGCAGGTTTCAAAACGGGCTTCTAATTGAAAATAACCAGGCTCTAAATCACTTTTATCCTTTAATATTATATCCAATATTCCGCCACCACGGGCAACCATATTTTTGGTAATATCCGCTGCGTTCTCAGTAAATTTATTTTTATTGGCTTCAAAGACTTTCGTTAATAAGTCCGAATCATGGCCCTCCCAAATAAAATGCACGTGTCCAATTTTAACCGTACTAATTACCTGAGCATGAAAACCACCTCTATCCAGCCAAAAATTAGCAGCTTTGGATGCCGCCGCTACTACACTACTCTCCTCTATTGCCATGGGAATAGTGTACATTTCATTATTAATTAAAAAATTGGGAGCAACACCAAACGGCATAAAATAGTTGCTCACCGTGTTTTCAATAAATTCGTCGTGCAGTTTTTGTACTTCAGGCTGATTATGCCAATATCCCGACAACATCTCGTAAGACGCATTAGAATCATTGGTGTAATTAGACAACAACCACTCAATTTTGGCCGATTTACTCAATTTACTGAAACCTTTAACTGGATTCTTCATAATTATTTAACCGTTAAAAAAGCATAGGCCATTTTTAAACCTTCTACTTGATGTTTTACAAAGTTGTTTAATTTATCCTCCCCCAACAACGCCATTTTTAAAAAAGGAGATGCTTGAGCATACACCGATGAAACAGCTAACTTTCTTAAATGATAATACCCATCTAAAAAATTAGATATCCCACCTGAAACAATTATGTGTTTGCATTGAAAATTTTGGGGATTGTTTTTTAAGGTAGCATTCACCCACCCCGTCATTTCTTCTGCTGTGTGTCCAACAAATTGAAGTGGTGCAAGCCATTCCTGTTCCAAATCATCCCTGCGCAAATTCTCTAATTTCGAAAAATTCGTGCCGCCAAAAGCACCATAATCCAATGCTTCTAAAGGTAAAGCTGCCAGAGCCGATAATGAAACCGGTCCAAATCCTTGTCCAACTTCCTTCACAATTATGGCGGAGTTTAATACCTCAATTACCCTCTTGATTGTATCTAATGAAGAAAACCTAAATCGATCACCTTCCGGTTGACACCATTCTTGTAGGGGGTTTACATGAATAATTAACCCATCTGCTTCCAAATCCCCAACCATTTTGTTAAGCAAATCTAATTTTCCAAGGGCAATAAGTTCCTCAATTTGAGCAATCCCCAAATTCGCAAACAGGGGCTGATTTTTGATATACTTCCTTACTTTAAAATCTGCTGCAAATGGAGTGCCTTCCAATACAGGTCTGCAGGACCCTAATCCCATACCCAAACCATATTCAGAGGCTACTTCTGCCAATAACTGATTAATAGTTGCAGCTTTCTCGGCGCCGCCGGTCATGCTACTAATCCAAATAGGTGCCTTCATGACTCTCCCTGCTATTTCCACTGACGGTAAATTATCCGTGGGATGGGGGCTTAATAATGGCTCATAATAAAATCTAGAATCGCTATGCATAATCTGCGATTCAAAGGCCAACTGTATATGGTCTAATTTTCTGGAACTGGAATCTTGGTTACTCAATCTAGGTTCAAAGTTACCATAAAATTACAACGATAACTTGGGATTGTTTTTATGTCTGTCTTTATCCCTCGTAGATTTTTTCTCCAAATTCTTGTAAAAAGCCTCCGTTAGATTAACACCCGTCTGATTCGCTATACATAGTAACACCCAAAGTACATCGGCCATTTCTTCTGATAATGCATCAGGATTTTCACCCGCTTTAAAGGATTGATCACCAAATTTCCGACTCATAATACGCGCTAACTCTCCCACTTCTTCGGTTAATATCGCCAAATTGGTTAACTCGGAAAAATACCGAACCCCAATTGTTTTAATCCAATCATCAACGTTACGTTGCGCTTCGTCTAAAGTTAGACTATGTGCTTTAGTGTCAGAATTCGTTGCATCGTTTTCCATAGACAGTAACAGTTGATAATTTAATCGAAAGGTGACTCAAATCCGTCGAAATCTGGCAACACTATATCTTTGGCGCTGAGTATCGGATTTTCAATTCCATAATTGGAAAGATTCCATGATATATTCAAGGATTTAGAATCCCATTTAATCCCTCCTTCGGACTGTGGATGGTAGTAATTGGTGCATTTATACAAAAAGATTGTTTGATCTTTCAACGTAACAAATCCATGTGCAAAACCTGGAGGAATATAGAGCATCTCTTTATTCTCAGCACTTAATAAACGGGCTACATGCTGTCCATAAGTGGGCGATTTTTTACGAATATCAACTGCAACATCCAATACAGAGCCCGTGATTACTCGCACCAATTTACCCTGATCATACGGTTTTACTTGATAATGCAAACCACGCAAAATTCCTTTGTTAGATAAACTCTGATTATCCTGCACAAAATGGGGGTCAACACCAAAATTCTGAAGTGCATCCTGTCTGTAACTCTCAAAAAAATGACCTCGATGATCCTCGAACACCTTGGGTTGAATGAGCAATAAATTAGGCAATAATTCCGTTATTTGCATAACTAAACACAAAACACATGTATAATTTTGTGTTAGACAAGGAATAATTACTTTAATTGCAACCAAATAATTAACATCCCATGCAAAACCGAGAGGAAAAAAACAACAAACCGCTGTTGTACACATTAATTGCCATTTTATTACTAATTGTAGTGGTAATGTTTTTTATGCTTCGAAACACCAAAGG
>JACCDW011770764.1_pt1 | contig 12755 bp, 10 predicted proteins | sample 7449781 | NCBI WGS metagenome assembly JACCDW01 (sample SAMN15323449, study PRJNA562643) | freshwater metagenome | isolation source: river surface water | place: USA:Blue River Watershed | collected 2017-08-18 | reverse complement strand
GGAATTATATCGAATCTATTTTCTACCACTACTGATTGGACACTGAAAAAGAAGAGGTCAATATTGAACATCATTTTGGATAAGGTTGTATTGAACCATGACCAGAACACCCTTCTTCACACCCTTGAAATGAACCTTAGAATTCCCCTCCTGCTAAGTGAATTAAAAAAGGGTGAACTTCTCAGTGCACCCTCTAATGTATCTTCTAAACCCCTGAAAAGCAAGGGAGATTTAACTCAGTCCCGTTCACTCTATTCCACCGTAGTAAATGATTCTACAAAAGGAACTAACACAGGTACAAAGTTACTTTTCTCTTCTGACGATTCAAATAAAAAGGGATACTTTCTCTCTATGGTTGTGGTAGTTACCTCTCCGAACCTTTGGATATCTCCTTACAGTGAGTACCAACAAACATTGTTTGGCATAATCCAACATAAACATGAAGTGGAGGGTATGAACTTCGTTCAGATTTCAGATTGGTTAAACGAGAACCACTTTAAAACTCCAAGAGGTAAGGTGTTTACACAATCACTTGCGTGGAGTATGTACACCAAAAAGATGAGGAGTATTAAAAGGTTCTCCCGAGAGAATGACACACAAGTGGTCAGTACTGGTATTGATATTATCAACTACGTTGTGGAGAGGTAACCAACTCCGACATCTTCTTAACCCTTACTATTGTTGTTTTGGAACAAGGGATGATACTTGATATCTCATTGTATGAGTACCCCTTGTTCAAGTATGACAGTATCTTCTTGGATTTCGGTTTGGACATGAACTTCTCAGGAGTTTCTATTGTCCCAACCTGACGTCCTGTATAAAGAAATTTCTCTTTACGGATTTTTATCCCCTCACGCTGACGTTCCAAAATCAACGACCTCTCATACTGTCCTAATACCACTATCAGTGACAACAAACACTCTGAGAAGGAATCAGGTTTACCATTGTCATCAATGTTACGGATGTATGGGTTTCTACTAACTACTTTGATAGAACGTTCAGTTAAATCCTGATATACTGAGAGACAGTCCAGTGTTGACCTCCCGAGACGCGTAAAGTCATGGCATTCGAGATGGGTTAGTAAACCCTCATCAATTAGTTTCTTGATTTGAGAACCCTTGGGACGTTCATATAGAGGTATAGTTCCACTGCATTGGTCAATGAATACATAATCGAACCCCTCGAGGTTCTGAAGTTGTCGTTCGGGGTTCTGTGACCCATCTGTCGAACTCACTCTAGAATAAAACACCTTCATATTGTACCAGATTATAACTCGGTACAAATTTAGTTAAAATCCAGTGATTTACAAGGGTTTTGTACAGGGTAAAAACTGTACACTCCGGAGTATACCGTAAAATTGAAATTGATACTTTGCCAAACAAAATGAGAGTCACCGTCCCGCAACTTCGGGACGTTCTTGAAGAAAATGTTGGTGTGAGATAAAACACCAAACCAATTATACTTTGATATCCTCCCCCCGCGTTGTTAATCCGGTATCCTCCCTCCCTGGGTAAAAAAGTATAATGGTTATAAAAGGGGGGTAGTACCCTCTTTGAATGCCGACCCATTTTTTAGGAAAAAAGAGAAACCCCCATTTGTGGTGGGGGTAATTCGGTTTTAAAAATTTTAGAAAAAAATTGGAAAAATCAGGAAGTGGTGTTACCCAATCGGTCGAACATGTTCAAGATAGATTCATTGAAATCTGGATTTGAATTATTCTCGTCCAAAATACGTTTGAAGTTGATGATGTAATTCCTTTGAGCATTTTTTGGAAGTTTAATGTCCACTTCGTACTCATATTTCTCCTTCTGAATAAACCTTTCTGAGAACAACACTTCTTCATCAGTAATATCGGTCGGTTCAATGAAGAGAGATAGAGTGTTCAGATTTAACACTGTTAAATCATCAATGGAATTGTACTTAACCCGTTGGATTTCATATATGGTTTGCTCTACTACCTTATAAACTAACTCGCACATCTCAAAATGATTAATTCTCAGGTTCTTTTCCTCATACATTTTCAAGACAGAATTGAAAATGGTCAACACTCTTTCCGAAATCTCATAAACATCTCTATTAGTATGCCTGACTGGTTCGAATAAATCGTAAATTCGAATAAATTCGATTTTATCTTCTAATCTTTCGAATGGGTTCGTTTCTTTATCGTTTCCATGGGGTACAAAATCCCCTTGATTTTCTTGATTTCCATACTGTGACATAAAATTCTAACTGTTATTTTTTGTTTTTGAACTTATGTCCTTGGTACGACTAATTCTGCTCTTAATTGATTCTCTAATTAAGTCAGATTGGTTTTTAAATTCATTCGGATGGTCAACGATATATTGAACAATCGACGACAACTGATTCTCTGTAATTCTTATCCTTAACTGGTGAGTTTTTTTTTGTTTCATGTGATTACTTTTATAATAAGTATCACACTATTTCAAAAAAGTATCACAATTTGAATAAATCCATGATTTTATTTACCATGGTATCAGTTCTTGATTGAATATGTTCTTTTGTCCATGAAAGGGTGTTAGAGAGATTCAATTTTTCACCTTTAAAAGTGTATTCAAACTGGTTAAGTCCTAATCCGTTCTTATACCCAATTTTGAGTTCCTGACTTCCGACAATTCGTTTCTCCAAGTTCTGCTTGTCCTGAAAAGAACGGTTTGAAAGATTTGAATTATATGCTGACAATGTTAGGTTCCCTAGTTTATGAACGAATTCAAACTGAATCTTCTCCGCCAACTCTTTGTTACCCCCTCCAATCATATCAATCCATGTTTGAGGGATATTCTTTCCTTCGGGAAATACATGTTCTATTGTCCAAATATAGTTTTGACCACTGTCCGTCTTTTTCCATAAATCAGGGGAATATTCTCTGGTATGGTATATGGAATCAATTTTCCAAAGTAGATATCTCGTCATACCAACATTGGTGTCATAGATAGAACCTGATAGTGAACTTCGGAATTGTTCATCACTAGATGGAGTTCCCCTAACACTTGACAAATGCCATCCTACAATATCAGATGAGGACACCTTTTCACCACCTATAATTTTTTGATGAACTTTCTCGATAATTTCAATATTGATTGTATCTAAGTCACGAGTATTGGGATAATCCGTCACATTTCTTCTCAAGTAATATCTAATAAGGAATTCAACTATTTCATTAATAGTATTGGGACTTTCAAGATTTGAAATTCTACTCATTAAAAACATCAGTAATGAATGAGAAGATGCCGCCCCAACATGATTCAATTCCGAAATTAACATGTTAAAGTGAGAATCTGAGGAGGGAGTAATCCCAGTCACTTTTGAATAATGTTCTGCCTTATCTAAAATCTCATCAAATATGAATTGAACATCCGACTTTATAAGTTTCTCATATGCTAGAAGAATATTTGACTTTGTTGCCTTTGTGACTTTTTCATGTTTAATCCGTGGGTCAATTTTATATGCATTGTAGAACTGACGTAGAAATCTAAGTTGTAAATCAAACTCGGGAATTAACTCAATAAGTTCTTGCCACCTGTTAAATGATTCGTCTAGGTTTACCCCCTTTTGACGTTCAAGTTCCGCCAGTATAGAGTTCTTTACAATATCTATTGGTGTAAGAGGTATCCCACGATTGTTTAATGTTTCGAATAACACAAATGCGTCAGATTGATTTCCAACTGCAATATGAATAAAGACAAGCCTGTTTATTTTATCCAAGAAAGAGTACAATTCATCTAACTCGGTTGGAGTCTCTGATAAAAAGTACTGAAACGCCTTTGAAAATCTTCTATTCCCAAAATTCTTTGGAACTTCAACTTTGGAAGTAATCAAATTACATTCTTTGAAAATGTATTTGTAATCATCTAAATTCTTGTTTTGAACTGATGGTTGAACTCTCAAAAAGCATTGAACATCACCTTCCATGAACGAACCAAGTTCATTATCATAGTTCTTTTTCTTTTTATGAAGGAGTTTCTTCCGAACACTGTTTAGTTTTATATTCAAATCCTCCAATTCAAATTCACTTAGTTCAGTAGATTGAGATTTTAAGTCATTTAATCTTTTGTAAACTGCACAAAGTAAAATGGTTAAAGTGGTTAATCTCTGTTGACCATCGACTACCTGATAGATTTTCTCTGCACCGGGTCTGTCATCATGATTTGAAACAACGATTATAGACCCGATAAAATAGTCAGGGTCATTCTCATTGATATCATTAATTAAGGTCTCCCATTCAGTTTTCGACCAAACGTATTCACGTTGATATTTGGGGATATGGTAGTGTTCTACATTACCCTCAATCTTTATTATTTCCGAAAAGGAAAGTTTAGTTGCTTGCATAGTTAATCAAATTTCAACTTTGGAAGGTTCTTAACGATTTCAACTGTTTGAACACTTACATTAATAACTGACAATAATAAATCAAGGATGTAACGGGGATTCCCAACCTCTTCTGACCAGTCATTTGGGTCATTGGTGATTTGACTCTCTTTGTGCGTTGTAATTTGATATCGTTCCATGACCCATTCAATTGCAGATTTCCCATTGACCATGTATTCGTATGCCTCCAATGGGATATCCTGAATTACAATCTTACTGTTGTAAATAATGGTATCCTTTTGGTCTTTCTTTGGGAATCTCATCTTTTCAACTTTGAAGAACCCCGAATCTTCCCCAACTACTTTTACCCCATCAAAACGTGGAACTTGTTCATAATTTAAATGAAGTTCTGCCAACTCTCTACCGGATTTACTGAATGACCAAAAATCTCTTACATCATCAACCAACGGAAGACGAGGTAACATTTTCTTCAAATCATTTGAGAAGGTTTCTCTATACTCTGGAGAATGAAGGAAACCGTATACATAATAAAAGATATCTTCTTTGGTGATATTCTTTGCACCATATTGATTTAATGCTCGTTCAAGAATGAAATCACTAACACCATCTCTTCTTATCAAGTCACTTTCTCCATCTACATCAAAAATACTTGTTTGAGTCTTATTATTTTCTTCATAATAATAGAGTGGAAAACATTGTCCAGCACTAATAAGACCCAAGTCAGATATGTTGTTTATTATTAAAGTTGAAAACGGCACAGTAGCTCCTAGTCCATTTACACTAAAGACGATATTTTTGGTTCTATTATTGGGGAATAGTTTTGTATTTTGATACAACATTGCGTTAAAATCCTTATCAAAATAAAAATTCTGTTTGTTAAACGGTCTGTATTGTCCTAATATAATATGACCAGAATTAAATGAATGAATTTTGAATTTTTCAATGTCTTGTTTTAGATTCCTATTCCAACTGATTTTTTTAGGGTCAGTATCGATAAAATCATCAACAGATAACTTCGAATTTAATATCTTCTGTGATTTGAAAGATTGTGACTGTTCATTATAAAATGAAACAGTTCTCATCATATTATTCTCAAGTTTGTTTTTTGAAAAATTGTAAGCCCAACTATCTCTTCCACTTGCTACACCTAAAGAATGAGTAATAAAAAAAGATTTTTCATTTAAATTATATTTTTTAACGGGTTCCAAAGGGGTGTAAAGATTGAAGGATTCATTTCGTTGACCAATCCAATCACCATGTTCATTGGGTTCTAGTAGTTTCCATGGAATATCTTTATTTTCAATGGTCTTAAATGACTTGATAATATCTAATTTTTCTTCTCTACTTAAATAATCCCCGATATCATGATAATGAATGGTAGACTTCTCAATATTGGAGTCTGGATTTTTAACTAAAAGAGTAATTGTGATAGGTGTTCTTGAACCACTACCAAATATTTTACCTCCTTCTTTTCTACTCAATTCTCCACTAGTTCTTTGGTTCCCCCGAAGATTGAATACATAAATAGATGTGAATTCTTTCTCAAGAGACTTCCTAAACCCGTCCATTCCATTCCCATCCAACCAAGCACCATTGGAAATAAAACATATAATTCCACCATTATTATCTAACTTATCAGAACTCCATCGAAATGATTTTATATAGGAATCATAAACTGCTTTTACAGAAGTTGCAGTACTTCCTTTTACATATGTTTCACCAATACGTCTATCTAACTTAGTATAAGACTGATTTTGTGCATTATCATTTGCAGACTTTTGACCAACCGAATATGGAGGATTTCCAATTATGACTCTTAAAGGGGATTTCATCTGTCTTTCAACCCTTTTGGAATTTTGAGGGAACATTTCAGAAAAGAGTTTTTCACTATCTTCAGTTTCTCCCAATTGGAAAGTATCCGTTAATACAATTCCATCATACGGTGTATATTTTGATTTTCCAATTCCATCATCAGGGTCAGGAGTGGCATCGTGATAAGCATTTTCAATGTTTATCGCCGCAATGTAATATGCCAATAAAACAATCTCGTTCGCATGAAGTTCATTTTTGTATTTTCTTTCTAAATCCTTCTCATTAATAAGTCCACTTTGAAGTAATCTTGTAATAAACGTACCGGTACCTGTGAAGGGGTCTAGAATATGAATATTCTCATCAGTTAATCCTCTTCCAAATTCCTTCTTTAGTACATCATTTACCGAGTGAATTATAAAATCGACACATTCGGTTGGAGTGTAAACAATACCGAGTTTTTCAACCATTTTTGGAAATGCGGTCTTAAAGAACTTGTCATATAACTCGATGATAATTTTCTGTTTACCTTCAGAGTTGTCAATTCCCTGAGCCCTCATTTTTACAGACTCGTAGAATTTTTCTAACGTTTCAGTATCCTTATCTAAAGACTGTTCTTCAAGTAAATCCAACATTTTCTGCATTGAAACAGATATAGGATTGTGATTAACAAACGAGTACCCCTCAAACAAAGCGTCAAATACTGGTTTAGTTATAATGTGTTGAGATAACATCTCCACAGCCTCGTGTTCAGAAATACTTGGGTTAATATTTTTACGAAGACCACCTAAGAACTTCTCAAATGCCTTTTGGTGTTTACCCTCATCATTTATCAGACGGGTAATTCTTTCCATTTGTCTCTCTGCAATCTCCGCTACATTCTTCGCCCATTGTTCCCAGTATCTCCTGTCTCCAACTTTTTCAACCATTCTAGCGAAAACCACATCCTGAAGTTGTTCGAACTGGAGTGAAAGTTGACTGGCAATGTCTTTGTGAGTTTGATAAGAAATCTCATCCTCTCTGAATTGATATGGTTGTCCGTCATCTCCAAAACCATACTCAGGTCTTCCTACTAGGATATTGTCAGGTCTTTTCTTATTTAATTCGATTTTATTAACCGTTGCATTGAACCTGTCATCATGTGCCCGAAGTGCGTTTAGAACAGTCCAAACGACTTTATATCGTTCATTGTCGTCCAATGCAGAAGATGCGTCAACTGTCGATGGAACTACAACAGGAATAATGATATAACCGTATTTCTTACCCGGTGATTTTCTCATGACACGTCCGACAGATTGAACGACATCAACCTGAGAGTTTCTCGCTGATAAGAATAAAACCGCATCCAGTGATGGTACATCAACTCCCTCACTTAACACCTTCACATTGGTCAACACTCTACATTCTTGGTCTTGAGTCGAACCTTTTAACCAACCCAACATTTCATCTCTGTATGGTGCAGACATGGTACCATCAATATGTTTGGATTCAATTGATACAATTTGACCATGTTTTTCTTGAGGTAATGATGAGATGTAAGAATCTGTTACCGTGTTGAATGTTGCCGAAATCTTTTTAGATGCCGAAATGTTTTGACAAAACGCCACCGCACGTCTCATTGGTTCAGGGTCAGATTCCTTAATTAATCCATTATCTCCCAATACCTGTTTCGATAATGCGTTGATACAACCAATTAGTTTAGAGGCGTCATCGGTATTGATTTCACTTTCTTTATCGGCAATCATCTTTTGGACTGCAGGGGGAATGTCCTTATCGGAAAGAGTTAGGATTAGAACTTTATAATCAGTTAACAGGTCTTTTTCAACTGCCTCTCCAAATCCAATACGATAAATCTCTTGTCCATAGATTTTCTCATCATCCATGGAACACAGTAACGCCTCATTTTGTGCCGCCTTGGATTTTGTCTCATCTGAATACAGACGAGGTGTTGCGGTCATATAAATTCTTTTCTTCGATTTGAGAAACTCATCGTCATGTACTTTGGTAAATGCCGATTCATCATCTCCTGAAAGGGTTACCCCGGTCGTTCTATGTGATTCATCACAAATTGTTAGGTCGAAAGATTCTAGCTCGGGGATTTCATTTTTCAGTTCTTGTTGAACCTTTGAAATAACTTCGATTGACTGGTAGGTTGAGAATACCACAGTCATTCCTGTTTTCTTTTTCTTTATGGATTTAAATTGTTTTAAAATTTCCTTTACATTAGTTGATGCGGGTAATGCAAGGTCAACAACACTATATCCATATCCTTCTTCACTCTTCGTTTTCTTTCTTGTGATTTCAGGGTCAGAACAAATACAAATTGGATGGATTGGTTCTTGAGAAAAGGTTGTCCATTCTCTTAATGTTTGTCCTAACAATGCAATTGAAGGGACAAGGAATAAAACCACTCCTTGACCTTTTGTTTCGTGTTCTGCAATTCTAAGGGATGTGTAGGTCTTACCAGTTCCACATGCCATGATTAGTTTACCCCTTGACTCCGTTTTGAAGTGTTCATGGGTTAAATCGAGTGCCGTTTGTTGGTGTTGTTTTAATGACCTTGAAGTAATTCTGGCCTGTTCACCATGAATTCCATTCTCTAACTTTTCCCAATCAATTGGTGATTCTTGAAGGTCAGTTAAGTGAATTCTTACAACCTGTGGAGATTGATTACGGATTGATTCTTCTGCATTTACTCCCCAGTTATTAGTGGTAGAAATCCAAAGACGAACAGAGAATTTAGTTTTATTCTGATTCTCATCTCGAAATTCTCGACTTGATGTGGAGAGGAAAGAATCAACGGATGACTTCTCTATTACGGATGTAGGTTGATAACATTTACACTGGATTGCCCAATAATCACCTTCATGAGTTAACGCCACCAAATCGATTCCCAGGTCGTTACCACCAAGGTCATTTTTGGAAGGAAATTCATCCCACAACCAAACGGTTTTAAATAGATATGAGTACTTCGGGTCAGTAAGGAGATATCCTTGCATTAACCTTTCAAATCTATTTCCCTTGTCTCTTTGACTAAAAGAGATTTCTCTGTATTTGGAGAGTATTTCGTTAAAGTTCATTTCTTTTTAATTCTATCAGTTGATTCAAGTCGACATTTAGGATTTTACTGATTCTCAGTAGAGTTTCAATTTTGGGTTGTCTTTTATTATTAGTGTAAAGACTTAACATTACTGTTGACATCCCCAATTGGTCTGCCAACCATTTTTGTTTTAACCCCTTACTTTTTAACACTTCTCCGATTCTGTTCATTCCTACAATAATGTAATGATTACGAATGTACAGAGAATTTTAAGATTTATTAAAAAGATTGCTAACTTTCCTCCATGAAAGTTAAACTGTCTCAACTCAAACATCACCCTCTCAATGAACGTATCTATAACCTGTCTGGTATTGATTCATTGATGGAATCCATTGAACTTGTTGGGTTACTTGAACCTCCAACCGTTGACCAACACTTTCAGGTTGTCAGTGGGAATAGAAGATTCGAATCAATAAAGAGATTAGGATGGAAGGAAATTGATGTTCATCAAATTAATGTCAAAGAAGGGGATGAAGTATTAACACTAATTCATTTTAACAGACAGCGGATTAAGACCACACAGGAGTTATTGAATGAGTACTTTGAATTGGAGAGTTACCATAAAACCAAAGGAATTGAGAAGGGTAAGAAAGTAAGGAACATAGTTTCTGATGAGATTAAAGTTACCGATGGACAGTTGGCAAGAATACTTTACATCCATAAGAGAAACCCAAATTACATTGAACTCATAGACCAAGGAATTCTTACGGTGAATCAGGCATACTTGAATATTCGCAGGGAAGAGGAAGAACGAATTTCAAGGGAAAGTTTGAAGAGGGAATCAAAGTTTCAACACCCTGATAAAAGAATTGAATTTACGTTTTACCAAAAATCATCTAACGAATTGAAGGAGTTAGAGGATAACAGTGTACAATGTATTTTTACAAGTCCTCCTTTTGGACTTGGAGTCCGAACATATTCCAATAATGTAGTTATCGGGTCTGAAAAAACTATTGACGAATATGCGGAGAATCTAAGTAATCACCTTGTCTCATGTTTTAGAGTCTTGAAAGGAACAGGGTCATTTTTCCTTAACCTTGGGGATGTATATCATGATGGGGAACTACAAAATGCACCTCACAAAGTTCTATTCAAACTATTGGAAAAGACCAAATTCAAATTGAGGTCTACTGTCATTTATAAGAAAACCAACCCGAAACCCAGTTCTATCAAAAACCGTCCAACGAATTCTTTTGAGTACATATTCCATCTAGTTAAGTCATTGGAATATGACTATGAGAGAATGACTCTTCCGTTATCAAATAATACTAAACCATCTCATCCTCCACGGCATCGTACTAAAAAAGGTGATACCTCTATTGTCATTGGAACACCTTACATTCCAAGTTCGAAAGGTAAAAATCTCCCTGATTATTGGGATGATGAACTGATTGTCACTTCAGTTGCCAATCAAAGTTTGAACTACGGGACTGACCATCCTGCAATGTACCATCCGTCCTTAGTTACTATCCCACTTTTACAAACTTCTGTCCTTCCTTTTATTGATATTAATGGACGTGATGAAATTTCACATCGTGTACTCGACCCGTTTGCTGGTGGTTTGAACACTTACAAATCGATGAAATGGATTAACGAGACCTACGGTACTAATCTTGAATTTATCGGGTACGATTTGAAAAAATATTTCTAAGATTTTTTTTTACAATTTTTTTTGTTTATCCTTTTCATAGTTCAATAATTCAATTGACCTATAAATTTTTAAATAATGATAAACAATGAGTGAAAAGAAGAACAAAACATTTCAAGGAAAAGTATCTTTTCCTTTCTATTACAATTGGGAAGAACAACTTCAAAGAATGAATTTAGAAGAAAGATGGAGTTTCGTCCATAATCTAATTAAATTCCACACCGACAGAGAAATTACTTTCGTATCAGAAAAGGAAGAGATGGCATGGATTGGAATTATTCCCGCATTAAACGTAAACATAGAAAAGTATAAAGCACAGGTTGAGAGAAGTAGAGAAAACGGGAAAAAACATACAGGGAAGAAAGGAACCTTACCTATATCAGAACAAATAACCCATCAGGTTATTTTGGAACCCACAGAACCTGATAAGAGAGAAGAGACAACAGGTAACAGAGAAATGATAAAGGTTAAGAGAGAAGAGACAACAGTTAACAGAGAAATGGTAATTGGTAATGAAGAAACAGAAAAAAATACTGTTGATGAAGAACCAAATCTTATAGAAAAATTAAATTCAATTGATGATTGGAAGAAAAAACTAGTAACCAATGGTACCGGTTGGGTTATTGACGAATTAATTAAATCCTTTCAACTGTCAATGGAGGATAGGTATGCAATTATTAAGATTTATGACGAAATGACCTCCCAACGTAATAGTGAGTGAAACGAACGTTGACGAAGTCTTCGACTTCAATCCCTCCCCCCAATTCCGCTCACCCCCCTCCCAAAGTGAAAATAACAAACAACAAAAAAAATTATCCTAAAATATTTGGACAAGAGCAGAAGTTCACTTACCTTTGTGCTCATGAAAACAAAATTTCCGTCATTGATTAGGTTTAACGACTTCAAGGAGTTGTTTAATAATGTTGATTTCGAGTTACTCATCAAAATGAGAAAGTCAGTCAAATTAGAAACTGAGGAGATGAAACTTGTGAGAAAAGAAATAATAAACACTCTCGATACTAACTCAGAACTGTTTAATCAATTGGAATCTTTGATGGTACGGTACAAGAGACTCTTTATTATTGAAAATTTGGACTTGTACACCAGTATAACCAATCAGGTTGATATGAAGAGTTCAAACAATAACACCTACCGCACCGCTAAAGTGATGTTTCCACAGGTTGGAGGTGAAGATTTGGGTGTAAGAGTATCATTAGGTAGATGTGAAGATGTAAAGAAGTTAAAGAAAGGACCATCAGTTGAGGATTTTGAGAAAATCAGAAATGCACTATTATCGAGGATGTAAAAAAATTTATCTAGAGTCTTATCCTTTTAATGTTGGATAAATTTAAAGTGTTAACAACAAAAATGAAACATGAATAAAATTGAAGAAATGGTAATCGAGATTACCGAAGTACTATCAGAGTTCGAATGTGATGATTGCAGAAGGACATCCTTAGTGATTTCGATTGCTGACCTTGTATTCCTTAACACATTCAATGTACACGAATCCCTTGGCATTATTGAACATACCAAGAATCTTGTTTTGAGTAGGTATCAGGACATCCACGAAGAAGATTGTGAATTTTAATTTAAAAAGTATGTACCTAAAAATGAAAGTCAGAACCTCTTGGGGTATGACGAACTCTAATTTCGTATTGGAGCAAGAAATCACTGTTGATAGTGATAGTTTTGTTGGATTAATCAATGAGTTGGATTCTGAATTATTCAAAGATTATCCAATCGATACACCAACTGTCTTCCGGGATTATTACATCGAGAGATTTTCAAATCCTGAATTGCTCCAATTCCTCTATGATGAACTTGTTATTTACTTAGGTGAATTGGATT
>JACCDW010465607.1_pt1 | contig 12757 bp, 11 predicted proteins | sample 7449781 | NCBI WGS metagenome assembly JACCDW01 (sample SAMN15323449, study PRJNA562643) | freshwater metagenome | isolation source: river surface water | place: USA:Blue River Watershed | collected 2017-08-18 | reverse complement strand
TGATAAGCGTAGGCCACCATCATTTCAGTGCTGATATGTGGACGTGAGCGTCTGACTTTTTCGGCATCGCCACCGCATGCTGCGATGTCAGACAAGATCCATTCTTCATGACCCAGCTCTTCTTCGATGTATTCTGCAATGGCTGTTCTTAACCATTCATGCTGAGAGCCCAATCTAGAACCGCAGGCCATTAACAAAGGCACTGTGTGTTTGACATGGTGATAAGCCTGAGTCAAAAAAGCAACATACTGTTCTTTATGAATTTCACCCTTCAAAGCAAATTCAATGATGGGGGCTGCAAAAAGAACTTGTCTTTCTTGCTCGGTTGAGCTTTCTAACTGATTGAAAAATTTCAAGCGATTCTCCATAGGTTTAAGTTCTTGCATATAACAATTCAATTTGATTGTTAAATTTGTTTTTAATGAGGTCTCGTTTCAGTCTGCCATTGGCAGTTGCAAGACCGTTGTTTGGTGTGAAGGGCTCATCGGCCAACATCCATGGCCCAATTTGCGCGTAGTCTGGAAGATCTTGATTGACTGATGTGATTGCCAGCTGAATGGCCTCATCAGACACATCATCTTTTGCGGTGACCAGCAAAGCACTGAGCTGGGCTTGACCATCGCCCACCACAATGGCTTGTTTGAACAAGCCACTGCCCAGTAACAATGATTCAGGCCATTCTGGAGATATATTTCTGCCAAAGCTGGTGATCAATACATTCTTTTTGCGACCATCTAAATACAAAAAGCCTTCATCATCTAAATGACCCAGGTCACCCGTTGGCAACCATGCGTCTTCAGCACTTGTAGGATTGCTTGTAAGATTGTTTGTAAGCCCTTCAGCACTCTCTAAATAATGGGGAAGGCCGACATTCTTCACCTCAATCTCACCATCTTTTGAGACTCGAACGATTCGATTGGATAGAACTTTGCCAACACTGCCAATGCGCTCATCATTAGGTGTATTCAAAGCAACTACTGAGGCGCACTCTGATAAGCCATACCCCTCATAAACAGGTATGCCCATGGCCTTTGCTGTTTTGATCAAAGCGACTGGTGTTTTGCCGCCACCAACGGCGACAAACTTCAAGCTTTTGAGTCGAGGATCTTGCTTTTTGCTTCGAGCAACAATGGCTTGAAGCATTTGAGGCAAAAGAATGATGCTTTCTGCCTGGTATTTATCAATCGCTGCGATGCAAGCGTTTGCATCAAAATTACTTGAACCATGTAAGCCAACGTCACTCAATGGCACACATGTATTTTCAGCGCCACAAGCTAACGCTGTGTATACGCCAGCAATATTCTCTAAAAGAACTGACAAGGGCAACACATTCAAATGTCTTTTTATTTGAAGTGAACGCAAGGCTTGCTCTATTGATTGGGCCACGGACCATTGTTGGTCCGTGCTCAAGCAAACGCCTTTTGGTTCTGAGGTGGTACCAGAGGTGTAGGTTATTTTTTGTACTTCTAATAGATTGGGCTGCTCCACCATGCCAGATAGAACGCTCATGCTTTCAAATAACTTTAATTCGCCCGCATATTGATTCTGAAACATGAAGCCAAGATTTCTGACAACATCTTCATGTGCGCAAAAAATAGCCTGCATGCCGCTGGATTTAATCGCATGCAACCACTGGCTTGGTGTAAAGAAGCTTGGAAGGGGAATCAAGGTCACACCAATATCTTGGGTGGCCAAATCAATCGCAATCCACTCCAAAGAGTTATCAGCCAGTATCCCAACGGGTGCTTTGGGATTCTTTCTATTTAAAAGAGCTTCTGATACTTGAGAGATTTTCTTTAAAAGGGCGGCTTTATCCCATGACTCTGTCGCAGAAGACAGAATGGTTTGATGTTCTGGGACTAATTTAAGCCAGCTTCTCATAGCCTGAAGCAATGTCACCAAACATCACTTGTGGTTGGGTGTTGTAATAAGTGCCCCAGTTTTTACCGCCATCTTCTAAACGACTAGGATCGGCTTCAGCTAACTGAAATAACTTAATGCCGAGGCGTTTGAATGAATTCAATAAAGTTCTGGTAGCAGTAAAAGTCACCCACTTGTATCCCTGCTCATGTAAAAAGCGGGTCATGTTGATGATCAGGGTGCGACCAGCGCCTGCATGGATAGCTGCCAAATTACCCACTTCGACGATTTCCTGGCGAGTCGTGTGTTCTTTGACTTGAGCTTCGATATTGATTTCTAGTGGCGCATCTAAGTATTGCTCAACAAAACATGGTTTGTCAGTGAGTCCTGAAAAACCCAAGGCTGCTAGCCATTGGCCTTGAGCATCTTTACAACCTACCAAGATATCGCTGAAGTGATGAACATCAGCACCATAGGTTTTATAGAAGGTTGTAGCAATGAAAGACTGAAGACTTTCGCGGTCTGGGTGTTGTTTGGTCACCCATTCAAATTGATATAGATCTTCCTCAGAATTAAATTCTGGGCAGATTAAGGTATGCTTTGCGTCATGATATGTTCTTAATGTAAGAGCCATTTCTGATCCTTTTTGTTTGGTATAGGTCAAACAATAGAGCTCGAAAATTAAGGCTAAATTAAGGATTCTCAAATCAAGGCATTTAATACTCAGCCCATTGATTTATTTAGGTTTTTTAATAAAGAAAAGAGATTATTTTGAAAAAATTCATGGTTTTTGCACTGTTTTTAAGCACTTTTGCCTCGTTTGCCTCAGCCAATCCATCAGCCGGAGCTGCGCGCCTTGGCGATACCATGCTGATGGAGCTCAAGGATCAGCACGATCAAACGGTCGCGATCAATGAACAAACCAATTTGGTTTTATTTGCCGCTGGCAAATCAACCAGTGCACTCATGAGCAAAGTCTTGGAAGATTTGCCGCCAACCACTCTAAAAGATAAGAAGGCCATCTATGTGGCGGATATCAGTGGCATGCCAAGCTTCATCACCAAAATGGTGGCGATTCCTAAAATGCAAAAAAGACCATACACAATTGCCATCTTGAGAGATGAGGCGCAGTCAAAACTATTCCCGCAAAAAGATGATGCCATCACCATCATCAAACTCAAGTCTGGAAAAGTAACTGAAATTACTTTTGTGACCAAGCAAGAAGAAATCACCAAAGCCTTGCAGTAACCCAGTTAAGTGAATGCGCCCAAACACGCATTCACTTAAAAATTTTCTCTAAGTGACGTGAAGAATCTTCAGGCTTAGAATTCAAAACTAGTTACCAATAAACTTTAAAGTAACTGAATGAGATTGATCTCTGAGGAGTGAGCATGTTACGTTTTGATATCCCACCCGTGAACGCTAATGTTGTGAGGTTTGAAGCCTTTATTACATTTGTGATTTGCGTGATTGCTTTATTGGGCTTCCCACATCTATTGCCTGTCTTGGCTTTGATGGGATTAATCAGAGGATTCTTTGGTCACTATAAATGCCCATCGCATCGCTTATTTACTAAGATCATGACTGGCATGAACCTCGCAGGTAAAAAAGAGAATGCGGGCGCAAAAATGTTTGCCAACAAGATCTTGTTCATCGCCGCCAGTGTTGCATCGATTTTGCTTTATTCAGGCAATGATCTATGGAAAGTGCCGGCCACTGCTTTGGTGATTTTCTCTACCCTTGAATGGGCATTTTCATTTTGCGCTGCTTGCTGGGCCTATGGCTTTTGGTACAAGTTTTTTCCACCGCAAACCTGAGTATTCAACTCCAAACAGGCGGCTTCTTGGCTGCCTTAGCAACACCTTCTAAATAAGCCTCATGAGCTTCTTGCTCTTCGATGGAGGCTAACTGCACCACTAGTTTAGTGGGCAAGGGCTTGCGTTTTGCATTGGCTGCATCACCGTCCATGCCGTGCAAGTCAATCATCAAATCTTCTTGACCGCGGGTCATGGCCAAATACACTTCAGCCAAAAGTTCAGCATCTAAAAGAGCGCCGTGCAATGTGCGGTGCTCATTACTGATCGCAAAGCGTTCGCACAGAGCATCTAAGGAATTTCTTTTGCCGGGGAACATCTCGCGTGCGTTCTTGAGTGTGTCAATCACACCCGCCACATGTTGATCAACCTTACCGCGTTTTAAAAGCCCAAATTCAGCATCTAAAAAGCCCACGTCAAAGGGGGCGTTATGAATGATCACTTCAGAATCTTTTAGGAAGGTGATGATCTCGTCAGCCACATCTGCAAAGACTGGCTTGTCTGATAAAAATTCCACCGTTAAACCATGAACAGCCACAGCGCCTGGATCAATATCGCGTTGAGGATTGATGTAATGGTGCAGCTTATTACCGGTTAAGCGTCGATCAATCATTTCTAAACAGCCAATCTCAATCACCCGATCACCAGTGAGCGGGTTAAGACCAGTTGTTTCCGTATCGAGAATGATCTGACGCATAAACTTTTCCTAATTTAGAACAAAAAAACTAACACTAAAACTCAACAACAAACTCAACCGTAAGCTCAATCCTTCAGCATTTCAGCTGGAATCTCCATTGGACCAGTGCCGCTGTATTTATCTAAGTAAAGATAAATGACTGGGGTGATGATCAATGTCACAAATTGCGACACAATCAAGCCACCCACCACAGCAATACCCAAAGGTTGTCTTAACTCAGCACCAGCACCTAAGCCCAAAGCAATTGGTAAGGCACCCACCACGGCTGTGAGGGTGGTCATGGTGATGGGTCTGAATCTCAATAAACAGGCTGAACGGATTGCTTCACGAGGTGACATGTTTTGATTGCGTTGTGCATCCAAGGCAAAGTCAATCATCAAAATCGCATTCTTTTTCACAAGACCAATCAAGAGCAAAATACCAATGGTTGCAATGATGGTTAGTTCTAAATCAAACACCCTTAAAAAAATCAGGGCGCCAATCGCTGCGGATGGCAAGCCTGCCAAAATCGTCAAGGGGTGGATATAGCTTTCATACAAAACACCCAATAAAACATAAATAACTAATACTGCGGCTAACAACAAAATGATCTGGCTCGATTGACCGCTTTGGAATACCGCAGCATCGCCACCGTAGCTGGTGATGATGGATGGTGGTAATTGAAGTTCTTTGACGTACTGCTCTAATTTCTTGGTGGCATCGCCCAAAGCCACATCAGGAGCTAAGTTAAATGAAATCGTCACCGCAGGTACTTGACCTTGGTGGTTCACAGCAGTCGGTCCGATGGTTCTTCTGAATGAAGCAATGCTGGACAGTGGAACCAATTTATCACTGGTTCTGCCGCGCACGTAAATGCCATTGAGATCGGTTTCATATTGCTTGTACTCATTAGCTGCTTGGAGAATCACTTGATAAGTGTTCACGCTGGTGTAGATGGTTGAAACCTGTCTTTCACCATAAGCAGAGTACAAGGCATTGCGAATATCAGCGACTGTGACACCGGCGCTCGCCGCTTTTTCTCGATCAATGTCAATTTGAGCTTGCAAACCCTTTAACTGAGAATCAGTGGTGATATCTCGGAAGATGGCTGGATCGGCACGCATCTTTTCAGTGACCTTGTTAGACCACTCATTGATGCCTTCAAAGCCAACGCTTTGCAAAATATATTGGTAGCGACTCTTGGTGACTTTGCCACCCAATTGCAAGTTCTGAATAGGGCGCAAATAAATCGCAAGACCTGGGATATCTCTCAAGTCTTTGCGCAGACTTTCTAAAACTTTCTTCATCGGGGCTCTGTCACCACGAGGTTTTAGATTGACGAACATCCTGCCAGTATTCGTGCCTGTGTTTGCGCCACCACCGATGATCGATACAAGTGCTTCAATATTTTCATTGTTACGAACAATCTCAGCCGCTTTGTTTTGCAACTCGACCATCGCGTTGAAAGAAATATCATCCGCTGCTTCAGTGGTCACAAATAATTGACCTGTATCTTCTTCTGGGAAAAAGCCTTTCGGGCTTAGGATAAATAAACCAATCGTGATAACAAAGGTTGCTAAGGCACCTTGTAAAACTTTCTTTTGATTGATGAGTGCCCAATCAAGTGCCTTTTCATAGATGGCCAAGACTTGATTGAAGTAGTGATCAAACTTGATGGTGATAGGGCGCTCTTTGGCTTCTTGACCATGCTTTGGTAAAAAGCGACTGCACAACATCGGCACCAAAGTGAGTGACACCGCTGCTGATACCAAAATAGACAAAGACACGACCACCGCAAATTCTCTGAACAGCAAACCTAATGGGCCTGGTAAAAAGAAAATCGGAATGAATACGGCGACCAAAGAAATCGAGATTGAAATAATGGTGAAGCTCACCTCACGACTGCCCAATAAAGATGCCTTCAAAGGATGCATGCCGTTTTCAATATGACGCATGATGTTTTCAAGCACCACAATCGCATCATCGACCACCAGGCCAACAGCAATGGTGATGCCCAGCAAAGAAATATTGTCCAAGCTGTAGCCCATCCAATACATGATGGAGAACGCGCCAATCAAGGAAATGGGCAAGCTCAGCGCAGGGATGATCGTGGCAGCCGCGCGCTTTAAGAACAAGAAAATCACCATCACCACCAAACCGATGGTGAGTAATAAGGTGAGGTTCACATCATGGATGGCTTCTCTGATTGATTTTGAGCGATCAATCAATAAATTCACTTTGATGGATGCTGGCATCTGCGCTTCGAACTTAGGCACCATCTTGCGCACCGCATCAACCACCTCAACAGAATTGGCAGTTGGTTGACGGAGAATCGCCAAGGCGATTGAGCGTTCACCGTTATAAGCAGCCACTGTTTTGACAGATTCATAACTTTCTTCAACCAGTGCCACATCTTTTAAGCGCACTGGCAAACCATTGCGTTGTGCAATCACCAAGTTGGCGTATTCGCTGGCTTTGACCAATTGCTCGTTGGCGTAAATGGTCAGTAATTGGCGAGGGCCGTCTAAAACGCCAACAGGGGTGTTGGAGTTAGCATTGTTGATGGCTTTAGCAACATCATCAATCGTGAGATTCTTGGCAGCCAATACAGATGGATTGACCTGAACTCTTACTGCATATCTTTTTTGACCGTAGACCAAAACTTGTGCAACGCCATCAATGGTTGATAGTGTTGGAGAAATCAAGTTCTCTGCGTAATCGTTGATTTGTGACAAATCCATTGAAGGAGATGTCATCGTCATGATCAACACAGGCGCATCAGCAGGGTTGACCTTGCGATACGACGGTGGGTTGGTCATTTCAATCGGTAAACGCTTTTGTGCGCGCAGCAAAGCTGCTTGCACATCAACCGCAGCTTTATCAATGTCACGGTTGTTATTGAACTCAAGTGTGACGTTGGTGCTTCCCAATGTATTGGTTGAGCTGATGACCGTGATGCCATCAATGGTTGAGAATTCTTTTTCTAAAGGCAGGGCAACTGCTGATGCCATGTTCTCAGGACTGGCTCCTGGTAAAGTAGCGCTGACCTGAATGACCGGAGTATTAAAGCTTGGTAGGGCAGCGACTGGTATTTTTAAATAAGCAACCGTGCCAGCTGCAACAGTGGCCAATGACAGCAATACCGTCATGACCGGGCGGCGTATACATAACTCTGAGATGTTCATGACTGATTACTTCCCAGCGCCAGATGTTTCTCTGATCACGCCATTAGGTCTTAAGTTTTGTTTACCCTCCACCACGATCTTGTCGCCAGCGTTCACGCCCGTGACCACTGTCTGACCTTGGTACTGGTAAATGACTTTGATTGGTTTCAAAGCCACTGTGTTGGCTTTTTCAACCACGTACAAATGGTCGCCCTTGGTATTGGTAACAACCGCTTGGGTTGGAATGACCAAAGAGTCTTTCAATGTTTTGGCTTTTAATTTGATTCTGACAAATTGCCCCTGAATCATCGTGCCATCTTTATTGCTTAACTGAGCTTTGACTCGCACAGCACCAATGGCTGGGTCTACTTGATTGTCGACCACATACACAGTGCCTTCGACTGGTTTGTTTGAGCCATTCACATCCACACTCACTGTCAATTCTTCACCAGCTTCGCGACTGCTCAGAATCAATGGAATTTCTTTCTCAGGGACGGTGAACTGCACGTTGATAGGGTCTAGCTGAGTGATCGTGACCATCGCACCAGTTGTGGTGGTTGAAGTTGCGCTGCTGGTGGTAGAAATATTGGTGCCTGCTTGCACAAGACTTCCTGGGAAGACGTTGATCACGCCAGCGCGACCAGCAATCGGTGCCCGAATATGATCAAAGCTCATGGCCACTTCAGCAGCCTTGGCATTTGCCACCGCTGATTGCATGTTGGCTTTTGATGTATCAGCCGCTGCTTGAGAAATGAATTTCTTTTCAATCAACTCTAAAGATCTTTTGTATTGACGGCTTGCATCATCAGCCAATGCTTTGGCTTTTTCATAGTTGGCGCGGCTGGCTCTGTCGTCCAAGGTGAACAACAAATCACCCGCTTTAACTGCTTGACCTTCTTTGATATGTATCTTGCTCACCACGTTGGTTGTTTGCGGACGAATATCCACGATGTTGGCGGCAATGATGGTGCCAGTGGCTTCGATGATCACTGGTGTGTCTGCAGTTTCAACCACAGTGGTGGTGACCAATTGAGGTGGTGCTTTTTTCGCTGACTTTGGCATCCACTTGTCATAAGCGTAATTAGCAGCAAAAAGCACGATCAAAATGATGATGATTCTTTTTTTGTGCTTGATCACAAACGCGTAAGTTTTAGCCCAATCAAACTTTTTGATCAGATTCATCGCGAAAGTCACAACACGGCAGCCTAGCTGCATGACTTTGTCTTTTAATTTGGTGATTAACTGCATGGCTGAGGGGCTTTGACTTAAAGCCGCTATCTCCTTATTTGTTCTAGCTTAATTCTCGCATACTCGGCCTGATTTGGCATTAATTACGGGCCCCAAGCAACTGGCTAGCGGAATTAGGTTCAGAACGCAGTTTTTTTGAGGATTTCTTCAACGCCCTTATTGGCTAGAGCATCGGCCAGCTCATTGCCTGGATGACCTGCGTGGCCTTTGACCCAATGCCAGTCAATTTGATGCTTGCCCAGCAATTCATCAATTTCTTGCCATAAGTCGACATTCTTAACAGGATCTTTACCGGCAGTTTTCCAGCCTCTGGCTTTCCAGCCGCCCATCCATTCAGTGACACCTTGCATGACGTACTTTGAGTCTGTGTACAGGCTCACATGGCAAGCCATTTTGAGTGCTTTTAAAGCTTCGATCACGGCGGTCATTTCCATGCGATTGTTGGTCGTCATCAACTCACCGCCATGCAAATGCTTTTCCTTATCTGCAGAACGCAACACCACTCCCCAGCCGCCGGGACCTGGATTGCCTTTGCAAGCACCATCGGTATAAATCACGACCTTGCTTTGTGCGGGAGTGCTCATGCGTTGTCTTTCAGCTGATTCTTCTGTGATGAAGTGTTTAATTGAGTGACTGTACTCAATTGTGCTTGATTGGCTGCCGCACCTTTCTCAATTCTGCCCACCAGTGTCAAAGTTGATACGCGTTTGATCGCTGAGACCATGAAGACAGAACCCAATACAGGCCACCAGCGATCACCAGCTTTTTCTAAAAAAGCCAACTTTTGCATGCCTGACTCACTTCTTAAAGGTAATCGGTAGCAACCAAAGCGACCGCGATCAACTGAGAAGTTCAGTAGCTTGAGCCAATCTTTCAGTCTTAACAAAGCAATGAACTTGCCATCTCTTGGCAGGTAGGGGTGGCCAACCAAATGACTGCAGTATTGGCGCAAGCCCCACAGGCTGGCTGGATTGAATCCAGAAATCACCACCCGACCTTCGGGCATCAAGACCCGTTCGACTTCTCGTAATACGGCGTGAGGATCGGTGGCGAACTCCAGCACGTGCGGCAAGACCACCAAATCAAGGCTTTGACTAGCAAAAGGCAACTCTTCTGGGATGCCTTCAATCGTGTGCCATTGACCACCTGATTCATCATTGGGCTTGTCGTGCGGGGCGCGCAAGATCATTTGCAAAGGCATCCGATTTTCAGCCAAGGCGGGTAATTGCGGTAAGCCAATTTGTAGAGCGTGATAACCAAAAATATCGCTCACAATGTGGTCAAATTGAGTTTGTTCCCACTTCAGGACGTATTTCCCTGGAGGCGAGCCAAGCCAAGCATCCCATGATGTCCATGGGGCTTGTTGATGATCAGTATCAGTTGGTTGACTCATAAGTGGTTATTTCTATGCCTGATGACAATTTATTGCAAGTGCGTTCAATTGCAGCTTATGACGATAACTATATTTGGTTGATTTCTGATAAGCATTGTGCCGTAGTTGTTGATCCAGGTGATGCTGCACCAGTGATTCGCTACCTCACAGAACATCATTTAACACTGACCACCATTCTAATCACTCACCATCATGCTGACCACATCGGTGGTGTGGCTAATTTGTTGTCGTGGTGCGCATCTTTGGGCCTTGTAAAACCAGTGGTTTATGGCCCAGCCCATGAAGATATTTCAGTGGTGGCCGAGCAACTCATTGAATCGGACGTGGTCTCTATTGCAAGTCCTGCGAGCGAGTTCACGGTCATAGATGTGCCAGGACACACTTCAGGACACATTGCTTTCTATTTGAATGCAGGGCAACAGCCACACGTGTTTTGTGGTGACACATTATTTGCCACAGGCTGTGGGCGCCTGTTTGAAGGCACTCCTGCACAAATGGTGAGTTCATTGAATAAGTTAAAAAACTTACCTGATCAAACCTTGGTGCATTGTGCTCACGAGTACACCTTATCTAATATAAAATTCGCATTGGCTGTAGAACCACAGAATCAAGAGCTATTAGCTTGGCAGCAAACAGCGCAGACCTTGCGTCAAAAAGGTGTGCCCACAGTACCAACAACGATCGCTCATGAAAAAAGCGTGAACCCATTTTTAAGGTGTGAAGAATCCAGCGTGATTGAATCAGTGAAAAAACATCAAGCCATTAAAGACACTCATCCAGTGACGGTGTTTGCTCATTTGCGTTCATGGAAAGACACCTTCAAGGCATGATGCAAAAATTCTCAGCTTCATCTTCACTGTCCCGATTCACCAGACTATTCACCATCTTGATGGTGGCCTCGGTTCTGAGTGCTTGCGCCACCACGGGTGAAGATTGGAGTGATTCAACTTCAAATAAACAAAGTGCCAAGGCTGGTAAGTACAGCAAATCCGGCAAAACTCCAAGAGTCAATATTGATAAAGATTCTGTGGGTGCCTTGGATGCCCCGTACAACGATCTTTGGGATCGTATCCGTGATGGCTTTGAGCTAGAAGATTCAGACAGTCCTTTGGTCATCAAGCATGTGCGTTGGTATGCCGATCGTCCTGACTATGTGGATCGCATGATGTCTCGCTCATCGCGTTATCTTTTTTACATCGTTGAGGAAGTCGAGCGTCGCAAGATGCCAATGGAATTAGCGCTGTTACCTTTCATTGAGAGTGCCTTCAATCCTGAAGCCTTCTCACGCGCTAAAGCCTCAGGTATGTGGCAGTTCATGCCGGCAACTGGTAAAGACTTTAAATTAACGCAGAACATTTTTCGTGATGAGCGTCGCGATGTGATTCAGTCAACCGATGCGGCTCTGGATTACTTGCAACGTTTGTACAAAATGTTTGGTGATTGGGAATTAGCTCTGGCTGCTTATAACTGGGGTGAGGGCAACGTTTCAAAAGCCATCAAACGCAATCAAGCTAAAAAATTACCAACCGATTACGCCAGTTTAAAAATGCCGGATGAAACTCGTAATTACGTTCCCAAATTACTGGCCGTAAAAAACATCGTGGCCAATCCAAAGTCTTACGGTTTGACGTTGCCGACTTTGGAAAATCACCCGTACTTTGTGATTGTCACAACCTCAAAAGACATTGATGTGGATTTGGCCGCTCAATTTGCTCGTATGACTGTGGATGAATTCAAGGCCATGAACCCATCATTCAATAAGCCAGTGATTTTGGGCGCCAGTGAGCCGCAAATCTTATTGCCTTTTGGTCGCGCTGAATCTTTCCAAGAAAATCTATTGCAATACACCGGGCGCCTGTCTTCTTGGACAGCCATTAGGGTCAGTTCTCGCGAAACAGTTGATCAACTAGCGACTCGTTTGGATGTGGATGCTAATCAAGTGAGACAAATCAATAACATCCCTAAGGGCATGAGGATCAAAGCTGGATCAACGGTTTTGATTCCAAGAGGTGGCAAGGTGGGTGATGTTGCTGAGCATTTGGCCAATAACGCAGGTAAGTTAATGTTGGAGCGCGAAGCAGCCGCCAAGGCGAAGCCAAAAACCACAGCCCAAAATGCCAGCGGCTCAAAAGCTAAAAAGCCAGCCAATAAGCAGTCCGGCAATAAACAAGCAGCCAATAACACCAATAAAGCTAAACCAAAGCCCAAATCACAAGCAGACACCAAAGTGGCTGCTAATGAGAAAAAAGCCAACTAGGCATTCTCAGGCCCAGATTGGCTGATTCAATCCCCATAAATTAGGGTGAACCCTGACGTGTCAGATGCCAGTCAGCATGAAGTCGCACATTCTTGAGGTTAAAGTACTAACGACTATTTATCAGGGAGAGATACATGTCTGCTTACAAGGCATTTCACGAGCGCTCAATTAAAGATCCAGAAGGATTTTGGGCGGAGCAAGCTAAATTAGTTGAATGGCAAAAGCCTTTTGACAAAGTGTTGGATTACAACAATCCTCCATTTGCGAAATGGTACGTGGGCGGCAAAATCAATCTTTGTCATAACGCTGTCGATCGTCACTTAAAAGATCGTGGTGATCAACAAG
>JACCDW010414986.1_pt1 | contig 12759 bp, 10 predicted proteins | sample 7449781 | NCBI WGS metagenome assembly JACCDW01 (sample SAMN15323449, study PRJNA562643) | freshwater metagenome | isolation source: river surface water | place: USA:Blue River Watershed | collected 2017-08-18 | reverse complement strand
GGCTGCAAAATCAGGGAAGCCGGCTCGCTTACATGTAAAAGTTGATACTGGCTTAGGTCGAAACGGAGTAACTCTTTCGGATTTACCAGATTTAATTAGCGCACTAAAAGCCAAACAAAATAGTGGTCGAGTTCAAGTTGTTGGCGTGATGTCACATTTTGCTTACGCAGATGAACCAAGTAACTCAACAATCGGCGAACAAATTGCAAACTTCAAAATCGCCGTAGACTCCCTAACCGATGCAAATTTTGAACTCGAAGTAAAGCATTTATCAAACTCCGCTGCGACTCTTGGTTTACCGCACACTTATTTCAACTTAGTTAGGCCCGGCGTAGCGATTTATGGAATTTCACCCGGCCCCGAAGTTGGCGAAGCACCGGAACATAATTTGTCGCCAGTGATGCGTCTTAGAGCTCCGATAGTGCTGATCAAGAAAGTTCCGGCAGGCACAGGTGTTTCGTACGCTCATCAGTATCACACCGAAAATGAAACTCATCTTGCACTAATTCCAGCCGGCTACGCTGATGGAATTCCACGTAGCGCCTCAAATAAGGGTCCTGTTGCAATCAATGGCAAGAAGTTTAAAGTAGCCGGTCGAGTTTGTATGGACCAGTTTGTTGTTGACATTGGTGATACCGCTGTAAAAATCGGTGATGATGCAATTCTGTTTGGTGACCCCAGGGACGGTGAACCAAGCGTGAATGAATGGGCTGATGCCGCTGGCACAATAAATTATGAAATTGTCACTCGAATTGGACCTAGAGTTCATCGCAATTACCTAAACGGATAACAAGTGAAATTTAATATTTCCGATTCCGCAAAAATGAAGAATTTAGGCAGCAGCATCGGTAGCCAATTGCGTTCCGGTGACTTTGTTGTTTTGGCTGGCGAACTTGGTGCTGGAAAAACTACTTTTACCCAAGGTTTAGCAGAAGGATTAAACGTAGGTGGATCGATTACAAGTCCGACTTTTGTAATCTCGCGAATACATAAACCGATCGCCGAAGGACCAAAATTAATTCATGTGGATGCTTATCGATTAACAAATGCAGACCAGTTAGTTGATTTGGAACTCGATGAACCTAATTCAGTAGTCGTCATTGAGTGGGGAAGTGAATTCATTAAGAATTTAACTGACACTTGGCTAGAGATAAATATTGAGCGAGGTTCAGAAATTGATCCCATTGATCCGGCGGCAGGTAACCGGGTGGTTACAGTTACTGCATACGGGAATCGTTGGCGAGAATTAGATTTAGCTGGTTGGCAATGAAAATACTTGCACTTGATACATCAGTAGGAGTTTCTGTTGCGATACTCGATGGACAGCAGGTAATTAGCGAATTCACTGACACGGCACATGGAATTCAAGGGGAACTTACTGCGGCAAAAATTTCACATTTGCTTACTCAGGCTAACCTGACGGTTAGCAATATCGAGCAGGTAGTTGTTGGGGTAGGGCCAGGGCCGTTTACCGGACTTCGAGTTGGATTAGCCACTGCTCAAGCTTTTGGCTTTGCTCTTGGTATTCCAGTGGCAGGCATTTGCTCACTTGATGCAGTGGCGTATGAATATGGCCAACCTTGCGTTGTTGTCACAGATGCACGCAGAAAAGAACTGTACTGGGCTAAATATGTTGACCAACGGATACAGGGTCCAAATGTCAGCACGCCTACAGAGTTAGTAAAAGAACAACAAAATTCTATCTTTGTAGGCCCAGCGGTTGGGTTATACCCAGAAATTATTAACGGTAAAAATATTGCGCTGAATGCTGCAGCTTTGGGCAAGTTGTTTACAACAGGTAAGGCAGAAGTTCTACCGGTTACTCCGCTGTACTTGCGCAAGCCTGATGCGCAAGAGCCTGCTACCCGAAAGTCTGTGCTGTGATGCAAATTCGGGCAATGGAAGTAAAGGATTTATCCAAAGTTTTGGAAATTGAGCAAAGTCTTTTTCCTTCTGACGCTTGGACTAAGCAACTTTTCCTAGCAGAGTTAGCAGAAGTACCGCTGTCTCGATCGGTTGTAGTTGCTGAAGATTCCGATGAAATTATCGGATATGCCTCACTTAGGTTCATTGGTAAAGAGGGCGATATAAATACGATCGCAATTTCAACACCAAACCAAAATCAGGGATATGGAAAATTACTACTTAATTGGCTGCTCAACATCGCTAAAGAAAAAGGGGTAAAAGAACTATTTTTAGATGTTAGAGCAGATAATGATTCAGCCATTGCGATGTACAAAAAATCGGGCTTTGAACAGATTGATGTGAGAAAAAATTATTACGACCACAAAGTTGATGCGCTAGTCATGCGGAAGAAATTATGATGAGCGAACCTTTAGTACTAGGCATCGAAACTTCTTGCGACGAAACAGGAGTTGGAATTGTTCGTGGAACTACATTGCTTGCCGACGAAGTTGCAACCAGCGTTGATCAACATGCGCGATTTGGTGGAGTTGTACCCGAAGTCGCAAGTCGGGCACACCTTGAAGCAATGGTGCCAACGATTGAACGTGCCTGTTCAAAAGCCGGAGTTAAATTAGCAGACGTAGATGCAATTGCGGTAACGTCCGGACCTGGATTAGCTGGTGCACTATTAGTTGGAGTAGCCAGTGCAAAAGCCTTGGCTATTGGATTAAACAAACCAATTTATGGAGTGAATCACCTCGCCGCACATGTATGTGTAGATCAACTAGAACATGGTTACTTGGATAAACCGAGTGTGGCCATGCTGGTTTCCGGTGGACATTCTTCACTGCTACTTGTGCCAGATATAACTGGTGATGTAATTCCGCTTGGACAAACTATTGATGATGCAGCTGGTGAAGCTTTTGACAAAGTAGCTCGGGTACTTGGCTTACCATTCCCCGGCGGACCGTATATAGATGAAGCAGCTAAATCGGGTGATCCTGCTGCAATTGATTTCCCGCGTGGCCTCACCTCGGCTAAAGATTTAGCAAAACATAGATTTGATGTTTCTTTTTCTGGATTAAAAACTGCTGTAGCTCGATGGGTTGAGCTTGAGAAACAAAAGGGCAATCAAATAATGGTTAATGATGTAGCAGCTTCTTTCCAAGAAGCTGTAGTAGATGTTTTGCTGCGCAAAGCCATTGATGCCTGCGTAACTAATGAAGTTTCCACTTTGGTTATTGGCGGTGGCGTTGCTGCTAATAGTCGACTGCGCGTAGTTGCTCAAGAAAGATGTGCCGAGAAAAAAATTAACCTTCGAATTCCAAGGCCAGGACTCTGCACAGATAATGGGGCAATGGTAGCTGCACTGGGCAGTGAACTCGTCCGTCAAGGTTGCAAACCATCATCGATAGAGTTTGGTACAGATTCTGCAATGGATGTTAGGACGGTTTTCGAAGGCTAATGGAAACTTTTGCTCAATTTATTTCTAAAGGTCCTTGGCCCATAGATGGCGGCTTATCTGGTGAGCTAGAAAAGCGCGGACATGATCTTTCAGATAAGTTATGGTCTGCTCGACTATTGCGCGATGAACCACAAGCTATTGCCCAAGTGCATCAAGATTACATAGCTGCCGGGGCGCGAGTGATTATCACTGCTTCTTATCAAGCCAGTCGTAAAGGCTTCACCGAATTTGGATTATCTGAGAAACAGGCAGATGAGTTAATTGCGTTATCAGTATCTTTAGCCAAGGAAGTTGCAGATAAGGCAAACCAAAAAGTTTGGGTAGCAGCCAGCGTTGGACCATATGGCGCAGTACTAGGCGGTGGCCAAGAATATGTGGGCCGTTATGGTGTCTCACATCAGGATCTAGTTAACTTTCACGCAGAACGTATTGAAATATTGGCTAGCCAAAACCCTGATCTATTTGCTTGCGAGACAATTCCGGATCTAGCTGAAGTTGAAGCATTATTGGAAGTTTTGGCTAAGTATCCGCAAATTCCAGCTTGGATTACTATGAGCGCTAAAGATGGTGCGCAAACTTGTGCTGGTCAAGACATCGCCTTGCTAGCGAAAGCGGTGGCAAATCATTCGAATGTTGTAGCGATTGGTGTTAATTGCACCAAACCTGAGTTTGTTTCGTCTTTATTTGAAAAACTGTCACACGTAACCAACTTGCCGTTAGTGGTTTATCCAAACGCTGGTCGCGTATGGGATGGTCAGGCAAGGTGTTGGATTGGCGAAGGACATACGACGCTGCCCGCACAAATTGTAAAAGAATGGACAAACTTAGGCGCAAAACTAATTGGCGGATGCTGTGGCCTAGGCCCAGATGCAATTAAAGCTCTCGAGTCAGATTTAGCAAAACTGCGCTAGTTACTGACTCTTAGTTATTCTCAATCCAGCTTGCACAGAGCCTTGCTTCATCGGCTAAAACTTTTTTTATTGTCTCAACGACATTTGGTTCTGCCGCTGCGCCAAAAATAGGCAAATTAACTTTTACTTTTGCAGATATTGAAACTTGAGTTTGGGTGGAACCGTTGACATTTATTTGACCCGATATATCTACTGGAGCATTTGGAATTTTTAGTGAAAATGTTGCCTGATAAGTATTACTTGAAGGCTGATGCCAAATTTGAGTTTCTTGGACCACAAGATTTTCACCGACAAATTTACGCACCATGGCTGGTAAATCTGCATTAACCGTTCGAGTGACCTCAATTTGTAAATTCGGGTGATCGCCAGAAAGCTTAAAAGTTCCAGATTGAGCCAGGGCAATTTTTTTGTTCAAGAATTCTGGATTGGTTAACATTTCAAATACTGACTTCGGGTTAGCCGGTAAGGAAAATACGTAACTTAAATCGGCGGCCATAGTTCAATAATGCACTACTTATCCGCACCATTCCTGGCCCTAACTGGTTTTATCGGCCATGCGCTTCGTTGCTAGGCTTGCTATAAATTCACTCTGAGTTGAGTGGTTTTGGGAGGCTTTAAGTCGTGTCGGAAATGGCATCGCGTGGATCAGTTCGTCTTGAAGATGCCAGACGAGAGTTACTAAACCAAGTTTCAAATTTACTTCCAAAAGAATTTAGCCAAATAGTTGAAGATTATTTTGATTTAGTTGCGCCAATTGATTTGGTTGGGCGAAATCCACAAGATCTTGCCTCGATGATTACTTCGCATTTTGAGATGGGTCAGACCAGAGCGCCAGGAGATTCATTGGTGCAGACTGTTGCACCGGCAATTGATACTCACGGTTGGACATCAAGCCACACAATCGTTCAACTTGTAACTGACGACAAACCATTTTTAGTAGATTCTGTTGCTGCTGAATTAAATACCCAAAAACGTGGGGTGCATTTAATTATGCATCCGCGCTTCCTAGTTCACCGGGATAAAAAAGGTCGGCTAGTTGAAGTATTGTCTTCGGACCATGTCGACCAGGCAAGCTTGCCTAGTGATGCAATTGTTGAATCGTGGATTTGCGTTGAGATTGATCGAGAAACCGATTCGGCAGAATTAAACCAAATCACAAATCGGCTTTATGAAGTGCTAGAGGATGTTCGCATTGCTGTTACTGATTGGCATGATATGCGGAACGCAGCACAGTCTGTTATTAGTGCAGTTGAAGCAGCACCGTATTTTTCTGCCGAGGATAAGAAAAACGCAGCAGATTTCATTCGGTGGATTGATGATGATCATTTCACTTATCTTGGCTATTCCTACAACAAGGTAAGCAACGGAACCGTGACATTAGTTCCGGGAACCAATCTTGGAATATCACGCAATGAGAAAGAAACTTCTGCGTCAGCTAATTACTTAATGCAAGGAACTGCTGATTCGCCAATTATCTTGATCACAAAAACAAGTAATAAGGCCACAGTGCATCGTCCGATTTACATGGATTACATCGGTGTGCGAGAAGTTGATCAGTCTGGTCAATTAATCGGTGAACACCGTTTTATTGGTCTATTTACAGCGACAGCTTATGCAGATACGGCCACCTCAATTCCATTACTGGCTAAAAAAGTAAATGATGTAGTTGCAGCTATGGGTTTTGGCCTCAAAACACACAGCGGTAAAGATTTAATGCAATTTATTGCGACTTACCCACGGGATGAACTTTTTCAAATCAGCTCAGTAGAACTAGAAGAAGTAGCTCGCGGCGTTTTGCAAATACAAGAACGCAGGCAAGTAAGGCTATTTGCTCGTACTGAATTATTTGGTCGCTTTGTGTCTGCTTTGGTCTATTTCCCGCGGGATCGCTACACAACTGAAGTACGCCTTCGGATGGAAGAGATTCTTATTGATGCATTTGGTGCTGAATCGATAGATCACGCAGCCAGAGTTTCTGAATCGGTATTAGCTCGCTTGCACTTCGTTATTCGAATGCCGCGTGGTAAAAGTGTTCCAGCTATTGATCTTGATGCCCTCGAGCAAAAACTCGCTGAGGCAACTAGATTCTGGGAAGACGATTTCGCCGAGGCACTTGTTGAACAAGTTGGCGAAGAAGAAGCCGTTCGGTTAATTCGCACTTGGTCAGAATCTTTTCCTGAGTCATTTAAGGAAGACGTACCAGCACCAAACGCAGTCGGGCATCTAAAAGCTCTCGAAGAAGTTGAATCCCTAGGTAGAGGCCAAATTAAAGTTGCCCTTTATGAACCAGCATTAGATGAAGACGGTACGCGTCGATTCACCATTTACCGAGTGGGCGATCCGATCACACTTTCGGCCGTGCTACCGATGTTGCACGACCTTGGTATCGAAGTTATTGATGAGCGGGCCTATGACTTGCGTCGCGATGGTCAAGATATTGCCTGGGTATACGACTTTGGCATTGGCTTTGACGAGGCACTCACACCGGAATTAAATTCGTTGGCCGAACGTTTCTGCGAAACGTTTATGGCGACCTGGCACGGCGAAGTCGATAGCGATGGATTTAATGCGCTAGTCACACATGGCGGCTTAGCCGTTAGACACGTTGCGGTTATCCGAGCATATGCTGCTTACCTGCGCCAAGTTGGAATTCCATTTAGCCAGGGCTACATACAGCAAGTACTAATTTCAAATGTTGGCATTGTTAAGTTGCTACTTGAGTTATTCAAAGTTCGATTTGATCCAAGGTTGGAAATCGATCGGGCTACCGCTGAAGCCGAGTTAGTTAAGCAAATAAACAAGGCTTTAGACGCGGTATCCAGCCTTGATCATGACAGAATTATGCGAACGTCAATTGCCTTAGTCCGCTCTACTTTACGCACCAACGTTTACCAAAAAGATGCCGCCGGAAACTATGTATCAGTTATGGCATTCAAACTTGATCCAACTAAAATTCCAGATTTACCGTTACCAATTCCAAAGTTCGAAGTTTGGGTTTATTCACCACGCGTTGAAGGAATTCATTTTAGATTTGCTTCTGTTGCACGCGGTGGATTGCGTTGGTCTGATCGGCAAGAGGATTTCCGCACTGAAATTCTCGGTTTAGTAAAAGCGCAAATGGTTAAAAACACAGTCATTGTGCCATCGGGCGCTAAAGGTGGATTTGTTGTTAAACGGGGTCCAAGTCCAGCTGATCGCGAGGCGTGGCTAGCCGAAGGCGTGTCTTGCTACCAAGCATTTATCGGGGCCTTACTAGATGTCACCGACAATTTAGTTGATGGAAACGTTGTGCCACCGATTGATGTAGTTCGTCATGATACTGATGACCCATATCTTGTTGTTGCTGCCGACAAAGGAACAGCAACTTTTTCAGATATCGCAAACAAGATTTCACTCGATCGCGGATTTTGGATGGGTGATGCTTTTGCTTCGGGTGGTTCAGTTGGATACGACCACAAAGGTATGGGTATTACCGCCAGAGGAGCATGGGAATCAGTTAAGCGTCACTTCTTAGAGCTTGGTGTAGATACCCAAACGCAAGATTTCACAGTTGTTGGCGTTGGCGACATGAGTGGTGACGTATTCGGCAACGGAATGTTGCTTTCACAACATATTCGCTTAGTTGCCGCTTTTGATCATCGACATATTTTCCTAGATCCGCATCCAGATGCAACTAACTCTTGGGTGGAGCGTAAACGCTTATTCGAGTTACCAAGATCTTCTTGGGAAGATTACAACGCAAATGTGATCAGTTTCGGTGGTGGAGTTTTTCCGCGCTCAGCCAAGTCAATTGACCTTTCGCACGAAGTTAAAGAGGTGCTTGGCATTGATCAGAGTATTTCGGCCATGTCACCAAATGAATTATTGGGGGCGATTCTTAAGGCACCGGTGGATTTGCTTTGGAACGGCGGAATTGGCACCTACATTAAGTCATCAACTGAGACTCATGCACAGGTTGGCGATAAAGCAAACGATGGCCTTCGAGTTAATGGCGCAGACTTACGATGCAAAGTTGTTGGTGAAGGTGGCAATCTAGGCTGCACCCAACTTGGCCGTATCGAAGCAGCTCGTCATGGCGTAAAAATAAATACTGATGCCATCGATAATTCAGCTGGCGTAGATACGTCGGATCATGAAGTAAACATCAAGATTTTGCTAAATCTTGCAATGGAAACTAAAAATTTGGGGTTAGAGCAGCGAAATACTTTGTTAAGTAGTATGACCGATGAAGTGGCTTTGCTAGTACTTCGCGACAATTACGAACAAAATGTAATTCTCGAGCAATCCAGATTTAAGTCTGCTGAAATGCTCCGGGTTCATCAGCGCTTGATGCACACTTTGGAGTCAACTGGACTTTTAAATCGGGCCGTGGAGTACTTACCGAGTGACTCACAGATAGACACATTGCACTCGCAAAAACTCGGTCTATCTTCACCCGAACTTTCTGTCTTAATGGCCTACGTAAAAATTGATTTAACCTCAACCTTTACCGAAGACCCGGTCGTTGATGAGGATTGGTGTGTTAACTCACTTAATAACTATTTCCCATCTGCATTGCGTGAGCGGTACTCGGATTTAATGCTGAAACATCCGCTTCGTCGCGAAATTATTGCCACCGTATTGACAAACGACATGGTAAATCGCGGCGGAATCTCATTCGCGTTGCGAGCCAACGAAGAATCTGGAGCAACTCCGGCTGACGTCTTGCGGGCATATGTCGTTTCCAAAGAAATATTTGGATTCGTAAAACTGTGGCAAGAAATCGAATCTTTAGATGGAAAAGTCTCAACTGATTGCCAAGTTGCGCTTTATCTAGAATCCAGACGCCTACTCGATCGGGCTACGCGCTGGTTCTTGCAATCCCGCGGCGGAAAGTTGGATGTAGCTGCTGAAATTTCGAAGTTTGCTGCAGAAGTTACCCGGCTAAGTACTCGGTTGCCAGAACTTCTCCGAGGTGTGGAGAAAGCGCGTTATGAGCGCGAAGTTCAAAAATACATTGCGATGGGGGCACCTCAAGATTTGGCAAGACAAATTGCAGGCTTACTCGATGCGTTTTCATTACTAGACGTAGTTGAAATTGCTGCTCGCCATAAAGCTGATTCAAATCGAGTTGTGGAATTGTATTTTGCCTTGAGCGAGCGCTACGACGTAGATCGTTTACTGCATCACATCACAAATCTTCCGCGTGATGATCGTTGGACTGCTTACGCAAGGTCTGCACTGCGTAGTGACTTGTATGTGGCACTAGCTGGTTTAACTTCACGTGTGACGCAGGCCACACAACAATCTGATTCTGTTGATAATCGAATTGAAACTTGGGAAAGTAAATTTGCCGAAGGTGTTGGTAGAACTCGGCTGACTTTAAATGAGATTGCGGCAAGTGACAATACTGACTTAGCTACTTTGTCAGTTGCATTACGTTCAATTCGTACACTCGTTGGCCAGGGTGCAAATTAGTCAACAGAATTAATCGAATACAATTAAGTTGTGTTTGATTTGGTTTTGGCGGCAGCATTAGGTTCTCAAGTAACTGAATGGCTGGATCGCTTTGGGCCAATACTTTTTTACACAATAGTTTTTGGTTTAGTGTTTGCTGGCACCGGATTATTTATTGGCGCATTTATTCCATTTATCACTGGTGACTCATTAATTTTTGCTGCTGGTGTCTTAGCAGCTAGTACTGATCGAGTTGATATTCAGGTTTTAGCCATCGGTATTGGTATTGCCGCATTTATGGGCGACCAAGTTGGCTTTGTGTTAGGTCGCCACTATGGCCGACCTTATTTAGATAAACGTGAGGGTCCGCGAATCCGCTTAGCTATTGAAAAATCCGAACGATTTTATGAGAACTTGGGCTGGTGGGCAGTAGTTGTTGCTCGATTTATTCCGTGGGCTCGAGTTTTAGTTCCAGCCATTGCAGGTATTGCCCGAATGAATTACTACAAATTTCTAGGAGCAAATTTAGTTGGGGCTTTGGCTTGGGGAGTGGCTTTGCCGCTTGCTGGCTACTACGCAGTAACAATTCCAGCAGTTCGAACTGTTACTTATGCAATTGCTACCTTCTTTATTGTCGGCTCAATTGTGGCTGGCGTGCGCAGCTGGTTAAGTAACCGCGCAAATTAACTTTTGTCAAATGCAATTTCGAAAAACTGTGTATAACTTTAGTTTTCCACAGTTTAGAAATACTTAATCAAATAAAGATCCAGTAGGACTAACTTTCTTAAATGCGCTTTTCTTGGCAGCGCAAACTGGAGAGTTAATGTCTGATGTAATTGATGACTTGGTCGAACAAGTTAGAAACCGAGTCCGAAATGTTAATCCAACCTCATCGTTAAAAAGTGTTGAACTCACACATACTCTTGAGGATGTAATCGCTGACTTTGAAAATAGCGGTTTAGCATCAGACTTAACTTTTCGATCTACCGCAATTAAAGAAGAAGCCATTCAGGAACTTTCTGGACTAGGAAAATTACAACCTCTGCTAGATGATCCTTCAATTGAAGAAATATGGATTAATGAACCAGCTCGAATTTTCGTTGCTAGAAATGGCAAAAGTGAATTAACAAATTTAATTTTGACTGAACAACAAGTTAGAACCTTAGTTGAGCGAATGTTGGCCACAACTGGTCGAAGAGTTGATTTAGCTAACCCTTTTGTGGATGCGACATTGACTGATGGTTCTCGGTTACACGTAGCCATCCCAGACATCACAAGAAATCACTGGTCAGTCAACATTCGTAAATTTGTGATGGGATCAAAGTCACTTAATTCTTTAGTTGAGGTTGGCACACTCACTAAAAGCGCAGCCGAATTCTTAAAAGCCTGCATCATGTCTGGACTCAACATAATTGTGGCTGGAGCTACTCAGGCAGGAAAAACAACTTTAATGAATGCCCTTTTGAATAGCGCCCACTCAAATGACCGAATTATTACTTGTGAAGAAGTTTTTGAATTACAACTAACTAGCCCCGATTGGGTTGCACTACAAACTCGACAAGAAAGCCTTGAGGGCACTGGTGAAGTGACCCTGCGAAGGCTTATTAAGGAATCACTTCGCATGCGACCAAGTCGCTTGGTTGTTGGTGAAGTTAGGCAAGAAGAGTGCCTTGACCTATTAGTTGCAATGAATGCGGGTATGCCGGCTATGTGTTCGATCCATGCGAATAGTGCTAAACAAGCCTTAGCAAAATTGTGTCTTTTGCCAATGCTGGCTGGAAGCAATGTATCAGCTGAGTTCGTAGTACCTACAGTCGCGTCTGTTGTTGATGTTGTAGTCCATACTGCTTTGGGCCGAGATGGCAAACGCGAAGTGCAAAAGATTATCTCGGTGACTGGTCGCCTAGAAGGTCCAAATTTAGAAACTATAGATATTTTTGTTCGAACAGATGAGGGTTTAATTGCGACGGGACTCTTTCCAGCAAAGTCAGAGAAATTTTTGTCAGCTGGATTTAAGTTAACTGAGATTTTGGGCGCGCCAAAATGAGTACTTTCGTTGGTTTGAGTTTTTCTATTGCAATTCTTTCCTTGGTAAGTTACCTTTTCTATCCGGAATCAACGTTTAGTTTGTCAAAAAAACTATTCCGAGCGGCACCTAAATCAAAAGTAAAGTTTTATCCAGAAGCCTGGCCAGATGCGGTAGATGATCTTGCTTCGTCGATTAGAGCAGGCTTATCCCTTCCGCAAGCATTGGTTAATTTAACGAGAACAGGACCTGAGGCGCTTCGGCCAAATTTGAGTTTGGCAATGTCTAGATACGAGCTAACGGGAGATTTTGTCGGAGCGCTGAAGATCCTACGAAATACTTTGCAAGATCCAATAGTAGATAAATTTACGAGCGCCCTTCAGATCGCATACGAGGTCGGCGGAACAGATCTTGGTTTGTTATTGAGAAACCTAAGCGAAGTCATTAGAGAAGACAATAAAGTACGAGGTGAAATTTCTGCCCGTCAAAGTTGGACAATAAACGGTGCAAGATTGGCAATTGCCGCCCCTTGGCTAACTGTATTGATTTTGAGTACCAGACAATCTGCGGCAGCCATTTATCTTTCTAGTCAAGGCATACGCCTTCTTTTATTTTGCGCAATTCTTTCTTTTTTTGCGTACTTTTTGATGACCAGACTCGGTCAACTACCAGTTGCAGAACGAATAGCCTCATGAATTTAATGTCTGTTTCTATTGCTTTGTTTGGCTCAGTCGGAGTGTTACTTATTTTTAGCCACCTTTTTAGCCGAAAAGTTTCAATGGCTCAAGCAATCGCTCCATATTTGGGAGTTCCGTTAAATCCGCAAATAAGTTCAAATCGCATCTTGCGAAAAATAAAAAATCTTCTCGTTTCAGGCGATTCAGCAATTTGGGCAAGTGACAAAAGATTAGCTATTGAATTACGAAAGTGTTCCAGTCAGCAAACGGTGTCTAGTTTTCGATTAGAACAACTAATTTTTGCCTGCTTGGCCCTACTGCTTGTTGCTATTTGGATAT
>JACCDW010053406.1_pt1 | contig 12763 bp, 14 predicted proteins | sample 7449781 | NCBI WGS metagenome assembly JACCDW01 (sample SAMN15323449, study PRJNA562643) | freshwater metagenome | isolation source: river surface water | place: USA:Blue River Watershed | collected 2017-08-18 | reverse complement strand
CACCTGCATGACCACAGAGTAGCGCAGCGGCTGGTGGAAACTATCAGGCAGGACCAGGCGCACAAGTCTGCAAAGGTCCTCACCAGCAGCGCTTTGCCACTGCCCGAGGGCTCGCCTCTGATCGGATTTGATGTGGTCCATCTCAGTGATGTCGCACGAATTTCGCAAAGCAAGTTTGAGTTCTTCAATGACCGTGTGACCGTGCCCGTTGCCGCCCCGGTTGAAGACACCCAGTTTCAAACCACGCTGCGTCTGGTGCGTACGGAGGGCAAGGCGCGCGTGGATGGCGTTGACTATGCGCTGGAGCCACGGCAGAAGGATTTATTGCTGGCGCTGATGGACGACTTTGATCGTGAGATGGACCGTGATGCGTTGCGTACAGCATGCCGATCACAAGCCGATCCGTTTTCGCCAAGCAAGGTGTTTGAACGAATTCCGGTGGTCTACAAGCGGTTCATCAAGTACCAGCCCAGTGACGGTGTTTACGCCTTGCAAATACCGGAGGAAGACCGTGACTGGCTGACCTGAGTCACTGCAACCCTCTCAAACCTAAGCTTTAACCTGCACCAACCCGCAGGTCCGTCCAAAACCCGGCGCTCGCCAGTACGAGCCCGGGTTTTTTGCATTTTGTCCGCACGAATTGCATTTGAGGAATGCTGCTTAGGAGTCTGAGGAATGGCTTGAGGAATCCCGATTGTTGAAATTCATCTCACTGGTTAGCGAGGCAAACGAGCTTCAAAAAACCGGGGTTTTTTCAACACCAAGGAGATTCAATTGCAATCCGCAGAAAAGGTCAAGCACCTCAACCAAACCCAGTTAGCAGAGCGCTGGGACGTCGCTGAAGCGACGCTAGAAAGATGGCGCAGCGACGGCATCGGTCCGGTCTTCATGAAGATCCAGGGCCGCGTGCTGTACCGCGTCGAAGACATCGAGGCATTCGAGTCCGACAGCTTGCGCCAAAGCACCTCCAGTGCAGTGGGAGGTGCAGCATGAGCACGCTACCGCTTGATCATCCCGATCAAATTTTGTCCATTCCCGTGGGCACATTGGCTGAGCAATCCGGCGAGTCGCTGTTCCAGCTCAAAAACAATGCAGCCGATTTTTTGGTGATGGCCAAGACCATCGTCGAGCACATCGACCGCGCGCTGGATTTGAAGTACTCAGCGCAGGCCCACCAACTGCGCCTGGCTGCAGGCAAAGACACCGGCGTGGTTCATTTCGATGACGGCCGCGTGCACATCACTGCTGATCTTCCCAAAAAGATCGAGTGGGACCAGGCCCGCCTCGCTGACATCACGCAGCGCATTGCCGCCAACGGCGACAACCCGGCCGAGTACGTCGAAATCAGCTACCGCGTCTCGGAAACCAAGTTCAACGCGTGGCCCGAATCGCTCAAGAGTTCGTTCTCTGCGGCCCGCACCCTCAAAACCGGCAAGCCGGGCTTTCGCCTCGCACTTCAAGGAGAAAATAAATGAGCCTTCCCATCATCACCGCTGACCAGCGGTTGGCCGAACGCCGTGGCGTCAAAGGCGTGCTCGTCGGCAAAAGCGGCATCGGCAAAACCTCGCAGCTGTGGACCCTCAAACCCAGCGCCACTTTATTCTTTGACCTGGAAGCTGGCGACCTCGCAGTGGAAGGCTGGGCAGGTGACACGGTGCGCCCACGTACATGGCAGGAGTGCCGCGACTTTGCCGTCTTCATTGGCGGTCCCAACCCGGCGCTGCGCGATGACCAGCCCTACAGCCAGGCGCACTTTGATGCGGTGTGCCAGCGCTTTGGCCAGGCCTCGGCCATGGACAAGTACGACACCGTGTTCGTGGACTCGATCACTGTGGCTGGGCGTTTGTGCCTTCAGTGGTGCAAAGGTCAGCCCCAAGCCTTTTCAGAAAAAACTGGCAAGCCGGACAGCCGAGGTGCTTACGGCTTGATGGGTCAGGAAATGATCGGCTGGCTCACCCACTTGCAGCACACCCGTCGCAAGAACGTGTGGTTCGTCGGCATCTTGAACGAAGCGCTGGACGACTTCAACCGCCGCGTTTTTTCTCTGCAGGTTGACGGCTCCAAAACCGGACTGGAGTTGCCAGGCATCGTCGATGAGGTGGTCACGCTGACCGAACTCAAAAGTGATGACGGCAGCAGCTACCGCGCCTTTGTATGCCACACGCTCAACAACTGGGGCTATCCGGCCAAGGACCGTTCGGGTCGCCTTGACGCCATTGAGGAGCCCGACCTGGGCCGCCTCATGGAAAAGATTGCTGGCCCGGCCAAGCCCGCACCAGAGCGGCTCGACTTTGCACGGCCCGCCAGCAGTGTTCCTGCTTTGCCAGAAGCCCGCACCTCAACTGAGACAAGCACAGACACAAGCTTCGACCCCACTTCCTTTAACCCCACCCAGGAGTCCTGAACATGACTTACTTCGATTTCAATTCCGCGTCCGAGCAAACCTCTTTTGACCTGATCCCCAAAGGCACGCTGGTGCGCGTGCGCATGACCATCAAACCCGGCGGCTTCGACGACGCCTCGCAAGGCTGGACCGGCGGTTACGCCACCAGGAGCAGCAGCACCGGCTCGGTGTACCTGAACTGCGAATTCGTGGTGACCGATGGTGAGTTTGCACGCCGCAAGATGTGGTCACTCATTGGTCTGCACAGTTCCAAGGGACCTGAGTGGGCCAACATGGGCCGCACCATGGTGAAGGCCATCCTGAACTCGGCGCGCAACGTCCAGCCGGGTGACAACAGCCAGGCCGCGCAAAACGCCCGGCGTATCAGCGGCTTTGCGGATCTGGATGGTGTTGAGTTCCTGGGCAAGGTGGACTGGGACAAAGACCAGAACGGCCAAGACAAGGCGGTCATCAAGGCGGCAGTGACGCCCGACCACAAGGATTACGCCGCTGCCATGGGTGCGCCGCGAGCGCCTGCTCCGGTCAGTGCTGCCCCCGCAGCCAATGCCTATGCCCAAGCCACAGGTCGTGCGCCGGTTCCCGGTCGTCCGAGCTGGGCGCAGTAAGCGGGGATCACAGCCATGATGCTTCGACCCCGCCAATCCCTGCTGGTCCAACGTACCCTGGACGCGCTCGCTCTGCATGGCAACACGCTGGCTGTCGCGCCCACCGGGTCTGGCAAGACCATCATGTTGTCGGCGGTGGTCGGCAAGATGTTGTCTGAGCCGGATGCCAAGGCCTGTGTGCTGGCACACCGCACCGAACTGACCGGTCAGAACCGGGCCAAGTTCTCCCGCGTTAATCCGGGCTTGAGCACCTCGGTGTTTGATGCCCAGGAAAAGTCCTGGGCGGGTGACGCCACTTTTGCGATGGTGCAAACCCTCTCGCGGCCCATGAACATTGCGCAGATGCCCACGCTTGATTTGCTGGTCATCGATGAGGCGCACCACGCGTCCTCACCCAGCTACCGGGTGGTCATCGACCAGGTGTTGGCCAAGAATTCCAAGGCTGCTATCTGCGGCCTTACCGCCACTCCCAACCGGGGTGACGGCAAAGGCCTGCGCGAGGTGTTCTCCAACGTGGCCGATCAGATCAGTCTGGGCGAGATGATCGCAAGCGGCCATTTGGTCTCACCGCGAACCTTTGTGATTGATGTTGGCGCGCAGGAGGCACTGCAGAACGTGCGCCGCACAGCGATCGACTTCGACATGGAGCAGGTGGCCACGATTCTCAATAAATCGCTGATCACTGACGCGGTGATTGCGCACTGGAAGCAAAAAGCGGCTGACCGCAAGACCATCGTGTTTTGTTCCACCGTAGCCCATGCGAAAAGTGTCTGCGAGGCGTTTGTGGCTGCCGGTGTGCAATCTGTGCTGATCCATGGCGAGTTGTCGCAGGTTGAACGCCAAACAAGGCTGCAAGCATTTGAGACCGGCAACGCCCAGGTGGTGGTCAACGTGGCGGTGCTCACCGAGGGCTACGACTACACACCCACGTCTTGTGTGGTGTTGCTACGCCCGAGCTCCTACAAGTCGACCTTCATTCAGATGGTTGGGCGTGGTCTTCGCACAGTGGATCCGCAGGAGTTTCCTGGCGTTATCAAGTCCGATTGCGTGGTTCTGGATTTCGGCACAGCCAGTCTGATGCATGGCGCGCTGGAGCAGGAGGTCAACCTCGATGGCCACACGCATGAGGGTGAAGCACCCACCAAAGAGTGTCCGGAGTGCGACGCCACCGTGCCGCTGTCCTGCATGGAGTGCCCGCTCTGCGGCCACATCTGGGAGCGCCAGCCAGAAGACACCGGCGCACTCTCGGATTTCATCATGAGTGAAATCGATCTGCTCAAGCGCTCGAATTTCCGGTGGTGCGATCTGTTCGGCTGTGACGACGCCTTGATGGCCACGGGCTTTACGGCCTGGGGCGGCGTGTTTTTCTTGAACGGTCGCTGGCATGCCATCGGTGGAGCCAAGTCGCTGCGTCCTACCTTGCTGGCTGTGGGCGAGCGCACCGTGTGCATGGCGCGCGCTGATGACTGGCTCAACGACCATGAGTCGGCCGACTCGGCGCACAAGACCCGGCGCTGGCTCAACGAGCCGCCCACGGTCAAGCAACTGGTCTACCTACCAGAGGCGATGCGGACCGATTTCGGCATGACGCGCTACCAGGCCTCCGCTTTGTTGTCGTTTCAGTTCAACCGCAAAGAGATTCAGCGCCTGGTCACCGCTGCCAATGACTCGCATCACGGCAGCTACCCCCATGTTTTGGAGGCGGCTTGAAGTGCGCGGTCTGTGCCCGCCAGGCCAAAGGCTACGGCTGGTTTAACCCCAGCCTCAAACGCAGCGACCCCGGTCGCTACTCAGACCAATGGGTGTTTTGCTCGCGCCGCTGCCAAAACGCCTTCTCAACACTCATGAATAAAACGGAGGGACAAATGATTGATCCAAGTGAAATGGAAACCACGGCCATGGGCGCGTGCCTGCACCCATTGGGTGAGTTTGTGGGCTCCATCGGCATGGACCGCCCGCTGGCCAGTTACAGCCGCTTGGAGGTGCTGACATTGATTGACGTCGTTGTCACCGCCTACCAATGCCAGATGACGGCTGAGCACGAACGCATGGCTGCGCGCGACCGGGCGTTTTTGCAAGAGCGCCTGAACTTGCAGAAGGGGCGTGTGTGATGCTGGACTTCAATGCCCGCCCCAAAATTCAGGAACAGATCAGCCAGCTCATTGATGCAGCGTTAACACGTGAGCGTGCAGGCCAGACGCCGCGCGACTACCTGGGCGCATCGCGTTTGGGTGTTTCATGTGAGCGCGCGCTGCAATATGAGTACACGCACACACCGGTGGACGACGGCCGTGATTTCTCAGGCCGCTTACTGCGTATCTTCGAGGTGGGCCACACACTAGAAGACCTGGCCATCCGCTGGTTGCGCATTGCGGGCTTCGACTTGTACACCCGCAAAGTCCAGGGTGGTCAGTTTGGCTTCTCGGTGGCAGGTGGACGTATCCGTGGTCACGTCGACGGGATCTTGAACACCGGTCCGGCCGATCTGGGCGTGAGCTACCCGGCGCTCTGGGAGTTCAAGACCATGAACGACAAGTCCTGGCGCGACACCGTCAAGCACGGGGTGGCCAAGTCCAAGCCTGTCTATGCCGCGCAGGTTGCGGTGTATCAGGCGTACATGGAAGGCAGCATTCCGGGCATATCTGCCAGCCCAGCGCTTTTTACGGCCATCAACAAAGACACCCAGGAAATCTGGTTCGAGTTGCTGCCCTTTGATGGCGGGCTGGCGCAGCGTATGTCCGACCGCGCCGTGCGCGTGATCACCGCCACCAGCGCAAGCGAGGTCTTGCCGCGCTTTGCCACCACACCTACCCACATGGAGTGCAAGTTCTGCGCTTGGCAGGACCGCTGCTGGGGGACTCAATGACGGCTGGAAACATCGTCTGGCTTGACTACAACAACGCCCCCGAACAAAGGCTGGAAACAGCGGCTGACACGCAGGCGCTGCGTGATGGTCTGCTGGACCGGCTCGAGTCGGTGCTGCTGTACCTGTTTCCCAGTGGCCGCATTCGCGGCAACAAGTTTTATGTCGGCGACATTGATGGCGCACCGGGCAAGAGCCTGGTTGTCGAGCTGGATGGTCCCCGGCGCGGGCTGTGGAAGGATTTCGCCGATGACGATGGCGGCGACCTGATCGCAGCCTGGGCCAAGTCACGGGGGCTGTCGACGCAGCAGGACTTTCCGCGAATCGCCGATGAAATCCGTCAGTGGCTCGGCTTTGCGCCGCCCGTGGACCACGGGGCCAGGCGCGACATGCGAACGGTTCCGATGGCTGAACTCGGCCCCTACACCGCCAAGTGGGACTACGTCGGACTCGATGGCGAACTGATCGCCTGTGTCTACCGCTACGACCCACCGACCGGCAAAGAGTTCAGGCCATGGGATGTGCGCGCGCGGATGTGGCGTGCCCCCGATCCGCGCCCGCTTTACAACCTGCCAGCGTTGCAGACGGCTCGCACCGTGATTCTGGTCGAGGGTGAAAAGTGTGCCGATGCCCTGATTGGCTCAGGCATCGTGGCCACCACCGCCATGAACGGGGCCAAAGCACCGGTGGACAAGACCGACTGGTCCGCGCTCAAGAACAAAGATGTGCTGATCTGGCCAGACCGCGACGCGCCAGGCTGGGACTATGCCGAGAGCGCCGCGCGCGCCTGCGCAGCCGTGGGCTGCCAGTCGGTGGCTATCCTCGTGCCGCCTGCTGATAAGCCGCTCAAGTGGGACGCCGCCGACGCAGCGCAGGAAGGATTTGATTGCGCCGCCTTCATCGCGCAGGCCGAGCGCCGGGTGGTCAAAGCGGCAGCGCCCATGGTGTCAGCCTTCACGCTGGGCGCATTGCTCGACGATGACTCGCCGCTGCCCGAAGATTTGATCGAGCCGCGCGTGCTGACCCCGGGCGGCTTGCTGGTGTTTGGCGGTGCGCCCAAGGTGGGTAAGAGCGACTTCCTGCTGGCCTGGCTCACCCACATGGCTGCTGGTGCATCGTTTTTAGGGATGAGGCCACCTCGGCCGCTGCGGGTGTTCTACCTGCAAGCCGAGGTCCAGTACCACTACCTGCGCGAGCGGGTGAAAGGTATTCGCCTCTCGCCAGAACACTTGAAGCTGGCGCGCACCAATTTCATGGCCACGCCGCAACTGCGCCTGATCCTGGACGACGACGGGTTGGCGCAGGTCATCCCGGCCATGGTGGCCGCTTTCAATGGACTCACGCCCGACATCATCGTGATCGACCCGATCCGCAACGTCTTTGACGGGGGCGACGCAGGCGGCGAGAACGACAACGGCGCGATGCTGTACTTCTTGTCGCAGCGCGTGGAGCGCATTCGCCAGGCCGTAAACCCCGAGGCAGGCGTGATCCTCGCGCACCACACCAAAAAGCTGGGCAAGCGCCAGTTTGAGGAAGACCCGTTTCAGGCTTTGGCAGGTGCTGGCAGCCTACGCGGCTACTACTCGTCGGGGATGCTGCTCTTTCGCCCCGACGAGGCGCAAAGCACCCGCCACCTGATCTACGAGCTGCGCAACGGCCCGGCCATTGAGACCAAGTTCGTCGACAAGATGGACGGCCAGTGGCACGAGGTCGATGTCAATGACCGGCTGGTGCTCAAAGAGTATGGCGAGCGGCTCGATGCTGAGCGTAGGCGAAAGCGCGATGCCATTTTGCAGATCCTCTTTGAGGAGGCGGCGCAGGGGCGCTGCTACACCGCCAACCAGATGGCCGAGTCCTTTGAGGGCAAGGCTGGTCTGGGAGGCGAGCGCACGATCCGCGAGCGGATCTCGGCCTTGTCCACGCAGGGCTACATCAAGTTTTTCCGCAACAGCACGGACTACGGACTGCCCTCGATTGGGCGCTCCAAGTTTGGCTACCTGTGCGTCGAGGGCATGGTCCTGAACACGCACACAGGCGAGCCCGATCCAGACACCGGCGAGCTGCCACTGCGCCCGCTCGGGGTGCTGCCAACCCACTACAAATGCCCGCAATCCGGGGCCGCGATGCCCGTTGAAAACCCGGATGTGTGGGTGTACCAAGAAATTAGCAACGACCCGCAGGAGCAAGAATGAACACGATTTGCCAAGATAGAACCCGCACAAGTGCAGCGTTGTCATACGCCCGCATTGATCCGCACCAATCCGCAAACGCCCCAAATGGCTATCAGTTAGCTACGGCTGGCGTGGACCCGCAGGCGTACGCAGGAACCCACAGAAGTTTGCGCAAACAAGTTGGCAAAAGTTTTGCCAACTGGACCCCACTTTTTGCCAACTGGATTCAGTTGGCAGACCCTTGCCAACTTCATTCCCATATAAATCAACCACTTACGCGTAAGTTGGCAAAGTTGGCAGTTGGCAACGCTGCCAACTTGCCAACTGGCCGCAAACCCGCATGGATGCTGGGTTTTCCTGAAAAATCCAGTTGGAGAAAACTCCCCTCCTACTACGTAGGAGAGGGACCTGTGGTTCCCTCTGACCTACGTCGGAGTGTTTCATCGGTCGATACACCGTTGCCGGGAAACCGGGTGGTGGTTCTGGCCATCGATCTTGGAACGACGACCGGTTGGGCACTTCGGTCCAAAGATGGTCAGATCGCGCATGGCTTTGCCAGCTTCAAGCCCCAGCGGTTTGAAGGCGGCGGCATGCGTTACCTGCGCTTCAAACGCTGGCTCACCGAGATCAAAGCTCTGGCCACCGACATCCATGCCGTGTACTTCGAGGAAGTGCGTCGCCATGCAGGGGTAGATGCCGCCCACGTCTACGGCGGCCTGATGGCCACGCTCACCACCTGGTGCGAGCACCACAACATCGCCTATCAGGGCGTGCCTGTGGGCACGATCAAAAAGCACGCTACCGGTAAAGGCAACGCGGGCAAGGGCGAAGTGATTGCAGCCATGCGCCTGCTGGGCCACCCGGTCACCGATGACAACGAGGCCGATGCGCTGGCGCTCTTGCATTGGGCCATTGACACGCAGGAGGTGTGAGATGTCCATACCAACTCCACGAGGCGGCTGGTCGGCGGACGAGGTCGCCGACTATTTCATCCAGGCCTCACGTACGGCCCACAAACTCCCGCCGGTTCGGGTGCAGGGCCACTTCAACGTCTGGCCCACCATTGTGCGAACCGATTACGAGCGCATGGCCAGTGACGATGCTCCGGTCTACCGGTTTCCACCCACCCCGGCCGAGGTGGACTGCATGCTCGAGGTCATGGGCTGGGTCCAGTGGCTTGAGGTGGAGCAGCGCCACCTGGTGTGGATGCGGGCGGCACGTTACCGCTGGTACGACATCGGCAAACGCTTCGGCTGTGCACCACGCACTGCACAGCGCCGCTGGGAAATTGCCATGTACATCGTGGCCAGCAACCTAGTGCGAGGAAGTTTGGTGAGGTAGTTGCAGGTAGTTGCGTGCCAGATACAAATGATGCGTGCTCCTGCGGGTTGTTGCGGAGAAAACGCGGATTTTAGCGTGTCGCGTTTTACCGGAATTTCGCTTACATTTTGTCTACGGTTGCGAGAGATGTGTCTTGCAGCCAACCCCATTCAACAGCCCGCGACGAGTAAGACTCTCGCGGGCTTTTTCGTTTCTGAAACAGCATGAAGCCCAACATCAAAATCCAATACCGGCCGATTGAGTCCCTGATCCCTTACGCCCGAAATGCCAAGCTGCACTCGGACGCCCATGTGGCACAGATCGCGGCCAGCATCACCGAGTTTGGCTGGGGTGCTCCCATCCTGGTGGACGGACAAAACAACGTCATCGCTGGTCACGGCCGTTTGCTTGCTGCACGCAAGCTTGGCATGCCCGAGGTGCCCGTTGTGGCCATGGAACACCTGACCGAGATCCAGCGCAAGGCACTGATCCTGGCCGACAACAAGATCGGCGAGAACGCGTCCTGGGATGACGACCTGCTGGGCCTTGAACTGGCTGAGTTGCAGGAAGCTGGCTTTGATCTGGGCCTCACCGGCTTTACCGCCGAAGAGTGGGACAAACTTATTGCGGGTGATCCCAGTAACGATGGCCTGACCGACGAAGACCAGGCACCCGAGGTGGCTGAGACAGCCATCTCCAAAACCGGCGACATCTGGATCCTTGGCGAGCACAAGCTGCTGTGTGGCGACGCCACCAAAGCAGAAGATTACAAGGCGCTGCTGGGCGACGAACTGGTGGACATGACCGCCACCGATCCGCCCTACAACGTCAACTACGCCAACACGGCCAAGGACAAGATGCGCGGCAAGGACCGTCCCATCTTGAACGACAACATGGGCGCTGACTTTGGAGCTTTCTTACAGTCGGCATGCCAGAACATCCTGGACGTCACCAAAGGTGCGGTCTATATCGCCATGAGTTCATCCGAACTCGATACCTTGCAGGCAGCGTTTCGCGCCGCAGGCGGCAAATGGTCCACCTTCATCATCTGGGCCAAGAACACCTTCACCATGGGCCGCGCGGACTACCAGCGCCAGTACGAGCCGATCCTCTACGGTTGGAAAGACGGTGCCCAGCACTACTGGTGCGGTGCACGCGACCAGGGTGATGTGTGGCACATCAAGAAGCCACACAAGAACGATTTGCACCCGACCATGAAGCCGGTGGAGTTGATGGAGCGTGCGGTGCGCAACAGCAGCAAAACACGAGACATCGTGCTGGACCCGTTTGGCGGCTCTGGCACCACCCTGATCGCCTGTGAAAAGTCTGGCCGTCGTGCCCGACTCATTGAGCTCGATCCCAAGTACGTGGATGTGATCGTCAAACGCTGGCAGGACTTCAGTGGCAAGCAAGCCACCCGTCAAAACGACGGAGTGGCCTTCAACGATTTAACCCAGACGGGCAACGTAGCGGCCGTAATCTCCGCCGGAGGGGTCGACGTACAAGGTGGGCCTGCCGCTGGCACAGACCTCAACGCAAAGCCTGCCGTCCGCAAGGTAGCCACCCTTGCCATTGAGCCAGTCGCGTGACTTGAGCAGTTGACTGGCAAAGGCATCGAACTCCGCCGGGATCATCTCCCGGGTCTCGGTCACAAACACTTTGTAATTGCCTTCGCCGCCCACCTCGCTGAGGTCGGCAGGTTTGCGGGCAAATGGCAGGCGAACGCTCAACTCCTCAACCTCAATGGCATTGCCCTCAAATTGCAGGGTGCGAGGCGTGCGTTCAATGGTGATGGTCATGGATGTCATGTTTGGTCTCAATTCGTGGTGATGCGGTAAGTCCGCTCGCTGCCGTCGGCTTTGCTGGAGGTGATCTCCAGTCCAAGTTTCTTTTTAAAGGCTCCGGCAAAGGTGCCGCGCACCGTATGGGATTGCCATCCGGTGGCCTCGCAGATTTGCGTGATCGTTGCGCCCTCGGCTCGTTTGAGCATCGCAATCACCTGTGCTTGCTTGCTGTTGTCACGCGTGCGTGGCTTGGCTGCAAGATCGGCTTCAGCAGACTCAATCACCGCGTCCAGTGCCGCCATCGTGATGGGCGCACGACGCGGCATCCCCAGAACTTCGTAGCCCTCAGCGGCTACGAACCAATGTGTGCCGTCGGTCGTGATCAACGCCCGGTTGAAGAGGCTGTCGAGAACTTTCTTTCTGGCACCGCCCTTGAGGGTCTCGGGAAACCAGACCAGTTTGCCATCCGTGTTGACGGCGGCGTGGTTGAGGATTTGTTGCTGCGATGCGCTCAGTTGCGCTTTGGCTGGTGTGGTCATGTCGATCTCCTGATTACTGTTTAGGTTGGGTTTGTAAAGGGTTGGCAGCGGCGTTGCGGCCTGCCTCAAAGGCGGCTTGCAAGGCGGTCTTGATGGCCCAGACGCTCACGTCATGGAAGTCGAGGCTGTCGCTGCTGCGGGTCTCAAGGGTTGCGATAAACAAGTGGTCCAGCGCGATTTTCTGGAGTTGCTGGTCTCGGGTGCTGTTGTTGCTCATGGTGTTACCTCTCAAACGTTGTGGTGTTTCTTGGCGGCTTCAAAGCCGATCCAGTTGCCCTGGTCGTTCAACCCGCGTGATGCGAGCTCTTCGCGGGCCAGTCGGTTGAGGTCTAGCTCTCCGCGAGCAACCGCTGCTAAGACCTTGGTCAATGCGATCTGGATGAACCCGACCTCGTCGACCGTGAATTCGTTGCTGGTGTAGGACATGGCTTGTTTCCTTTGGGTTGTTGCTGGTGTTCGTATGAGCGCTCTGAACACAAGTAAAGCCAAGTCCTGAACCCACAAGTCCCGCAAATAGTTGCGAACATTTTTAAGACTGTCGACTTCATGCCACTGTCAGCGCCAACCCCTTGCAGACACCCCGGTTGTGGTGCTGTGTTGGCAAGGCCGGGCTATTGCGATACCCATCGCAAGGCAGTGCACCGTGACTACGGTCGTGCCCGGCGCAGCTTCGATGCGGAGCTAGGGTTTTATCAATCAGCCCAGTGGCGTGCGGTGCGTGCCGCGTTCTTGCGTCAGCACCCGGTGTGCGGCGCGTGTGAGCAGCGTGGTCGCGTGGTGACAGCCGTCGTGGCTGACCACGTCACGCCACTCAAGGACGGTGGTGCTCGCTTTGACACGGTCAACCTGCAGGCGTTGTGCGTCTCATGTCACAACCGAAAGACGGCACGCGAGACCGCAGGTCGGCGCTGACCACTCCCCCATAGGGGGTAGGGGGTCTCAATCTCTACAGACGGCGGCCAGAGATGCGTGCGCCTGCCAAGATTTTTGCGCGTGCAAATTGAAACCAAGGGGGGGTCCCCAGAACGGAAGATTAATGGCCGGAAGAAAGCCGCTCCCCACGGAGATCAAAAAGCT
>JACCDW011396580.1_pt1 | contig 12764 bp, 10 predicted proteins | sample 7449781 | NCBI WGS metagenome assembly JACCDW01 (sample SAMN15323449, study PRJNA562643) | freshwater metagenome | isolation source: river surface water | place: USA:Blue River Watershed | collected 2017-08-18 | reverse complement strand
CGTAATCTTGATGACTTTATTGTTATCCTCTTGCGAATTTACCCTACCATCGATCATTATCAATTCCTCTAATATCAATTCCTCTATCACATCACCCTCATCAAGTGCATCTAATGTAGAACCCAATTCTTCTCAGGATATGCCTGTGGATTTTTCAACACCCCCAACGGTGCCTAACTTAAATTTCCCTGCTGGAACTTGTGATGCTAATAGTCAACCTCGCATCAGCTTGAATACCGAAGAAGAGTTTGCGTTATTTTTTCATCCTACCACCCAAGTGATGATTGATTTCCAAATGAGCAATGCCAATTTATTACTCATGAACGAATATGGAAACCGTACTGCTGACCATGATCGATACGTGAATGCTGCCATGCGAATCGACGTGACACCAAAAGAAGCACAAGTGATAAGTTATTGTTATCCGGTGGTAGGTTTGCGAATGAAAGGCAACACCTCCAGAACGGATTTTATTGAAGAGAATGGTGCTTTCACCAACTTCATGAATTTAAAGGTTTCATTTGCCACCGATGATCCGCTTGATGGACGAAATCCCAATCAACACTTTTTAGGGATGACAAGAATGGATTTAAAATGGAATCGAAATTTTGATCATACGTATGTTCGCCAAATTTTTGCCCATAAATTATATGGAGCATATTTACCCTTTGCACAAGAAGCAACCCTCGGTGGTGTTCGTTTTTTACAAACGGGTGTTTCAGAAGCATTTCAAGATAACTACTTAGGATTATTTACCATTACTGAACCGATGGATCGTCGATTTTTTGCAAGACGATTAGGTGATACCCCAGAAGCTGATGGTAATCTCTATAAGGTTTTGTATACGTCTACTGGTGCGGCGGATATGACAAAATTTAACGCGGTGAACAGTGATGGAACCAACCATTTTCGTACAGGCAATAAAATCGGTATCGAAGATAATGCTGCAAACTATCATCCAAGTTATGATTTAAAAACCAATACGACACTTGCGAATTTTACCGATATTGTCAATTTAATTGGTGAACTTAATGCAAGCAATGATGTAAATAACCAAAGTTATCGCCAACGCGTTGAAGCGGTTATTGATGTGCCAACTTTTTTATGGATGGAAGCGATTGCCTACTTTGTTGGTAATCCAGACGATTATCGAAATAATGCAAATAACCTTTATTTGTATTTTTTACCAAGTACTGGAAAAGCTTATCCCATTCCTTATGACCTTGATCGCGGTTTTGGTGGTAATGGAGATTGGGATCCAACGATTGATCCTTATCCTCAATATGGACCAAGTATGACCAAAGCCACACCTTTTCAAGATGCACTATTAAAAGATTGGAATCAAGGTCGGTTAAATCCACTCCATCGATTAACCATTTATCAAGGAGCGTATGCTGGCTTTCAAAATCAATATCGTCAAAATCTTCAAACGATTTATCAAAGTGGTTGGTTAAATTCCACTAGTAATGGTGCCGGAAATTATGCTGGTTTATTTTACACATTACATCGACAATATCGTGACACTTATTATCCTCAATCAGGTCAATATCAATTCATACAACCAACAGCTCCTGCACTCCAAGATGTCTTTGTCGTTTTCTCTTTAAACCAAAAAGTATTCAATAATGTAACCTTTCATGAATACATTTCTGCAAAAGTAAGCACTTACATTTTGGCAGTTTCATAGTAAAATACCCCTGTGCAGTCGTGGCGGAATTGGCAGACGCGCTAGATTCAGGGTCTAGTACCTTCACCGGTGTAGGAGTTCAACTCTCCTCGACTGCACCAATTGTTTCAACTAACCTTTATTTTTAATTCTAGAGTGCTATAATCTTTTTTGGTAAATTTCTTAGACAAAAAGGAGAAATTATGGACGCAAAAACATTACCAAAAAAGACGCCAGCCGAATCAGTTAATGTATTTCTTAAAAGAAGTTTTTCTCACAAAGACTTAAATCTGCTTGGTTTAGGATTATTGGTGTTGCTTGTTTACAGCATCATCATGAATGGTCTAAATCCTATTCTTATTTATTTATTTGCCTTGCTAGGTGCACTCCCCTTTGAACTTGGCTTTGCGAAGTTAAGAAAACGGGTGGTGGATTTAGCTTGGTGGTTTACACCTTTACTCTTTACGATGTTAGTTCCCCCGACACTTTCACCATTATGGATGGCAAGTGTTGGTGGTGCAGTTGCCTCATTTTATGGCAAGTTGGTGTTCGGTGGTCATGGAAAATATCCCTTTGTTCCTGCGGCGGTTGGGATGGTATTTCTCAACGTTTCATTCTCCGCTTATGTCGCTGTAGCTGGCAATACGGCTGCAGATTTAAAGTCATTAGCAGATGGTTTTAGTTTTGATTGGTTTTCATTACTCGTAGGACCTACTCCAGGTTTTATCGGCGATCCTTTCCGAGCAGGTATTTTAATTTTAGCAATTGTTTTTGCATTCTTAAAAGTGATTGACTTGAGAATCACCCTTAGTTATTTACTTGGCGTTGTCGGTTTTGTAGCGCTTTTTTGGTGGCTTGAATCGATGAATCCCACCTTATTTGCAGCAACCGCTAAATTTCCTGAACCAACCTATGTAGCGTTAGTTGGCACGGTGGTTTTTGCTTCTGTCTTTTTACTCACAGATAAAACCACAGCACCTCGAAACGGATTAGCAAAAGTGGTTTATGGTTTATTAGCGGGTCTCATTACTGTTATCATTCGCTATTTCACAGCATCCGTTGAAGGTGTGGTTTACGCCGTATTGTTGGCCAACGCTTTCTCACCACTCATTGATGCTTGGGTCAGCAAAAAACCCATTCCATTAACTTTAGGAGGAAAGTAAAGCATGAATAAAACTTATCAAAAAATGCTCGTATTTGTCCTAATCATGGGGACGACTGCAGGTGGCTTACTTGTTGGTGCAGATTTACTAACACGTAGCCAAATTCAACAAAATCAAGTCAATCTAAAGCAAAGAACCATTTTGCAATCTCACGATTATGATTTATCCTCCGTCACAGATTTAGCAACCTATTACGCGGATAAAATTGAAGTCCTTGAAAACCTTGCTGAATATAAAGATGAGCCCATTTTTATTTATCGAGATCGGGAAAGTGATGACATTACAATTGCTTTTGATAAGAGATTTGGTGCTGGTGTTTGGGGGCCGATTGTAGGTTATCTCACCTTAGAAAGTGATTTAGTTACGATTAAATCGGTTGCGATTATCTCTCAAAAAGAAACCCCAGGATTAGGTGCCAAGGTGACCACGGCCGTCTTTCTTAATTCTTTAGTTGGCAAATTAATGGAACCGGTATTAGTGATCGATAAAGTTCAAGGCGATACCATAGAAGATTTAAATTATGTGACCTCAATTGTTGGGGCAACACGCACTTCCGTTGCCTTTCAAAACCTACTTAACTCAACTTTTGCATTTCATCAACCCCTATTGGAGGCTTTATAATTTATGAAAAAATTCCTTATCCGCCTAAATTATAAGAAGTGGTTTAATGTTTTAAGAGATGGGATTGCTCGAAACAACCCAATCGTCGTGACCGTTCTTGGCATTTGCTCAAGTTTGGCAGTGGCCAACATGGTGGAAAATGCCATCGCGATGGGTATCGGGGTGACCTTAGTTACCATGTTATCGTCTGCGTTTATTGCCTTAATTCGAAACTTAATTCCTTCTCAAGTTCGAATGGTGACGTACATGGTGGTTATTTCCACCTTCACAATTGTCTTTGAAATGTTTTTAAAAGCTTTAACCCCTGACATTGCAGAACGCTTAGGTGCATATGTTGGATTAATTATCACCAACTGTATCGTTATGGGTCGTGCAGAAGCTTTTGCTGTTAAGAATCCTGTTCGTTATTCCACGATTGATGCTTTCGCTAGCGGCATGGGTTATACCTTCGTTTTAATCGTCATGTCCTTGATTCGTGAATTGCTTTCAAATGGTTCAATCCTAAATATTCAACTTTTAGGAACTGATTGGATTAACTGGACGATTTTTGCAATCGCTCCGGGTGGTTTCTTTGTTATCTCATTGTTTATTTGGGGTTTACGCGTTTGGTTGAAGTATTACGAAGAATAAAGGGAGAATAACAACATGGTTAGCATTACAGTTTTAATTGAAATCTTCATCGCTTCCTTACTACCATTTAACATTGCCCTTGCATCCATTTTAGGTATGTGCCCGTTGATCGCCATTTCTACCAATGTCAGTAACGCCAAAGGCATGGGATTAGCTGTAGTCTTAGTCACAACGCTTACTGCAGCCATCAACTGGCCAATTTATGAATTTTTAAAGTGGAGCGGAACTGATACATTAGATTTATTGGTCTTTATGATTACCATTGCTGCTTCTGTTCAATTTTTAGAATTAGCTATGCAAAAATTCTTACCTGCTCTTTATAATGCCTTTGGAATTTATTTACCGTTGATAACTGTCAACTGTATCGTTCTTGCGGTTAGCTTGTTCTTTGTGAACTATGATTATGGATTCTTAGAAACCGTTGTATTTGCCTTAGGTTCTTCCTTAGGTTGGGCCTTTGCAATTGTCTTACTCTCCGGCATTAGAGAGAAATTATCCGTGATTGCCGATTTACCTCGTGGTCTTAAGGGTAAAGCAATTGCCTTCGTTTTATTGGGCATCCTTGCTTTAGCTTTTATCGGATTTGCTGGGATTTCTCGCGTTGATCCAATCCAATAAAAAAGGAGATCTATCATGGAATATATTTTATTACCTGCCGTTTTGCTAGGTATTATGCTTGCCATTACTGGCTTAATTATCCTCGCGGATAAAGCCTTAGGTAGTGGTGGCTTAAAGAAGATTGTCATTAATGGAACCAAAGAAATTGAAGTAACTTCTGATGACACTTTACTGAATATTCTTTCACAAAACAAAATCTTCTTATCATCAGCATGTGGTGGTAAAGCGACATGTGGATTATGCAAATGCCAAGTTATTGAAGGTGGCGGTGACATCAAACCCACTGAATTACCATTATTGTCTGCCAAAGATAAAGAAAATAACGTGCGTTTAACGTGCCAAGTTAAACCAACATCCTTAACCAAAATCACGATTCCAGAAGGTCTATTAACTGCGAAGGAATTCAAAACTAAATTAGTAAAGATGGTTGATTTAACCTATGACATTAAATTATTGGATTTTAAATTAATTAGTCCTAATAAGATGCCATTTAAACCAGGTCAATTCGCTCAAATCAAGGTACCTGGAATTGATATTGTTCGTGCTTATTCGATTGCCTCTAATGCTTCGGATCCTTCACATATTGAAATGATTGTGCGTTATGTTCCTAAAGGTCAAGCTACGACATATGTTTTCCAAGCACTCAAAGTTGGAGATATGGTAACTTTATCTGGACCTTATGGTAACTTTTACCTTCAAGAACAATCCAAGCGTGATATCGTTTGTATCGCAGGCGGTTCTGGTAAAGCTCCCATTCGCTCGATCCTTGCTCGCTTAAAAGAACAAGGTATGACTCGTAAAGTTCGTTATTTCTTTGGTGCCAAAGCAGTTCGTGATCTCTACTACACAGAAGAAATGAAACAATTACAAAAAGAATTTCCGAATTTTGAATATATCCCCGCCTTATCGAACCCCTTACCAGAAGACAAATGGAGTGGTGCTACTGGTTTAATCACCGATGTTTTAGATCGAATGACAGGTGATTTATCTGAATCCGAAGCTTACCTTTGTGGTTCGCCCGGTATGATTGATGCTTGTATTAAAGTATTAAATAAACATCAAATCAAATCGGCAAACGTCTTCTACGATAAGTTTGCTTAAGTTTAATCATGAAAAAACCTCGGACAGAATGCCGAGGTTTTTTATTTGCTTTTATCGTTTAACCCAAGTACAGGCTCCACCGGTTGGTTCACCTTCTTTAGGATCCCAAAGATGTTTGTACCGAGGGTGTTGCAAGACTTTGACTGCAAATGAGCATATAGGATATATATAACGTTTTTCTTGAGTTGCTAATTGAATGACTTGATCTAACAATTGATTGGCAATACCTTGGCCTCGATAAAGGGGGTTCACAAATGTATGCGTCACCACATAACGTTTGTCTTGATCGAGATGGAAAGTAATTTCCCCGATCATCTGCTGTTGATCATTAGCGATCCAAAAACGATTGGTTTCATGACGAATGTTGTAGTCCATTAGGTGGACCTCCTATCTTTATTATAAGCACCTTGAGGATTGAGAAACATCTTTGGAGTGCGTATAATGACTTCGTTGCCTCCGTGGTGAAACTGGTAGACGCAATAGACTCAAAATCTGTCGAGCGTGAGCTCATGTCGGTTCGAGTCCGACCGGAGGCACCATTCTTACTTGCGCTCGTAGCTCAGCTGGATCAGAGTACAACCCTCCGAAGGTTGGGGTCGCACGTTCGAATCGTGCCGGGCGCGCCAATCATCTTGAAATTAATGAGTTTTAATGGGAATTACTAAAGTATGGGACGTCCACTTCTTTGTAATTAAACGATATGAAAAGAAAAGACATTTTACTGCTTCATCAATCGCGAGAGCAATAAAGATTCCTAAAATATCTAATGAAAAGACAAAGGTGAAAAGTAATGTTCCACCGATTGCAAAACTCAACAATGAAACAAAAGATACTTTTCCAACATACCAAGCATCACCCGTTACTTTTAACGATTCACCTATAATTACATTCACTGCACGAATACCTTCAATAATTAAATTTATCCAAAGGATGGATTCAATCACGTGAATTAATTCAGTTAACTCCTCACCGTGAAGGTTTTCTGCAGTTGTAAATATTGAGATTATTTCATTTGGTATCAATAAAACAACACTCCCGAGTATCAATGTTGTAATGACACTAATGAAGCTTGCTTTCATAATTCGTTTTTCAGCCTTTTTGTAGCTTTTTCCACCGACATAAAAACCCGTTTTGATTGCAGTTGCATGAGCTAATGCCGCTGCTGGGATAAATGCAAATTTAGAAATATGCTCAACAGTTACCCTTGCAGAAATCTCGATACCAGAAGGATCTAAGATATTTAATACGGTAATGACTACTGACATTGCCCCTAAGAATACAAAACTTTCAATTGCAGAAGGTAATCCGATATAAATTGAATCCTTCATGATTTGCTTTGGAGAAACCATAGATTCTCCAATCCCTTTTGGAAGATGGATATTAGCTAAAATAACTAAAACGACGGTAGACAAGAAATGAGCAATGAATGTTGCCCAAGCCACACCTAAAACGCCTAATTCAAGAATAAAGATTGCAACATAATTAAGACTAATATTCACAATATTGGCGACCAAATTGGCAATCATTGGTGATTTATCATGACCCAAAGCGCGCATGTAATTTGCTAGGATTGGATTTATCGCAACAAATATCGATGCCCCACCAACAATCAAACCGTACTCGATTGCAAGATTTGCAATTGCTACATCTTCGATAATGAGATTCATCACATAAGGATAAAAAGCAAAGATCAGTGCGGTAACGCCGACAGCAATAAATAGATTATATTTAATTGTGGTAATTGCAGCTTTTCGAGTAAGTTCGACTTCTTTTGCACCTGCATACTGCGTAAAGATAGCGAGTGTTCCATTTGATAAAATGATAAAGGCAACATTAATAAAGTTTAAGTACGTGATCGAAGTCCCAACCGCAGCGACAGCTTGAGGACTGACCGCATATAACATAAGCGTGTCGGAAATAGACACCAAAACAGAGAATAAGATCTCAATGAATAAGGGCCAAAAGATACTTGAAAAACGATGGTGATGAAGTTCCATATTTCAAAACTTAAATTATTATACGCTTTTTGAAAACAATGACAATCCATCAAGGTTAAAACTTGAAATCATTTCAAAACTTGTATATGATAAATGGGCGCTTGCATAGGAATGACTGCGCCGACGTAGCTCAATTGGCAGAGCAACTGAATCGTAATCAGTAGGTTGTAGGTTCGATTCCTATCGTCGGCACCAGCACTTATGGATGTTTAGCTCAGCTGGGAGAGCATCTGTTTGACGTACAGAAGGTCGGGGGTTCGATCCCCTCAGCATCCACCAGAAATGAAAATAACTGCGGAAACGCAGTTTTTTTATTCAAATTCCAAAAAGTTTGCTAAAATTAATAAGGTAAATCGTATGAACTCTTATTATTTATATTTCACAGTCTCTGAATGGATTGATTTTTCAATCGGCGGCATTTTTTTATTAGCCTTAAGTATTTACATTTTTACCTTCGTAAGAAGAAAAGCATATGGTATTTTATTTATACTTTTATCCCTTTCCATTTCAGGTAGCTATGTTCTTCAAGATTTTTCTTTTTTAACGATTACGCTCATTACCTTATTTATTATTCTTGTTAATGTTTTTGTGGTGTTGAATGCAACAGAATTAAAAGCACGTATTGATGCGATGTTTCGTTTTGGAAAAAATCAAAGTTCAGTAGGGTTGATCAACTACGATAAAGAAATGATTTATGAGCTTATTTATGATGCAGTTTCGTTTATGTCAAAAAATAAAATTGGTGCGCTTATTACCATTGAAAGAACCACAAAATTAGACAATTATACGAAAAATGGCGTCCTATTAAATGCCCCATTATCTTCAGAAATGTTAACCACGATTTTTTATCCAGGAACGAGATTACACGATGGTGCGGTCATCATTCGTGGTAGTTTTATTCTTGCAGCAAACGTCTATTATCAACCCACAACCAAACCAGTTTTAGGAAAATTAGGATCTCGCCATCGAGCCGCCATTGGTATTTCAGAAGCTACGGATGCTGTGACAATTGTCGTATCAGAAGAGTCGGGTCGCTTGTCGTTGACATATGGGGGTCAACTTGAGGCTGTTTATTTGGATACGTTTAAACAAACGTTAGCCAATTACATAGAGAACAGGCCACATTTTGAAAATAATTAATGGGAAAATATTTTGGAACGGATGGCTTTCGCGGATTTGTCGGTGAGGAGTTAAATGCCAATCACGCTTATCGTATCGGTCGCTATTTAGGTTCAATCTTAAAATCATCTGAAGCTATCTTTGTTGGCCAAGACACACGTATTTCTTCACCATTACTTGCCGACGCTTTGATGTCGGGAGCCATGGCTTCTGGAGCACGCATCATTGATTTAGGCATTATTACGACACCTGCCATCTCCTTTTTTTTACAACAATCTAAAAAGGGTTTAGGTGTGATGATTTCCGCTAGTCATAATCCTTATTACGATAATGGGATTAAATTATTTAATCATGAAGGTGAAAAACTCAATGGTGAAATCGAAATCGCAATTGAACAATATCTTGATACTCCTAACGATAACTTACCATTTAAAAGCGGTAAACAAGTAGGGTCAATAGACCTTCATTCAAAGGATTATCTACCTAAATATATTGATTTTTTAACGAAACGATATGAGTCTCATAATCGCAAACTAAATATCTTAGTTGATACTGCAAATGGATCAGCGTCCGCAATTGCCAAAACTTTATTTAATCGGCTTGGTATTCAAGCTACGTTTATCCATGATCAACCTAATGGAACCAATATCAATGATCAATGCGGTGCCACGCATCTAAAATCCTTACAAGCCAACATAATCAAAGGTAAATTCGATGTAGGATTTGCATTTGATGGCGATGCCGATCGAATGATAGCGATGACGTCGAGTGGTCAAGAAGTGAATGGAGATGCCTTAATATATTTAAATAGTTTACAGCTATTTTCTAGTCGAAAAAACATTAAGAAAAAAGTCGTCATTACCCAAATGAGTAATTTTGGATTAAAGAAAGCGTTAAAAGAAAAAGGTATCGATTATATTGAGACAAGTGTTGGTGATAAATATGTCCAAGCAGCATTGAAAAAGGAAAAACTTATTCTGGGTGGCGAACAATCTGGACACGTCATTTTCCTAGATGAGCTCAATACGGGAGATGGATTACTTTCAGCGATTAAATTACTAAATATTCTTCAATCAAACTCAAAACCTTTATCAGAACTTGTGTTATCATTAAAACAATATCCGCAAGTATTAAAAAATATTGCAGTGGGCAATAAAAATGAAGTAATGGCCTATCCCGCAATTATTAACTTAATCAAGGATATAGAAAAGCGACTTGGACAACATGGACGAATTCTGGTTCGACCTTCGGGTACAGAATCCTTAATTCGTGTCATGGTAGAAGCATTGGAACCCCAGCAATGTGAGCAATATGTTCAAGAAGTGATATCGTTAATCGAAAACACTTTCATCAATTAAGGGGGTCTTATTGACATGTGTGGCATCGTTGGATCTGTTGGTGAAACAAAACTAAGAGAATATTTATTAAGTGGTCTAAAAAGCTTAGAGTATCGAGGATATGACTCAGCTGGTACCGCTTTTTTAACCAAGGAAAAAATTGAAGTATTTCGTTTGCCCGGCCGTATTGATGATTTAAGTAAAGTTGTTCCTGCTACGATGCATGGTTCAGCTGGGATTGGTCATACACGTTGGGCAACCCATGGTGAACCTAATTTTGTAAACTCTCATCCTCATAGTTCACAAAAATCCCATTTCACGATTGTTCATAACGGCGTGATCGATAATTTTAGAATGCTGAAAAAGAAACTTCAAAATCAAGGTTTCAAATTTCAATCCGAAACCGATACCGAAGTCATCGCCAATTTAATGGAGATGCATTATTTAAAAGATCCCAAACAGGATCCTTTAAATGCGATTAAGCATACCTTAGAAGATTTAGAAGGATCATATGCCCTCGCCATTCTCTTTAAAGGCGATGATACGAAAGTTTATTTTGCTAAATTACATTCTCCATTAGTGATAGGTAAAGGCAAAAAGACCAATTATTTAGCATCCGATTATGTGCCGATGTTAGATTATGCAACCTCCTATTACATCCTCGATGATTACCAATATGGTTACATTTCACAAAAAGAAGTCGTGGTAAAGCATCTTGACCCCAATGAAGAAAAACCACTTGTTTTCCATCAAACTGATATTAAAGTAACCGATATTGGTCTCAACGGTTATCCTCATTACATGCTTAAAGAAATTGAAGAATCACCAGAAGTTATTCAAAGAATCATCGATAATTATATCGATGGTAATAATTTCCTCCTTGATGAGGTTCTTATTCAAAAACTTCAACAAGCTGACCAAATTATTTTCTTAGCATGTGGTACGAGCTACCATGCGGCATTAGTCGGTCGTCGATATTTTGAATCGATTGGCAAAACAAGTCGAGTGTACATCGCTTCTGAATTTGCCTATTACCCTGAAGTTAAAGGAAAAAATCCTTTGTTTATTTTTATCTCTCAAAGTGGAGAAACTGCTGATTTAATTCGCTGTGTCAAAATCATTCAACAACAAGGTAGTCCTATTCTCACGATTACCAACACAAAAGGTTCATCCCTTGATCGGGCTAGTGATTTCACCCTTTTACTTTATGCCGGGATGGAAATTGCGGTTGCTTCCACCAAAGCCTATATTGCACAAGTCGCTTTACTTGCGATTTTAAGAGCTGCGATGATTAGCAATACAGAAGTTATCACCGATTTAATTGAATCCATGAAAGCGATGAAAAATTTAATTGGCGCTAAACTTGAAATTAAAGCCATTGCAGAATCGATTGCCAACCAACCGAATGTCTTTTTCTTAGGAAGAGGATTGGATTTTGATGTGGCGCTAGAAGCCTCATTAAAACTTAAAGAAATCACCTATATTCATTCAGAAGGTTTACCGGGTGGTGAATTGAAACACGGTCCGATTGCCCTTATTAAAGAAGGAGTGCCTGTGATTGCATTTGTTTCTGATCAAATTACCGCAGCTGCCATTCGTTCTAATTTACAAGAAGTGTTAGCACGTGGGGCAAAAGTCTATGTCATCAGTAATCAAGCCTTAGCCAAAGAAGAAGATGATTTTGTCACCAGTAATACAAAGGTTTATTTATCTCCATTACTTAAAGCGATGGTAGGACAATACCTCTCTTACTATGCTGCTTTATACCTTGGTCGTGATATCGATAAACCAAGAAATTTAGCAAAATCAGTCACGGTGGAATAAAGCAATAAAAAAACCTCTAGTCAAAACTAGAGGTTTTATTTTGATCGCAAACGATTTATTCGCCTTTTTTCTTTACCACGGGTTTTTCATCCGTGATGACTTCTTTCAAAGAGGCAATTAAACCTGTGACGTTTTGAATTTCAGAAGGAATGATTAATTTCGTCGCTGTACCATTGGCAACTTTTTCTAACGCTTCAAAACCTTTTAAAGTTAAGAAGGCTGCATCTGGTTTTGAACGATTGATTAATTCAACACCTTTGGCTTGTGCTTCAAAAATACGAAGGATTGCTTCCGCTTCCCCTTCAGCTTCAGTAATCTTTTTGATTTTAACGGCTTGAGCGCGTAGGACTGCGGATTCTTTTTCACCTTCAGCGGTTAAAATGGCAGCTTGTTTTTTACCTTCTGCTTCAAGAATGGCTTCACGTTTTTGACGTTCTGCACGCATTTGCTTTTCCATTGCTTCTTGAATATCACGTGGCGGAATAATATTTTTTAATTCAACACGATTGACTTTAATACCCCAAGAGTCTGTTGCTTCTTCAAGTGTTTCCCACATTTTGTGGTTGATTCTGTCACGGGAGGTTAAGGTTTGGTCAAGTTCAAGATCCCCAATTAAGTTACGTAACGTGGTGGCAGTTAAATTTTCCATCGCAGATAATGGGCGTTCAACGCCATAGGTAAAGAGTTT
>JACCDW011236301.1_pt1 | contig 12766 bp, 6 predicted proteins | sample 7449781 | NCBI WGS metagenome assembly JACCDW01 (sample SAMN15323449, study PRJNA562643) | freshwater metagenome | isolation source: river surface water | place: USA:Blue River Watershed | collected 2017-08-18 | reverse complement strand
GGCACAGCGGCGACAGCTCGACCACGGGCAAGGCCAGCCCCGGTCCCTGCAGCGCGCTGGCGGCGTCGCCCGCGTCGGCCAGGGTGTGCGCGGCGTGCAGGCGGGCCAGGTCGCCCTGCGCGTCCCACAGCACCGGCGCCGGGCTCAGCGTGCCGCTGGCGCCATCGGCCTCGCCCGCGTCGGCGCGGGCCCAGTCCAGCGTGGCCCGCAGCATCGGGCAGCCGCTCAGGTCCTGCAGAGCGGCTTCGGGCTGGGCCTGCGCCCACAGGTGCAGGGTCTGGCCATCGGCCCACCGGCTGGGCGCCTTCGGCGGCGACAGCAGCTGGCCGCCTTCGAGCCGCAATTCGGCGCGCAGCGCGAACTGGCTGCGCAGGCGCTCAAACAGGCGCTCGAGCGCCTGCTGCGCATGCTGGCCCGGGGCCAGCGCCTCGCAATGGCCGCCACTGGCTTCGGCCAGCTCGCGCCACAGGCTGTGTGCGGCGGCCGGGCCCACGGCCAGCACATGCAGGCGGTGGCCGCTGTGCTGCAGCGCCTGCCGCAGGGCCCCGGGCTGCCACAAGGGGCTGGCGCTGAGCAGCACGATGTCGACGTCGCGCACCGGCTCTTCGTCTTCGTTGGGGATCGCGATCGCGGCTTGCACGGCGGCTTCGGGCTGGCCCTCGGCCTGGCGGGTCTCGGCGCGGCGCAACAGGGCGCGCAGGCGCCGCAGGTAGGCCTCGGTGGCCGCCTGCAGGCGCGGCAAGGCGTGCACGCTGTGCGCATCAAAGTGGCTGTAGGACAGCTGGTCCTCGGGGCCGCAGGCCGCGAGCAGGCGTTCGAGCCCGTGGCCCAGGGCGGCCAGGCGCTCGGCCGGCATGGCGGCCGAATGGTCGAGCACCAGCTTGACCCGCAAGGCGCTGTGCTCGCCCGCGTGCCGGCGCAGCGGCAGCGCATGGCTCAGCAGCAGGCGGCACTGGCCCGCGGCGGCGGGGTCGGGGCTGGCCAGTGCAAAGCCCTGTTCGCGCAGGCCATGGATGGCCAGCGGCAGGTCCTGCGTGAGGCCGCTGTGGCTGACCAGGCTCAGCGTCATGCCGTGCTGGTGGCGCACACGCTGCCAGCCGGGGTGCGGGCTGCTGACGGTGCCGCGCGCCACCGGCTCACTGAGCTCGACCTGCAGCTGCAAAGCCTGCAGCCCAACCGGCGCGAGCGCGGCCGGCAGCTGCATGCGCAGGCTGCCGCCCTGCAGCGCGAGCAGCTGGGCGCAGCGCCATTGCAGGCACAGCTGGCCCTGCGCCGGCACTTCGAGCGCGACGCTGCACAGGTGGCGGCTGTCGCGCTGCACCGCCGGCAGGGCCTGGCCCTGGCCGTCGCCGATGGCCAGCAGGGTTTGCTCGGCGCCCAGCGGGAAATGCCAGCGGCCCGACCAGGCCTGCGCGTGCGGGTTGCACCAGGTCTGGCGCACCGTCAGGCGGGCCATCAGACCCAGCACCTCGAGCTGGATGTGCACCGATTGCAAGTCGGCGCGCTGGCCCAGCGCGTTGCACAGGCGGGAGACTTCAGACGGTGTGTTCATGGCGCTGGCTCCAGTGGTTCATGACGGCTTGCACAAAGTGGTGCAGTTGCTCGGGGGGCAGGCCGGCCTCGGCCGGGTCGATTTGCAGCTCCACGCCCGGGGCCACCCAGACGTGGCTGCGCAGCTGCACGCTGCCGGGCTGGCGGGCGCGCTCGGGCACGGGGGCGGGCTGGCCGGCCAGCACCTCGCGGATGCGCTCGAGCGAGAGGCCGCTGGCGCTGAGCTCGCGCACACGCAGCAGCTGCTGCAGGTGCCGCGGCCCGTAGCGGGCGGCACGCGTTTCGCCCTCGGGCCGCTCGACCAGGCCGCGCTGCATGTAGTAACGCACGGTGCGCTTGGGGCAATCGGCCAAGGTGCACAGTGCGTCGAGCGTGAGGGCGGCGTCCATGGCTTCATATTAACACCACTGGTGTTTAAATCAAGTGTCGCAATAAGCGCATCGCCTGTCCGCCCCCCGGGCCGGCCGGGCCGTTGCGTCGAATGCGGCCATGAATGCAGCTATTCTTGGGCGTTCGGCGCCCCTTTGCGGGCGCGCCCTGGCTCTCCTCCTTCCTGCGCATGTCAGCCCCCGCCCTTGCTCCCGGTTTCATCGCCCTGCACAGCCACCGCGCCGAGCGCCTGGCCGAGCTGCTGACCGGCTGGCTGCAGGCCAGGCCGCTGGCGCCGCTCGAGACCGAGGTGGTGCTGGTGCAAAGCAATGGCATGGCCGAGTGGTTCAAGATCGAGCTGGCGCGGCGCGGCGGCGTTTGCGCGGCGGCGCGCGTCGAGCTGCCCTCGCGTTTTTTGTGGCGCACCTACCGCCAGGTGCTGGGCGCGCAGCAGGTGCCGGCCGAGTCGCCGCTGGACAAGCTGCCGCTGAGCTGGCGCCTGATGGCCTTGTTGCCCGAGTGCCTGCCGCTGCCGGTTTTTGAGCCGGTGCGCCGCTATGCCCAGGCGGCCGAGGGCGCCCTGGACGCGGCCGAGCGGGTCTGGCCGCTGGCCAGCGCCCTGGCCGACCTGTTCGACCAGTACCAGATCTACCGCCCCGATTGGCTGCAGGACTGGGCCGAGGGCCGCGATGTGCTGCGCCAGGTGCAGAGCGAGGCGCCCCTGCCCGAAGACCAGCGCTGGCAGGCCGAACTCTGGCGCCGCGTGCTGGCCACGCTGGCACCGCACGAGCGCGAGGCCACGCGGCCGGCGCTGCATGCGCGCGCGCTGGCGCGTTTGCGCAGCGGCACGCCGGCCAGCCCGGTCGCGCGCCGTGTCTCGGTGTTCGGCATGGGCCACATGCCCTGGCAGCTGCTGGAGCTTTTGTCGGCGCTCGCCGGCCACAGCCAGGTGCTGCTGGCCGTGCCCAACCCCTGCCAGCACCACTGGGCCGATATCCTGGACGGCCGCGAATGGCTGCAGGCCGAGCGGCGCCGCCATGCCTACAAGGGCGCGCCGCTGGCCCAGGTGCCGCTCGAGGCCATGCACCTGCATGCGCCCGCGCTGCTGGCCGCCTGGGGCCGGCAGGGGCGCGACTTCATTCGCCAGCTCGACGCCTTCGACGACCTGCAGGCCGCCCAGCAGCTCACGCAGTGGCCGCGCCTGGACTTTTTCGAGGACGCGCCGGGCACCGAGCCGGCGCGCCTCTTGACCCAGCTGCAGCAGCGCATCCGCGACCTGGTGCCGGCGCACGAAGCGCCGCGCCCGCTGGCGCCGGACGACCGCTCGGTGCAGTTCACCATCGCGCACAGCGCGGTGCGCGAGCTCGAGGTGCTGCACGACCAGCTGCTGCAATGGTTCCACGAGACCGCGCTGGCGCCGCGCGAGGTGGTGGTCATGGTGCCCGACATCGCGCGCATGGCGCCGGCCATCCGCGCGGTCTTTGGCCAATACCCGCGGGGCGACGCGCGCCACATCCCGTTTGACATCGCCGACCTCGGTGCCGAAGCCACCAGCCCTTTGCTGCACGCGCTGCAGTGGCTGCTGCAACTGCCGCAGCAGCGCGCGCGCCTGAGCGAACTGGTCGAGCTGCTCGAGGTGCCGGCGGTGGCCGCGCGCATCGGCCTGCAGGCCGAAGACCTGCCCACGCTGGCGCGCTGGATGGGCGGCGCGGGCATCCGCTGGGGTCTGTCGGCCGCGCACCGCGACGGGCTCGGCCTGGGCCTGTGCGGCGAGGACAACACGGCGCTGTTTGGTCTGCAGCGCATGCTCATGGGCTACGCCTGCGGCGCCGATCCGCTGCCGCTGCAGGCGCTGGGCATCGCGCCCTATGCCGAGGTCGGCGGGCTCGATGCCGAACTGGCGGGCGCGCTCGCGCAGCTGGTGCAAAGCCTGCTGGACTGGTGGTCAGTGGCCGGCACGCCCGCCACCCCCGCGCAATGGGCCGAACGCGGCCGCGGCCTGCTGGCCGCGCTGTTCGCCCCCGCCGACGAGGCCGAGCGCCGCGTGCTGCAGGCCCTGCACGACGCCCTCAACGCCTGGCTGGCCGCCTGCGAGGGCGCGGGCTTTGACCAGGCCGTGCCGCTGCCGGTGGCGCGCAGCGCCTGGCTGGCCGCCTTGCAGACCCCGCGCCTGGAGCAGCGCTTTCGCTCGGGCGGTGTGACCTTTTGCACGCTGATGCCGATGCGCGCCATCCCCTTCCAGGCGGTGTGCCTGCTCGGCATGAACGACGGCGACTACCCGCGCCGCGCGCCGCGCCTGGGCTTTGACCTCATGGGCCTGGCCGGCATGGCGCGGCCCGGCGACCGTGCGCGCCGGGACGACGACCGCCAGCTCATGCTCGAGGCCCTGATGTCGGCGCGCCAGCGCCTGTATGTGAGCTGGAGCGGGCGCAGCGTGCGCGACCACAGCATGCAGCCGCCCTCGGTGCTGGTGGCGCAGCTGCGCGACGAGATCGACCAGCTCTGGGGCCGCGGCACGGCCGAGCGCCTGAGCACCGAGCACCCGCTGCAGCCCTTCAGCCCGCGCTACTTCGCGCCCGCCACGCCGCCTGCGCCGCGGCTGCAGACCTATGCGCACGAGTGGCAGGCCACGGCCCGCGCCGCCCCGGGCGGACCGGACGCGCCAGACGCGTTGCACCCGAGCCAGCAGCCCTTGCCGCCACCCGACGCGGCGCAGGGCCTGCCGCAGCGCACGCTGGCGCAGTGGCAGGCCTTTGTGCGGCGGCCGGTGGCGGCGTTTTTCAGCCAGCGCCTGGGCGTGGACCTGCGCCAGGAGCGCAGCGAGTGGCCCGACGAGGAACGCTTTGGCCTGGGCGGCCTGGACCTGTATGGCCTGCTCGACGAGGCCTTGCAGCAGCGCCCCGCCGAGCTCAGCACCGAGGCCTGGCAGGCCCATGTGCAGCGCACGCTGCAGCGCCTGCGCCTGTCGGGCGAGCTGCCGCTGGCCGGCGTTGGCGAGCTCGAAGCCGCGCGCCTGGGCCAGGAGATGCAGGCCTTGCTCGCGCGCGCGCTGCACGAGTTGCAGGCCTGGCCCCATGCCGCGCCGCACCACGACATCGAGGTGGCGCACCCCGCGCTGCGCCTGCAGGACAGCCTGCAAGGCCTGCGCCAGCGCGATGCGCACCCGCTCACGCAAGAAGCCGGCGCGCACACCGCCTGGGTTGTGCTGCGCGCCTCGCGGCTGGCGCACGTCACCCCCTCGGGCCAGGTGCGCCCGGCGCCCGAGAAACTGATCGGCGTCTGGCTCACACAGCTGGCCGCCAACGCCACCGGCCTGCCGATGTGGGCGGTGGTGGTCGGGCGCAACGCGGTGCTGCGCAGCCCGCCGCAGGCGCGCGAGGCTGCGCAGGCGCAGCTGCAGACCTTGCTCGGGGTCTGGGCCGAGGGCATGTGCTGGCCCTTGCCGTTGCCGCCCGCCATCGCCCTGCAGTGGCTGCGCAAGCCGCAGGCGGGCCAGGCCCTGACCGATCTCTACGAAGGTGACGGCTTTGGCACGGCCGGCGTTGCCGCCGAGGACCCGGCGCTGCAGCGCTGCTACCCCACGCTGGCCGCGCTGATGGCCGGTGGCCACCTCGAGCGCCTGGCGCCCCAGGTGTTCGCACCGCTGCTGGACTGGGCCGAGCGCCTGCAGGCCGAGGCCGTGGCCCCGGGCGAGGAGGCCGCCACATGAGTGCCCCCTCCGTGCTCGACGCGCTGCGGCTGCCCTTGCGCGGCAGCCGCCTGATCGAGGCCAGCGCTGGCACCGGCAAGACCTGGACCATCGCCGCGCTGTATGTGCGCCTGGTGCTCGGCCACGGCGGCCCCGAGAACGGGCCGCTGCGGCCGCTGATGCCGCCCGACATCCTGGTCATGACCTTCACGCGCGCGGCCACGCGCGAGCTGTCGGACCGCATCCGCGCCCGCCTGGGCGAGGCCGCGGCCGCTTTGCGCGCGGCCGAACAAACGCCCCCCCAAGACGCCTTCCTGCGGGACCTGCTGCAGGACATGCCCGAGCCGGCCGACCGCTTGCGCGCCGCGCACCGCCTCGCGCTGGCCGCGCAGGCCATGGACGATGCCGCCATCCACACCATCGACGCCTGGTGCCAGCGCGTGCTGCGCGAGCACGCCTTCGACAGCGGCCAGCCCTTCGACGAGAGCCTGGTCGCCGACGAGGCCGCGCTGCGCCGCGAGGCGGTGCAGGACTACTGGCGATCGGCGCTGTACCCGATGGCGCCCGAGCAGGTGGCGCAGGTGCAGGCGCTGTGGCCCGACGTGGACGCGCTCGGGCAGGCGCTGCAGCCGGTGCTGTCCGTGCCCTGGCCGCCGCAGGCGTCGCCGCGCAGCCTGGCCGAGGCGCTCGCGCAGCTGCAGCAAGAGCGCGCGCAGGCGCTGGCCGCGCTCAAGCAGGGCTGGGCCGAGCGTGCCGAGGCCTTGCGCGCCTGGCTCGACGCCACCGTGGCCGCGCCGGGTTCGGGCTGGAAGAAAAGCAAGCTGCGCAAGGCGAACTACGACGGCTGGCTCGATGCGCTCAAGGCCTGGGCGCTCAGCGGGGACGGCCCCGAGGCGCTGCAGGACGGCATGGGCCCCACCGGCTGGGCGCGCTTCACGCCCGAGGGCATGGCCGAATGCCGCGAAGACGGTGCCGGCCCCGGCGGCTTGCCGCCCGAGTGCGCGGCCTTTGCCGAGTTGCGCCACGCACTCGCGCGGCTGCCCGAGGCGCGCAGCGTGGTGCTCGCGCATGCGGGCCCCTGGGTCCAGCAGCGCCTGGCCTGGCTCAAGCGGCGCAGCGCCCAGTTTGGCTTTGCCGACCTGCTGCAGCGCCTCGAAGCCGCACTGGCGCGGCCGGGCAGCGGCGAGCGCCTGGCCGAGCGCCTGCGCGCGCAGTACCCGGCGGCGCTGATCGACGAGTTCCAGGACACCTCGCCGCTGCAGTTCCGCCTGTTCGACCGCATCTACCGCTGCGCCGAGAACCGGCCGGAGGTGGCGCTGCTGCTGATCGGCGACCCCAAGCAGTCGATCTACGGCTTTCGCGGCGCCGACATCCTGAGCTACCTGCAGGCGCGCCAGGCCACCGCCGGCCGCCACCATGTGCTGGGCACCAACCGCCGCTCGACCGAGGCGCTGGTGGCGGTGGTCAACCACTGGTTCGCGCTGGGCGAGGCGCGGCCCGACGGGCTGGGCGCTTTCGGCTACCGCCCGGCCCGGGGCGACAACCCCGTGCCTTTCGTGCCGGTGGCTGCGCATGGCCGGCCCGAGCGCCTGCTGCAGGGCGAGGCGCCGCTGCCGGCCATGACGCTGGTGCACGACCTGCAGGTGCGCCCCGGCCGCGAGGCGATGGCGCGCCTGGCCGCGCTGTGCGCCGAGCAGATCGTGGCCTGGCTCGGCGACGCGCGCCTGCGCTTCGTCGAGGACGGCCAGCCCGAGCGCCGGCTGCAGCCCAAGCACATCGCGGTGCTGGTGCGCACCGGCCAGGAAGCCGAGGCGGTGCGCCAGGCGCTGCGCGCGCGCGGCGTGGCCTCGGTGTATTTGTCCGACCGCGACTCGGTGTTCGCCAGCGACGAGGCGCGCGACCTCGCGCTGTGGCTGCGCGCCGTGGCCGAGCCGCAGGACTTGCGCCGCGTGCGCGCCGCGCTGGCCACCGCCACCGTGGGCCTGAGCCTGGCCGAGCTGCACGCGCTGGCCGAGCAGGGCGAGCTGCTGGACGCGCGCGCCGAGCAGCTGCGCGCGCTGCGCCAGGTCTGGCAAAGCCAGGGCGTGCTGGCCATGCTGCGCCAGTCGCTGCACCGCCTGCAGCTGGCGGCGCGCTGGCGTGCCCAGCCGCAGGGCGAGCGGCGCCTGACCAATGTGCTGCACCTGGCCGAGCTCTTGCAGTCGGCCAGCCTGGCCCTCGACGGCGAGCAGGCGCTGATCCGCTGGCTCGACCAGCAGATGCAGCAGGCCGGCAGCGCCGGCGACGAACAGATCGTGCGCCTGGAAAGCGACGAAGACCTGGTCAAGGTCGTCACCGTGCATTCGAGCAAGGGCCTGGAGTACCCGCTGGTGTGCCTGCCGTTCGCGCATTCGCACCGGCGCGTGCAGGCGCGCGGCCTCTCGCTGCTGAGCCTGGGCGGCGTCGACGGCGAGCGCCACCACCACCTGCGCTTTGGGCCGGAGGAGATCGCGCAGGCCGACGCCGAGCGCCTGCGCGAAGAAACCCGCCTGTGGTACGTGGCGCTCACGCGCGCCCAGCATGGCCTGTGGCTGGGCTGGGCGGCGGTGCGCAGCGGCCAGAGCGCCGCCTGCGTGAACCACCACAGCGCCAGCGGCCACCTGCTGGGCGGCGGCGCGGCGCTCGACGGTCCCGACTGGCTCGAGCGCCTGCAGGCCTTGCGCTGCGATGCCCAGGGCCAGGCGCTGTCGGTCGTGCTGCAGGCCGCGCCCGAGGTGCCGGCCTGCACCCCCTGGTCGCGTGCCCACAGCGAGCCGGTCTGGCGCGAGGCCTTGCGCTGCAGCGCGCGCATCGACACGCGCTGGACCATCGCGAGTTTTTCGCGGCTGGCGCGCGAGCTGTCGGCGCAGCCGTCCTGGCACACGCTCGTGCCCAGGCCGGCCGACGACGAAGCCTGGCCGGCGGCCGAGCCGCTGCCCGCGCTGCCCGCACCGCAGGCCGCGCCCTGGCACGCCTTTGCCAAGGGCCCGAGCGCGGGCAACTTCCTGCATGACCAGCTCGAATGGCTGGCCGCCGAGCGCTTCGCGCTGGCGCCGGGCTCGGCGCTGGAGGCGCGCCTGCGCCAGCGCTGCCAGCACAGCGCCTATGCCGCGCACACCGAGGCGCTGCTCACCTGGCTGGCCCGCGTGGTCGCGCAGCCGCTGCGCGGCCCGCGGGTGGCGTTGTGCACGCTGCAAACCGTGCTGCCCGAGATGGAGTTCTGGCTGCCCGCCGAGCGCCTGGACGCGCAGCGCATCGACGCGCTGTGCCACACCCACCTGCTGGGCGGCATGGCGCGTCCGCGCCTGCCCGAGGCGCGCCTGCACGGCATGCTGATGGGTTTCGCCGACCTGGTGTTCGAGCACCAGGGCCGCTACTGGGTGCTCGACTACAAATCCAACCACCTGGGCGAGGGCGACGCGGCCTACACCGACGCGGCCCTGCAGGCCGCCATGGCCGAACACCGCTACGACGTCCAGGCCGCGCTCTACCTGCTGGCCCTGCACCGCCTGCTGCGCAGCCGCCTCGGCGCGGCCTACGCGCCGGCGCGCCAGCTCGGCGGCGCCGTTTACCTGTTTTTGCGTGGCATCGACGGCCCGGCCGGCGGTTGCTGCACCCTGGACAACACGCCGACGCTGCTGGCCTTGCTGGAGGACCTGGACGCCATGCTGGGCGAGGAGGACCGCGCATGAAGGGCCGCCGCCTGCCGCCCGCGCACCCCGCGCACCCCGCGCAATTGGACTGGCTCAGCCTGCCGGACAGCGCGGCCACTTGGCCCGCGCCCGAGGTGCTGCGCTGGCTGCAGGCCGCGGCCGACGCGGGCTGGCTGCGCCGCCTCGATGCCGCCATGGCGGTGCAGCTGCACCGCCTCGACCCCGAGGCCGGCGCGCCGCTGCTGGTGGCCGCGGCGGCGCTGGCGCACGTCGAGGGCCGTGGCCACACCTGTTTGCCGCTGAGCGCGCTGTGCGTGGCCGCTGGCGCCGGCCTGGGCTGGCCCGCCGCCGCGCAAGCGGCCGCGCAGGCCTTGTGGCCGGCGCTGCCCGGTGAGCCGATGGCCTGGCAGGCGGCCCTGTGCGCCCACCCGCGCCTGGTGCGCACCGTCGACGCGCCCGACCAGGGCCAGGCGCTGGTGCTCGGCGGTCCGCCGCAGGCGCCGCTGCTTTACTGGCGGCGCTACGCCGCTTACGAGCAGCGCGTGGGCCAGGGCCTGTGGGCGCGTGCGCGCCAGGCCCTGCCGGTGCCCGAGGCCCAGGCGCGGCTGTGGCTGGACCGTTTCTTTGCGCCGCGCGAGGGCCTGGATTGGCAAAAGATCGCTTGTGCGGTGGCGTTGCGCGCGCGCCTGTCGGTGCTCACCGGCGGCCCCGGCACGGGCAAGACCTACACCGCTGCGCGGCTGCTGGCGCTGCTGCTGGCGCTGCACACGGGCGAGGCGCCGCTGCGCGTGGCCCTGGCCGCGCCCACGGGCAAGGCGGCGGCGCGGCTCAAGCAGTCGATCGATGAGGCCCTGCTGGCGCTGCCGGTGCCGGCCGATGCGGGCCTGGACCTGTCGGCCTTGGTCGCGCGCATGGGCTCGGCGCGCACGCTGCACAGCCTGCTCGGCGCGCGGCCCGACACGCGGGCCTGGCGCCACCACGCGGGTGCGCCGCTGGCGCTCGATGTGCTGATCGTCGACGAGGCCTCGATGGTGCACCTGGAGATGATGGACGCGCTGCTGCAGGCGCTGCCGCCGCATGCGCGCCTGGTGCTGCTGGGCGACAAGGATCAGCTGGCCTCGGTCGAGGCCGGCGCGGTGCTTGGTGAACTGTGCCGCGACGCCGCGCGCGGCGCCTACGCGGCCGAGACGGTGGCCTACCTGCGGGCGGTGGCGGGTCAGGACTTGCCGCCGGCCCTGTGGGCCGAGGGTCCGGCGCTGGCGCAGCAGACCGTGATGCTGCGCGAGAGCCGGCGCTTCGGCGGGCCGATCGGTCGCCTGGCGCTGGCCGTCAACGCCGGCGACGGCCTGGCCGCGCGGGCGGCCCTGGACGAAGAGGCGTCGCGGGCCGCGCAGGCGGTGCTGCGGGCCCTGCAACCGGCTTCGCCCGAGGCGGTCAGCGCGCTCGCCTGCGGGCGCGGGCAGGGCGGGGCGCCTTCGTACGCCGATTACCTGGCCGTGCTCCAGGCCGGTCCCGTGGGCGAGGGCGAAGCGGCCCATGCCGACTGGGTGCGCGCCGTGCTGCAGGCCTTCGAGCGCTTTCGCCTGCTGTGCGCGGTGCGCCAGGGCCCCTGGGGCGCCGAGGGCCTGAACAGCGCGGTGCAGCAGGCCTTGGCCGGCCAGGGCCTGCGTGCGCAGGGCGAGTGGTACGCGGGCCGCCCGGTCATGGTCACGCGCAACGACAGCCAGCTGGGCGTCTTCAACGGCGACGTCGGCATCGCGCTGCCGGGCGTGCAGGGCGGTTTGCGCGTGTGGTTCCACGACGGCGCCGCGCTGCGCTCGGTCAGCGTGATGCGCCTCGCGCATGCCGAGACCGCGTTCGCGATGACGGTGCACAAAAGCCAGGGCTCCGAGTTTGCGCACACCGTGCTGGTGCTGCCGCCTGGCGGCGGCGAGCTGCTCACGCGCGAGCTGGTCTACACCGGCCTCACGCGCTCGCGCGAGCGCTTCACCCTGGTCGAGGCCGAAGCCGGGCTGCTCGAAGCCGCCGTGGCCCGCCCCAGTGTGCGCGCCAGCGGCCTCGCCCAGTGGTGGTGAAGCCCTAGCTCGCGAAGCCTTCGCAGGCGCCGGCGTTGGGCTTGCCCCGGCATTCGCGCAGCAGGCGCTGCTCGCGCTCGGTCCGCGTTTCACCGGGCCCTTTGTCGGCCGGTGGGCGCTTGGCTTTGGCGCTGCGGCCCGTTCGGCTGGCGGCCTGGGCCAGCGAGGCCAGGCCGAGTGCGCCCGCGAGCAAAAGCCAGCGGCGCGCGGTGGGTGCGGTCAAAGTCATGTGGTTCTCCCTGGGGGTGTCTTTGTTCTGGCTGCATGCTAGGCCCGGGGCAGGGGTCGAACCAGCGAAACAATCGGGATCTGACCCCGATTACCAATTGACGGGTATGGGCGGCCCTGCCCAGCCCATGCCTCACCAGCAACCGTTCAAGTTATAATCCGCAGGCTTTGCATGGTGCAAAGCGCACGTCAGCAGCCCTTCCAGCCGCTGGCGCAAGTCAACAAACGGGGCCCGATGTCACTGACAGAGGCCACGCAACAAGGAAAAATCATGATCGCTGCTTCCAAAAAAGCCGAAGTTGTCAAGGACAACGCCCGTGCCGCCAACGACACCGGCTCCCCCGAAGTGCAGGTCGCACTGCTGACCGCACGCATCAACGAACTGACGCCCCACTTCAAGCAACACGCCAAAGACCACCACGGTCGCCGCGGCCTGCTGCGCATGGTGAGCCGTCGTCGCAAGCTGCTGGACTACCTCAAGTCCAAGGACGCTGACCGTTATGTCGCGCTGATCGCCAAGCTGGGTCTGCGCAAGTAATTGCCCCACAAGATACAAAGCGCCTGAGTTCACCCGCGTGGCTCAGGCGCTTTGTTCTTGGAAACGTCGGAATGTGCCAGTCGGAACCCGCGCTGTGTCATTCCACAAGCCTTGCCCAGGCAGTGTTTGTGGAATGGCATCGTGTTCAGACCGGTCTGTTTCCGGGCTTTGGCACTGCCTCAAGTGCCCTGAATGTTCCTAAGGAAAACTGAACATGTCTCTCTTCAACAAAGTCACCAAGACCTTCCAGTGGGGTCAACACACCGTCAAGATGGAAACGGGCGAAGTCGCCCGTCAGGCCAGCGGCGCCGTGCTGCTCGACATGGACGGCACCGTCGTGCTCGCCACCGTGGTGGGCTCCAAGAACGCCAAGGCCGGCCAGGACTTCTTTCCCCTGACCGTCGACTACATCGAGAAAACCTATGCCGCCGGCAAGATCCCCGGCAGCTTTTTCAAGCGTGAAGCCAAGCCCAGCGAACTCGAAACCCTGACCAGCCGCCTGATCGACCGTCCGATCCGCCCGCTGTTCCCCGAAGGCTTCTACAACGAAGTCCACGTGGTGATTCACACCGTGTCGCTCAACCCGGAAGTCGATGCCGACATCGCCGCCATGATCGGCGTGTCCGCCGCGCTGTCGATCTCCGGC
>JACCDW010811549.1_pt1 | contig 12767 bp, 21 predicted proteins | sample 7449781 | NCBI WGS metagenome assembly JACCDW01 (sample SAMN15323449, study PRJNA562643) | freshwater metagenome | isolation source: river surface water | place: USA:Blue River Watershed | collected 2017-08-18 | reverse complement strand
CCTTTGCCTCTTTTTTCTAATAATTTTTGTATTTGATTTTTAGCAGAGTCGGTTACGTTTATGATCATACTGAAAAACTGCTGCCGCAGCCACAAGTAGTAACAGCATTGGGATTTAATATAACAAACTGACTGCCATGGACATCTTCTTTGTAATCTATAGTAGCACCATTCATATACTGCATACTCATAGCATCTACTAATATACCTTCAATTTCAAAGTCATCGTCATTTTGTTCTTCGTCTAGGGTAAATCCGTATTGGAAACCAGAACAACCCCCGCCCTGAACAAATGCTCGAACTTTCAGTTTTGGATTATTTTCTTCTGCTAAGATGTCAAAAATCTTAGTCTGTGCCGACTCAGTTACTGTTAACATGTTTATTCTTGTAATCTATTACTGCGGCTTTGATAGCATCTTCTGCTAAAATTGAGCAATGTATTTTAACAGGCGGCAATGCTAGTTCTTCTGCGATGGCTGAGTTTTTGATTGTTCCGGCCTCGTCGAGTGTTTTTCCTTTGAGCCACTCTGTAACGAGACTCGAACTCGCGATAGCCGATCCGCAGCCATACGTTTTAAATTTTGCATCTGTAATAATACCTGTATCATCGTCTACCTTTATCTGTAGTTTCATTACGTCCCCGCAGGCAGGAGCACCAACCATACCGGTGCCCACCCCGGGTTCATCCTTAGAGAAACTACCGACGTTACGAGGGTTTTCGTAGTGATCAATTACTTTCTCTGAGTATGCCATGCCTATTCCTTATTTCTTAATCATTGATAATAGTTTGGCTTTAATTACCTTTGCCCAGCTAGGCTCAGGAAAATGCCAACCAATAAAAGCACCTACCAATAACAATAGAATTGTATCTAACATATTACGCTCCTTGTAGTCTAATGTCAACTGTTTCCCAATTGACTATTCGCCAAATATTAGATAGATATTTGGCTTTGTCCTGTTGATAATCGAGAGCCCACGCATGTTCCCACCAATCAATCAACAGAGCAATCTTCATGTTTTTTTTATATTCGTGATTGCGTATAGTTTTTATTTCTCCGCTAGTATCCATATATAGCCAGCCGCTGCCTTGTATTGACATAGCAGTTTTTTCTACGGCTTCTTTAAACTTGTCAAAGCTACCATACTTTTCATCTATGATAGATTTACTGAGTCCCTCGGGTTTATTTGCTGCCCTAGCAGGGGTAAGATTAGCAAAGAAAATATTATGTAACATAGCACCCCCGTAGTTGAAATCGGGATCTCCTTCACCCTTGTTATATCGATCAAAATACTTCGAAGCTAATCCGTCAAAATGGTATTTTATCGTAGCTTCACTCATAACAGGCTCTAACTCATTTTTGTTAAATTTGAGTTTGTCCTGACGTATTTCACGCTTATCTTCTGATTCTGTTAAACTTTTTATAAAATGTAGTGCCATCCTATATTTACCGTATAAATAACCTACAAGGAGATTTTAATCATGCTAGGATTATTAAAGAAACTATTTGGTGGCAAACCAGCAGAAGCAACTGCGTAAGTCCCATATAAAGTTGAGGCACCAGTTGTTGATATGGCAGATATTGCTATTGCACAACGCCCGGCACCAGTATCTGAAAAGGCAACTGAAGCTGTGGTTGAATCTATTGCTCAACCAGCAAAAGCAACTGCAAAAAAAGCACCTGCAAAAAAAGCTGCTCCTAAAAAAGAAGCAGCTCCAAAAAAGCCAGGTCGCAAACCAAAGGCCAAGTAATTTACTTTGCCTCTTCGTAGAGTGCAAACGAGGCTAAGTTCTTAGCCTTGCTTTCGCACATAATATCGAAGTCGTCCCTAAAACTCAGAGCCCATTGATTCACTGCTGTGTTCCAGTAAAAGTTTGAATGTGCTCTGAGTTTTGCTTTCTTGTGTCCAGACTCTAAGAGGGTCTGAAGAGTGGGACGTGAGTCTCCGGGATGGCTTCTAAGTATATCTTCCCTAGAAACAGAGTAGTGTATGACAGGACGAGCACCACGCCAACTATCAATAACCCTTTTAACACGGTCGTCATTTGTTTCAATATATTCTCCAGTTTTAATCCAATGATGATGAATGTCGAGAACTAGGGCACAATGATCGACTAGCTCAATGCTATCTTCAATACCCCAGGTCATCTCGTCGTTTTCGATTGTAAGTGTATTACGAGCTTCGGGAGTCATCCTAGCCAACGCAGCAACGATACCCATCGGTCCTTGTCTGCCTGAGATATGGACATTAATTTTAAAGTCTTGGAACGTTTTGCCGTAGCCCATCCAACGAGCCATGTCCACATGGTATTCAAATTCTTCAATTGATCTGTTTACAATATCTGGATTATCACTTGCCAGCACAGTAAACTGACCAGGATGAAAAGAGAGGCGAACGCCACGCGAGCGAGCCACATTTCCCACCTGCTGAAATCCTCTTTCACAAGCTGCTCGAACATCGGGAAGCCTCCAAAACCAGCTCCATGTTGGCTCAGTATATACAGGTAGTATATCGCTGCTGAGTCGAACCATTCTAAGATCTTCATCTAATCCTCCTACTCGTTCTACAAGGAGACGACTGGATTCGATATTCTGTTCCATCAATGACCATAGTTTTTCTACAGCCACATCCTTGGTTTGTCTGTTTAACCAGGCTACAGTAGTAGAACCTGTGTTATATTTTTTACAGTCGTCTTTGGGTTTAATACCGTCCACTTGATCGGGTCGGTCAATCCATTTGCAAGCAAAGCCAATACGTTTAGTCATAACAGTATTATAGCATCACTTGTGTTAAAAGTCAAATGCGTTTCTTCGGATATTTCTTTCTAAAATAATCAAATAGTTGTGTAATCATTCTTACTTTGTTTCCAGCATTGTCGGCTTTGGGAAATCTGCTATGATTCACAAATGTATAAGCTTCTTCCAATTCTTCTTCTGCTTTGGAAGAGGCATCAACTATAAATTCTATATTATTTTTTTGCAACATTGATCTGGAAATTGGAACATATTGAACCAATGGAGTTCCTGCTCTAACCAATGTTTCGCCTTCGGTAATATGCCAAAACAATTGCACACTTACGGCATGCATATATTTTGGATCAACTATTCCAATTGCGGCTGAAAACCTATCTTCATTATTATAAGTAACTGGAATTTGTAACAGCAATATATCATCGCTGGCTTTAACACGCCATGGAGTTTCTACTTTGATTGCAGAATGATGATGTTCTTTATTTGTAGGTGCTACTTCTTTAGGCAACAGCGGTTCGGTTTGTTCTGGGCTATGCCAACTCACATAATAGTCTGTATTACTAAATGTGTATTTGTCGCTGTGTCTTTTAAAAAGAAAAGGAGTTTCCCAACTTATTTCTCGAGGGCCTGATCCTGTTTTAATAATAAAGTCGGCAGGTGCTCTAAGCACATATCCTGTATTGGTAATAGTTTTGATAGCAGGACAATTTAAAACTGTTTGCTTTCCTTGCTCGGGTCTGTTTCTTTTTGTATTGCCTAAGCCATTCCAATCTCTGTCAACTTCAGCAGTATTGATTACAGGATAAGCAATAGCAACATTGGGATCCAATGAATAAAATCTTACCCAACTTTTATTTTTCTTAAACCAACCTAACACATTATCTCCAATTGTCTACTACAAACTGATCAGTAACATCTTGAGGTTTTGGATCACCGTGAAAAACAGTTACGCAACACTCCGGATGAATATCTACATTATGTAGCGGGCTTTTAAATCTTCTTTTACCGTTTTGGATTGTGAGATCTTCTCTTCTACGAATTTCCCATTTGTAACTCTGTATCCATTCTAACGGCCACCATTTAATTTTATCCTTGGATGTTTTCCATATCCAGTCCTGGTCGCCGGGTAAACGCATAGCATCAGACGGACTTCTTTTGAAATCTCTCCATATGTGTGTTTGTTCTCCGTGGTTCCAAGCCATAACAGAACTGTTGAGATACTGCCAAGACGGATAAAAGTGTCTATTAAAATCTCGAATACCTAAAAAGTCAGTGTTCCACACTGTGGCCAATTTATCAATGTTTGCGTGTATCACCACGTCAAGATCAAAATATAATATTCTTCCGGATATAGGTAATCCGGGATCGAACATATGAACTTTATGCCACCAACCTTTAGAATAACCTGCATTAGGTTGTGTGATATTTCTCACACCTTGAATAGTATGATTGCTGTCAGTTAAACACACAAACTCATAGGGAACGGTCATGTTTCTCGCTACCATATTGCGCAGACGTTCAACATAATCCATGCCATAACGATTACCAAACCTAACGCAAAGAACAGTGATCTTGGTATTAGGGTCGTAAGACTTTCTAGCTATTTCGGCATCTTTCTCTGCACGTCTTATAGCTTTAAGTCGTTTTCTTTCTTCTTTACTGAGATTTTCTGGATTTGACGTATCCATCTATGGTCACCAATTCTTCTAATATATTTTTTAACTTATCTAGGCGAACCATATTAGGCCCGTCACTAGGAGCATTGTCTGGGTCTTCGTGTGTTTCCATAAACACACCTGCGACTGATCCGGTAGCTACAGCAGCCCTCGCCAAGTAGGGCACCATTTCGCGATCTCCGCCTGAGACTGTTCCCATTCCTCCAGGCTGTTGGACGCTATGAGTGGCATCAAAGACCACTGGATACCCGGTGCTTGCCATAATGGGTAAACTACGCATATCAACAACAAGATTATTATATCCATGAGTGTATCCTCTTTCGCACAACATAATTCTTTCGTTACCAGTTGAAGCAATCTTTGCTGCAACGTTCTTCATATCGTGCGGAGCAAGAAATTGACCTTTCTTTACGTTTACAACGCAGCCAGTTTGACCAGCAGCTAATAGTAAGTCAGTTTGTCTACATAAGAAAGCAGGAATCTGTATAACGTCAATGCCAGCGTCTGCAACTAGTTGTGCTTGATAGGATTCGTGAATGTCGGTTAATACAGGAATTCCAAATTCGTGTTTAATCGAATTTAAAATTTTTAGACCTTCGTCAATGCCTATGCCTCTTTTTGTAGAGATACTGGATCGATTAGCTTTGTCAAAGCTGCTTTTATAAATCAAATCTACGTCTAGTTCATCACAGATTTCTTTTATGCTACCTGCTAAAAATTCTGCGTGATCTTGACTTTCAATTTGACAAGGACCGGCAATAATGAAAATTTTATTATCGTTACCGGCGACGATTCGGTTAATAGAAAATGTGCGCATATTAATATTTACCAATGTCTGATGACACCGGCAATAATAAAACAGTTAGTGAGTAGATATGAAAGAATGATTAGAGTTCGAACTAGTGCTACCATGTCAGCTTCCTGTTTGGTAGCACCGGCTTTTTCTCCTAGGGCTTTAGCCCAAATGCGCCATATCTTACGCATTGCCCTCGTAGATTGCGGAATTTCCTGCATGTTCGAATACTTCAGCAGATTTAATTCTTACAGTTGGGTTAAGTGGATAACGATGATTACCGTTCTTTAACAGCCAATCCATTTTTTCATAGCACATCTTGGCAAACAGTTCGCAACCAACGCCTTCCACAATGCGTAGATCACAGACACCCTTGCGATGGAATGGTTCAGTTTGCACACGTTCTGAATTACCGTCATGCTCTGGATCACTACTCCAACCGGCCATTTCTTTAAACCTATCTAACAGTGGATCGTCTTGTGCAATTACTGTAGTGTGATCGAACATGTGATCGGCCCATGCTTTGAAATCTTTTAAACCACCAAAGTCCATGCCCCAATTCTTTTCATCTAGTGTGTCGCATTCGAACACAAGTTTGATACCAATTGAGTAACCGTGTAGCAGTGAGCAATGACTATGCGTGGCACGCCATTGTCTGAAGCAGCAACTAAGACCTCTGTCGTTGCCGTAAGTTTTTGTTGAATAATATTTCGCCATCTCTTGCCTCCTATGCATAAAGCGAGTAAGTTTGATGACATGCAGAATTTATAAAGCGGGTTGAATGCCATTGAAGACCGCTGTGCCTCTGTGTGTATGTAATTATATTACAAAGATATTTATAATGCAATAACAGACACGTTATTTTTTTGCCATTCTCTAGGAACAATCCAATCTTTGTTGTTATGAATAATATATTTTTTGTCTATAAATTTATCAAATATTTTTGATATTTGGTATATCCAATAACTAGGATCAACGGGTTGACTATTTGGATCAGAATAGTTTTCTGTGCCTTTATAAATGTTATTGACTTTATTATTTGATGAATATAAATCAAAACCAAAAATGTGTATTTCGTTTGATTCTAACAATGATGCTATCAGAATAGCATACGGACCACTACCCCAATGAAAAGGTTGGTCCTGTCTGTCTATACTTTTATAAGGCAAGTCTGGAACTTGACGAATACTTTTATTCTTTTTAATCTTTCTAAAATAATGATACCAGTCTTCTCTAACATAGATTAGTGTTTCTGGTGGGGAGGTTTTTGTAGCTTCTTCAGCCATTCTTCGATCGCAGCACACAAGATGATCAACGATCAGATCTCTATGAATGGCATTGCAACCTACAATTATATGGTCAGTTTTTAAACTTTGAAGGTCAAGGTGTTGACGGCTTTCGCCGTTGCCTAATACCGCTATTTTCAATTTAGGTTATTGTGCCGAAAGGATTCCACTCACCTGGATCGCCCGAACGTGTGCATACCCATCCTATGCATCCTCTTGGTTGTGGATTTGAATTCCAAACAATATCTCCTTTGTTAAAGTTTCCTTTAGTCGGAGGCAAGTCTGAAACCATGTGCAGTTTATTGTTCAATCTTACTGCGCCAGCAACATGTAAATCAACATTTGGATCAGGAGTTTTAACACCAAGTGATAGTTTGCCGTTTACTGTTACTTGAATAGGTGCTCGATTGAAATTTCCTAGAACAACATCGCCGTTGGCCTTTACTGCAATTCTTGAAGTATTGTCAGTTACAATATCAAAATCTGTAGAAGCGTAGGTTCCAACGATTCCGTGATTTTGTTCCGAAGTGCCTAGCATCACTTCAATGCCCATTTCTGCTACAGAAAGAGCAGCATTTGGGGATTCGGTTCCAAACCCTAGTCTATTGATATCTGAATTGTAATATAGATAGTTGTCAATGCTTACAGAACCATCTACAATCAGACCTTTTAATCTGCCTACTTCTCTTAAAGAGCTTTTTGTAACAGTAGATCCTAGTTCTTTTGAATCTAGAACTTTAAGACCGTTGGCATAGAAACCGCGATCTTTTGCTACTTCGATATGCTCAGAAGAGAAAAAGCGATCGGGTTCAGTTAAAAGAAATTGTTTTGTAGTGCCCTGGCCACTAAAAATTATGCCTTTTCCGTAATTTGTTTCGCCTTGTTGTGCATGAAAATCTAGAAAAGGCTTATCAAATACGGCAGTTTTTTCTGCGGCAATAGCTTTAAGTGCTTGAGCTAAAACGTCAATTGATTGATCTAGGGATTGATTATTCATATGAATATTTATCAATCCCTAGAAAGTTTTGAATTTAGCTTACTTTGAGTAAGATAGTATCTTCGTTGATACGGCCGTTGAGTTTAATATCTACTGCTTTAATGTCCTCTAGGAACTTACGCAGAGCTACTTTTCCTGCACCCTTAAACTCTTTGAGTTGTTCTTCGGGCTTACGCAGAGTCTTTTGCACACTCTTGATTTCGTCGTAGCCTGTGATAGTTGTGCCCTTTACGTTCAATTCGCTAAACTCTGTGGTCACATACTTGCCCAATTTGCGGGTTTTAACGTTGAATACCCACAACTCTTTGGCACCGATAATGTCTTGCGGATTTGCGCTGACCAGTTTGAGCTTGTCGTCTTGCTTGAGATACTTCATCTTAGCAACAACCTTGGCTTTGTCTGTGGGCTTTTTAGCACGAGGCTTCTTGTTAATTTTAGCTTCTTGTGCCAACATATCGCAGGCAGAAAGAATTTCAGCATAGAACAGAGTAATCTTTTTTAGATTGGCTTTGCTCAAATGACTGTAACCTTCTTTCAACTGCTCGTCTTTGGTAGTTGCAGCCTCAACCAACTCGTCATAGTTGCGGCTGTAAAAACTTTTAATGATACGAGCGTGAGCTGCTTTGACCTGACGACCACGCAAGAGGTTCAATAGTTTAAATGCCTTAGGATCAAATGCATCTGGATCAGCTTGAAATGACTCAATGGCATCTTCAATCTCTTCAGACATGTTCATTGCAGCTTCGCGAACACGTTCTTGAATGCTAGGTTGTGCAACAGTAGACTTGACCTCAACCGTGCCTTCATCTGACTCAACTTCGTCATGCTTGCCCTCTTCAATAATCTTGGCAATTGACTTGCTTAGCCATTCTGCTGTGTTTCGACCTTCGTTAAAGTCTGCACGGTGAGCAGGCATACCTTTGAGCAAGTTGGCAGCAATGGCACCTACGGTGGTTCCACAACGATTGTCTTTGGTATCCTTAAATGCTTTGATAACATCTTTTGGATAATCTTGACCGCTCATCCAATTAATAACTTTTGGTTTCAGTTCTTTACCAGAACTTTCCAACCGATACCATTCCATAGAAATGCGGAAGTGCTTGTTAAACTGTTCAGCAGTCATCGACTCATGACCGTCCCACTTTGGGCTTAGATCACGACCTTTATTCTGACGAATAGCGATAGACGCTTTTTTAAGTTTAGATGCCATTTTAATTCACTCCTAACTGTTTAACAATACTAGTATTATAACACCAAATGAGCATATTGTCAACCTTGTTCAAATCGTTCTACTTCTTCCAATTCGCCATCAATTTCTTGATACACGATAGTTTGGAAGTATCCAAGTTCTAAATTGGATTCTGCTAATTCTAGTGCTTCTTTTCTACTACTGGTGGTTTCAAGCAGTTCTTCGTGGAATGATTCGTCCACACCCCAGACCTCGTAAAGTTCCCAGGTCATGATAAATTATTAATCTCCTTTAAGTTATTCAAATTTTTTCCAATCTCCATCAGGCGCTACTGCCCAACCAAGACGTTGGAGATCATTCCGGATCTCGTCGGTAATACACCCTTCAGGCACCAATCCATCTTTAAGTTCTTCATCGTAGCTCATACCTCCACGAATTCCAGAACAATACCAATCGATATAATCACCTTCCTGTCGCATATCTGCGATTATGCCACCGGCATAACGCCAAGACGCACCCCATTCTTCTTGTTTAAGAATAGGAATCACATCCATTTTAATAAATCCGTTGTTGCACATTGCCGCATATAAATTTTGGGCATAGGATTCAGACGCTCGAACTTTCTCCAAAATCCAATCAGTGGTTAGGAGATCGTATTCCATATTGTTTTTGTGAGACTCGGGATCGTCAAACTTGTGATCGTGTTGTTTGAGAATATTCTCAAACATATCTAGATAGTCTTCGTTGACAGGTTCGCCTTTTTCTGTCTGTCGTTTGACATAGCCTTCTTTTTGGAAGGTATGTCGTTCAGGACTTTTTGACACGGTCTTCTTTAAATTGTTTGACATCTTGAATTGCTTTCTTTAGAGTTTCAGCATAGTTGAAAGCGGTTTGTTCATTCATTGTTAATACAGTTTGTTGTTCGAGATAACCTTTGGTGAGCAAGGTCCAAATCTGTTTGAAACGGTTCATTGACCACCAGGGAGATTTTACAGTTGCATAGATAGTGATTGTAACTCCGTGATCTTCGGCTTCTACCCAAAGGTCATGAGAGTGATCGTCTGCGCCGCAGTCGCAGACAACATGATACGCTCTAGCATCACCCCAATCGTTCTTTTTAAGGATACCTTCTGCTGGTGTTTGTAGTTTCATATTAGTTGTCAAATGTTTTTACCTGATTTCGTTTATCATAAATGCTTTTAACAATGCGTTGATAATCTTCTTCGTTCATACATGTGCGGTATAGACTCAAAGCCTGTGTAGCCATTACTGCTGCTATTTCTAAAGAGCTGTAATCCTCTAACATCAGTCCTGTGAATTGTAGATACTTAGCATACAATTCTTCAGTCTTATGTTCTTCGCCGCCCATGTGTTCATTGAATAGCATTTTTATTCCTTTGATGTCTGTATTCTCGTTTTAACCACCATTTAAAATTTTGAAAATATTCTGCATGAGTATATTTAGGTTGATCGAGATCAGCATGTTCGTCACAATTGGCATACCATAGTTCACGAACCCAAGTTCTAAATGCAGAATTTTTCATATCATGTCCAAAGTGATTCACGAATCTTAATAAGACGAATCATCATGGCTTCGTCTTCGTCATTATGGGCCTTTTCAATATCACGAGTCTTATCTAAAGCAGTGCGACACATTTCAGCTTCTTCCGGAGTTTTATCTTCCATGTCTAATAGATGATAACCTTTTGCTCTACGCATTTCGCAGTAGGCCATCCAACCGCTGGCATCGTGCGGATCAGGGCGATTTGGATAAACTTCTTTCCACCAAGTGTAAAGTTCTAGGATTTCCTTAGCGGCTTTGGCCTGATAGGTAGGTTCTTCTTGTTCACCTTCCTCGATGAAATCTTTGTTAGTGAGAGTCATTGCCCATTTTAAATGATCAACACCTGCTTCTGGACAGCGCCAGGTTCTCCAACGCAGCCAACCACTGCGCCACCAGGGTGTGCGATATTTTTCACGTGCTTCTTTATCCCACATTACATGGTGCCAGGCTTGTTCTACTTCGACGAAATCCACAAGCTCATTAAAAAGACAGGGAAGAAAGCGATTTCCCACGTCACTCCAGCTACCAGGCTTAATGTCCCGAGGATGGGCAGTAAGAGCATGACTGCGGGTAACCCAACGATTGTTAATATAGTATCTAATGTCATTTAATCTTTCTGGAATCCAGCACCAAACGTCTTGAATTTTATCCAAACCTTCTTCAGCGATCCACCAACGGATTGGATATTTGGCCTTAGCAGCCTTTTCCCACTCTGCCCATTCTTTGCCAGTGCCGCACTTTAGCTTAGTGGTGCCGCGAATCCAATCAGCAAATGGCGAACAGGTCCAATAATTTCTCATATAATTCCTTCTCAGACTTAGTAGTCGAACAATTTAATTATACAATCTTTTAGAAAACCTGTCAAGATGTTTGTTTTTTGAACGATTCTAGATCAGAAGGTATATTGATTTCGGCAGCGTAGCCTGCGTCGGTAATACCAATAGTATAACCATTTTGAATCCACCGCAGTTGTTCAAGACTTTCTATTGCCTCTTCAGGGTAAACAGTTAAACTTCTGTAACACTTTAATGCAGGTGTTCGATAAGCATAGATACCATAATGCCAATCTCCGTATTTGAGAGGGGCACGACAAAACCAATGTGCTTCTCCATTACTAGAAATCACTTTGACAGTGTTTGGATCATTTTGTTGTTCTGGCTTCATTGGATGTTTAAGAGTGGCAACATCGTGAATGTCTAACAAAGACGGAAGTTTAAGAACATCTTCGATAGGAACAACGACCATATCGCCTTGAACATTAATAATACAATCGTAATTGGGCATTTGTTTGTAGGCTTCTGCGATACGTGCTGTGCCGTTTTCGCAGTCGTAGGCAAAGACCGCATTGTTGACTTGATCGGCAATCTCTTGACTATCAGTGGCAACGTAAACATCAAAACCTGTTTTTAGACACTGTTCATAAACTCTGCGAATGAGAGTTTGGCCTCCAACATCGCAAAGCATCTTATTAGGAAACCTAGTGCTATCTAGTCTTGCTGGAATAACTATTGCAGTTTTCATATTTTTCTTTGATATCCTGCTAAATTAAGCATGACTGAATATTGTTCGTAGGCCTTTTGGACAGCAGCATTGGTATGTCTATAGTGTGCTTCTTCTCGTTCTTTATTCATTAAGGTTTCAAACATATCAATTTCTCCTTGACTATGTCGTTGCCATTTAAAGAAACGACGTTCCATTTCTACAAGTGTGCGTAACCGACTTTCTGGAATTTCTAAGGTAATAACCGATTCGGTTTCAAACTCTACAATATCATTGCGGATGATATCAGCACGAGTTGGATCTGTAAAGAATCTAGGAGGATGATACCGTGCCCTGCGCTTTTGATCGTTTAGGACACGGACCTCGTAGTTTTCACAAAATTGATGAACTTCTTTATCCATTGTTTACAAGACTTTCGGTCATAGGAAAAATTGCAGCAATGGCTTTAGCACAGGCCAGTGCTACTAATTGATGTTCCTTTTGTGTGCCATTCCCAGAACGTAATTCTATGAAATGCACCCATGAACGCAGTGTGCCATTCATATAAAGTTTACTTTCAATGTTGCCTTCTGGAAGAACAGCACGAGCCTGTTCCTTAGCTATGCCGTTCGATACAGCCCAAGTGTAGGCCTCTCTAGCGGCTCTAATAACACTTTGTTGTTTTTCTTCCCATAGACGTGCGAGCTCTCTCTGCTCAGGGTCTGCCATGTCCAGTTCGACAGAATTTTGTCTGTTTTTGGTGTCCTGCAACCTTGCTTCTCTAGTGACGAAGTTAAGATCTTTTGTAGGGTCAGCGTATCGTTGACTAAACTCTTGGAAGGAGAAGCTTCTATGTCGTAAGATTTGTCTTGCGATGTCTCTGGTTGTGGTGATTTCAACGCAGGCCGAAACCATTTCCAAGGGACTCCAGTGTGCGTGTTTAACAAGATATCGTATAAGCTTCTCTGATGTCTCTGTATTGAGCTGGTTGCTTGGGTTGCTGACACGGGCGCAATACGCAATGAGTTCTTGTG
>JACCDW010241144.1_pt1 | contig 12768 bp, 17 predicted proteins | sample 7449781 | NCBI WGS metagenome assembly JACCDW01 (sample SAMN15323449, study PRJNA562643) | freshwater metagenome | isolation source: river surface water | place: USA:Blue River Watershed | collected 2017-08-18 | reverse complement strand
GGTGTATTCGTTTTACCGCTGAACCAAGTGAGTATCAATCTTACTTTTTAGAACCTCCAATTAAAGACGGAAATTGTGATATGTATATGGGGGAAGATGCGGAGTTTATTTGGAACCAATTAAAAGACATAACCAATGAGAAAAAAGACAGCTAAAAAATTGCGTAAGTTAGCGCAAATGATTACCACGAATTCCCCGGACACAATGAAAAAAGTGTACAGAAGACGTAAAAAAACTTGGAATGAAAACAAATCTAAGTAACATTACTCTTATATGTGTTGATTGTGTAAACCACGGAGAGGCAGTAGCGGCTATAAGAAAAAGTATGGCCGAGTGCGACTTTGCATCTGTCAAGTTTATTACAGACAAGCCATTTGAGTTTGAGGGAATTGAAGTAATAAATATCCCGCCAATAAGGTCTAAAGAAGAGTATAGTCACTTTATGATTAAAGAGCTGTACAAGTATTTTAGTACAGACTATGTTCTTGTTATTCAGGCAGATGGCTATGTGTTGAATGGGAATTCGTGGCTGCCAGAATTTTTGGACTACGACTATATAGGTGCGCCGTGGACTTATCCCGATGGAAAAAATGTCGGTAACGGAGGGTTTTCTATTAGGTCTAAAAAACTTCAAGCAGCGCTTGCTCTTGACGATTTTATTGTTGCTACTGATCCCGAAGACCAAGCAATCGGTAGGCTTTACAGAGATTACTTAATAAAGTTTTATAAAATAACATACGCGCCAGAAGATTTAGCAGATAGATTTTCTTACGAGTTAAGGACGCCTATTTATGATACGTTTGGCTTTCACGGAAAATTTCATAAGCCGTACCAGCAAACTGTTGTAATTAAAAGAATGGCATCAATGGGTGATGTCATTTTAGTAGAGCCTGTATTAAGATATTTTCACAATAAAGGATATAGAGTTGTCTTAGACACGCTTGAGCAGTTTTATATGCTTTTTGTTAACCACGACTTCCCTGTGCATTTTTATAAAACAATAAATAAGAGGATACTTCATAACGCTATTTACCACAACTTAGATATGTCTTACGAGTCCGTTCCTAAACAGAATAGACTATTAACCTATTACCAATTTTGCGGTATCAAAGACGGGGAAATGAAGAACCCTAAATTATCTGTAGGCTTTGAGATTAATGAAGGCACAAGGCTTTTCCAAAAAGCTTGCATTATTCATCTTGAAGGAATTAGGCAAAGTGCAAGAGGTGTTTTTGGTGTGGACTGGGAAGATGTGGTATCGAATCTACAATTAAAAGGGTATACTGTTTTTCAGGTAGGCAAGAGAAATGTTCCGTTTATAAAAAACGCCATTTACTTAAATACCGTAAATGAAAATTTTTTGTGTTATGCAGTAGCGAGTGCTACTCTTTTTATAGGAATTGATAGTGGCATTAGCCACATAGCATCAGCGTTTAATATTCCTTCAATTATATTTTTTGGAAACACTAACCCAGAAATAGTTCACGTGGAACTGTCCAATAAAGTTATTCTTACAAATCACTCTATTGATAACCCAATTTGTATGAAACCTTATTGTTGGCACGAACAGATAGGGGTTGAAAGCGAACCTTGTTATATTGACGCACAACTTCCCCCTTGCGCAAAATACACAACAGAACAAGTTATTAATTCAATAAAAATAATAGAAGATGCCAGCAGAGAGCAAAAAGATATTTCCTAAGATAGAAAAGTATTTAGTCGGAAACGTGGTTGATATTGGCTGCGGTGACGAGCCTGTTAAGGAAGGTGTCGTGGGAATTGATGGCCGTAGCTTCCCCTGCGTTAGTATTCAAACGAGTAGCTTGTACGATCTTGATACGCAATTTCCGGAGCTTGTTGATTCTTTTGATTGTTGTTTCAGCTCTCACGTACTAGAGCATCTACCAGACTCTTTTAGGGCTATTCTTGAGTGGTCAAAGCTTGTAAAGCAGGGAGGCTACTTCATACTATATCTTCCCGATGGCAATTATTATAACAACAGGGAGAACCCAGAACATTTCCACGATATGAAGTACGCAGAGTTTATGTTTTGGTTTAGAAGAACCTTTTGCGGGGAGGCTTTAAACTTTACCGGAAAACCCTATTTTTTGCCGTATTTTGAAATAATTGAGGAAGGTCAGGACATAGGCCCAGACAAATATTCGTTTTATTTGGTGGCAAAAAAACTTTAACTTTGGGTAAAGCATTAGGTATGCCTAAGTTAAGATTTAAAACAGCCGCTTGGCAAAGAACAGAAGGTAAATCAAAAACGGGTGGTTTAAACCAGAAAGGTCGTGCTTCTTATAAAGCCGAAACCGGAGGTACATTAAAGTCTCCTGTAAAATCTGGCGACAATCCTCGTAGAGCAAGTTTTCTTGCCCGTATGAGCGGGATGCCCGGCCCTGAATATAAAGATGGAAAACCAACCCGTTTGCTTCTTTCATTAAGAGCGTGGGGTGCGTCATCGAAGGCAGACGCAAAAGCAAAAGCTAAAAATATTTCAGAAAGAAATAAAAATAAAAAATAATGAGACCTGATAGAGTTACAAAGCAAGACAAAAAGCTTGAAGGTGATATGACAAGCGCTCTTGGTAAAGAAAATTTTTACGGCAAAAAGCCAAAGGCTGTTATTGTAAAAAAAGAAGTTATCAAGGTAAAGCCTCTTAGCGCAAAACAAAGAGAAGACGAAATGGTGAAGGCTTTAGAAGGTGAGGATTTTTATGGAGAAAAGAAAGCGGCGGACTTTATGAAGAAAAAAATTTCTGATGTAATGAAAGACGCGAAAAGCGAAAAGATTATTGAGGAAATGAAAAAAAGAGGATTTGGAAAAGCGGGAAGATTAGGCGCTGCAAAAAAGTCATAACTTCCCCCTACATACACAAACAAAAATAAAATCTATGAAGGCCGTAGAAGGCAAAGTTGTTATTAGCGTAGACCACGAAAGTAAAAATAGTTACACATTCGAAAATGGTCTAAAAATAAGACTTGAAAGGAACTGGAATAATCTTAATAAAAGAGAGACGCATCCGGTTAATGCTATTGTCATTGATGGGGACGGTTTAAAGCCGGGTAGTGAAATACTTATACACCCTAATATGACGCACGATACTTATAAGATTCACAACCATACCGCGCTATCTGGTGCTGTAGAGGGGAGTGATATCAAGTATTATTCTATTCCAGCAGAGCAATGTTATGCGTGGTACGATGAAGGAGAATGGAAGCCTTTAAAAAACTTTGATTTTGCTCTTCGTGTTTTTAAGCCCTATGAAGGAGCGATAGAGGGTATTGATCCAACCTTAATGACCGATATTTTGTATGTAACAACAGGAGAATTTAAGGGTAAGATTGTGCATACCTTAAAGTCTTGTGACTATGAAATTATATTTCAAGGAAAGCAAGGAAGAGAAGAAAGTTTAATTAGGTTCCGTCACTTCCCAGACGAAGACAATGAAAGAGAAGAAGTTATTGCTGTTCGGGAAGACTTGACAGAGCTACTTAATAAAGGCAAACTATACGTAGGACTTACACCTACTTCATCAAAACCAATAGTATGACGGATGCTGCAAAAAAAATACTTGAAGACAGAATTGCGGAACTTGAAAAAGAATTAGAAGGGTATAAGAATAGCGGAGTTGCCAAGCTCTATTATAGTCTTCAGCGTAAAGCAAACGAGATGGCTGACCTTTTAAATAGTGTCAATCTAAAGAATGTAAACATTGATGACGCTAAAGACAAAAGCTTTGAGCGTATATTTAAGATACTTGAAAAGAGTAGTGCGGTTAGCGAATCAATACGTTCGCTAAGCGAAAGCATACCCGGAATGAAAAAGGAAGAGAAGAAACCATTTTTAGATAGAATTGCTGATATAAGAGATTAACTATGGCAAAAGCAAAATCAGGTTCGGACGCAAGAAAAGTTGTCTTTTACAAGACGAAGGGAGGAAAAGCGCAGAAGTCAAGAAATAAGCGCGATAAAAGGTCTGTGATAAGTAGAGGACAGGGCGGTAAGAAGTAAATATGGCTAATCAGGAACTAATATACGGAACCCATTGCCGGATTCCAGATGTTCCCTCGCACAAGCAAATTCTTAATTGGGACAAACCAAAAGAAGAGCAGATGTGGGTTCGGGAAGAACTGCCCGAATTTTTCGATAAAGTTCAATATACAAAGAGCGGAGATTTAATACTTACAGAAGAGCAGGAGGAGTTCGCTATTAGAGAACTTCAAAGATGTAAACGAGGCGTTTGGGTATATATATATGGTAAGCCTTATTTTATTACCAAGAAGTATTATTTCTATTTACAATGGTGGACGCTGGAGGACGGCTCTCGTCCTGAGTACAGAGATTGCGATAGGCGTTATTTTACATTCTTAGAACATTGGGAAAACACGCCTTGGGCTTTAGGGGTTATACGAAGCAAAAAGCGCCGTGAGGGTGCGTCTTCCCAAGCCACATCAAATCTAGTTTACGAGGCGATATTTTTTAAGAACTCAAACTGCGGTTTAGTATCAAAATCTAACGAAGACGGAAGGTCTACGTTTACGGAGATGGTTGCCTATGGGTATAGGCAATTACCAGCGTTTCTAAAACCCAAGCAGATTAATAGGGAAGATAGTGTAACCGAACTTGTGTTTGCCCAAAAGGCATCAAGCGTAAAAGAAGGTGTTGCCGAGACTCAAAAAGAGGATGAGGGTAATAGGTCAAAGATTAACTACCGCGCGCCTGTCCTAAACGCATACGATAGAGGTCGTATGAGCCGTTTGTTATTAGATGAGTTTGGTAAGCTTGAAAAGGAGATACAGGCATCTCAGTTATTTGCGATTATTTCAAAGACACTTGTAAAGGGTGTTAAGAGAGTGGGTTTTGTGGAAATGCCCTCTACGGTTAACAAGATGTCTAAGGGGGGTTCTGAGTTTAAGTTGCTCTGGGAAAACGCGGATCTCAATAAGCGGATGCCCACGATTAACCGCCTTGTGAGGTATTTTAGCCCTGCTTACGATGGATATGAAGGTTTTATAGATAAGTACGGGTTTAGTGTTATGTCTTCCCCAACACCCGAACAAAAGCAATATCTAGTAGAAAAGTGGGTGGTAAAGGATGAAGATGGAAATACAATAAGTGAGATTAGCGAAGAAGACATAGAATTAGGTTCTAAGGCATATATATTAAAGAGACGCGAGGGAAGAACTGGCGATGACCTTGAGGAAGAGATAAGGATGAACCCTTGCAACGAGGTTGAGGCTTTTATGTCGGCAAATGCTGATTGTATCTTTAATGTTGTAAACCTAAACGAGCAAATAGAAAAATTAAAGGAAAATCCCGTTCACAAAAGAAAGGTTATCTTTTACAGGGATGAAATTAACCAGTCAGTCAGATGGCGAGACGCGAATAGCTCAGAAAGCTTTGCTTGGGAATTTGTGAGCGACCTAAACCTGAAAGGAGAAGCAAATAGGCACTATTACGATAATGGCACGAAAAGGCCATCCAGAACCGATTCTGGCGTAATTGGGGTGGACGGATACTCAAACTCTCAGGGCGGTAAAAGGTACGGCTCAAAGGCTTCTGCGTGGGTTTATTCAAAGTACGATATTCGAGATCCGCTTAATACGGGCCTTTTTACGGGACATCTGTATGGAAGACCTTCTGAAAAAGAAGACCTGCACAATCAAATCCTTCTTGCCGCCGAATATCTAGGCTATCAGGTTTACTACGAGTTTGTGTCAGACGACTACTATACCTATTTTAAAAATAGAGGAAAACTAGGCTATCTGGCAAAGTTTCCGACCAACGCAATTGATCCAACAAAGCGTAAAACGACTACCGAAAGACATTACGGCTTCCCTGTCACCGATTTTGCTATGACAAAGCAGAACGATTCGATGATTAGCTACGTGGAACACTATTGCGATAAGATATACTGGATAGAGCTTTTGGAGGACTTGAAGAACTACGAACCTTCTAAGCGTACTCCGAGTGACCGAACCGTTTCGGCGATGATTGCACTTGTCGCGGGACTTGAACCGATATACAAGCCACCACTTCCCCCAACACCCTTAATAAAAATATATCCAAACACGGCGCCAGTATAATTAATTTTTTTCGTAAAAAAGAATTATATTTGTTGTGAATAAATATGCAAAGTAATGCAGGATTATTCCGCGCAACCCCTAAAGACGTTTCAGCTTGATAAATTAACTATCAAAGAAAAGTCTGATTGGAACTACGGTAAAAGATTAGCTCAGTATATTGATTCTACTATACGTGGTGGAATCTCAAGTTATTTTTGGGTTAGAAATGCTCGTTGGAGAACGAATCGCGGCTATGCAAATGGTCGCGTTCCAATGAGTAAATTCCAAGACCTACTTGAGTTTAATGGTAAAGTTAATTATCTAAATATTAACTGGCAATCAATAAACATTGTCAATCGTGTTGTATCTGGTCTTGTAGGAAGATGGATGGGAAGAAGCGAGAAGATACGTGTTACAGCTACCGATTCTCTTTCAACAAAACAAAAACAAGAAGAGTTTGAGAATTTAGAGTTCATTCTTGAAAACCGTGAGTTGCTTGAAAAATTACAAGCGGAGTCTGGTGTCCAAATTCTTCCTCAAGGCGAACAAATTCCAGAAGATAAAGAAGAGTTAAAACTTTGGCAATCTCAGTTTCAAAGACTTCCTGAAGAAATTCAATACGAATTGGGCTGCAACGATGTGCTTGCAGCTAACGGATGGTTTGATACACTCAAAGAAAAAATGTTGCACGATAGTGCCGAGACGGGTTTTGTGGCTACATACACTTGGATGGATGACAATGGTGTTATTCACGTAGAGTGGTTGAAGCCAGAAAACTGCTTCTATTCTTACTCAAATTATCCTGACTTTAGAGATACTACGTGGAGAGGTGTTATTCGTACTTATAAGATTAGTGAGCTACGCCGTAAATACGGAACAGAGTTTGGCGGAAAGATTAACGAAGAAGAGTTATGGAAGATGGCTCAGTTTTCTAAAGAGTTTCAGCTTTACGATAATATCACTTGGCTTACAGAATGGAACGTAACTTTCCTTCGTCCTTATGATGAATGGAACATTGATGTTTTAGAATTTGAGCTGAAGACAGTTGATAGTGACGACTACACAGTTGTTACAACTAAGAAGAATAAATCAACGATTGTAAAGAAAGGCCGTTCAGAAAAGCCTTCAGAAAACGAAAAAGTTATTTCTGATACAAAATGGAATATATATCGCGGCGTATTTTGTCGTCCTACAAATACAATGCTTGAGTGGGGAATTAAAAAGAATATGATTCGCCCACAAGATCCAAAGGAAATCGGAAACGCGGAGTTCTCTTATACCTTTTATATGGTACAGAACTACGATATGACTTCCCTCGCGGTACCAGAAAAAATTCAAGAACCCGTTGACCAAATGATTATTGCTCGTCTTAAGATGCAGCAATTAGTGGCAAAGATGCGTCCAACAGGTGCAGCAGTTAACTGGGATGCGCTACAAAATATTGATTATGGATTAGGAGACGCTAATAAAGGAATTGATGTCAAAAAGCTTTACGATCAAACCGGGGACATTTATTATCGTGGACGTGACGCCGAAGGGAATCCTGTACCTGTACCGATTACAGAACTTTCAAATTCTGGCTTTTTGTCCCAGCTTCAGGGCTTGATCCTTCTTTATGACAAGCACTACCAGATTTTAAAAGATGAGTTGGGGGAAGATCCGAATCTAATATCAAGCGCTCTTCAACCAAGAGTTGCGGTATCTAATATTAATACAGCGGAGCAGGTAGCTCAATTTGCTACTGATTATTTTTATTGGGCCTATACAAACTGTATGGCCGATACTGCAAAGAAGGTGGCTTCTCTTTTGAAGACATCAGTTCAATACGGCTCAAGCGTATATAGAGAAATTTTAAAGTCAGACGATGTAGCAGGAAGAATCTTTAATTCAAGAATCCAAATGCTACCTGACCAGTATGAGTTATCTCGTTTTGATGCTATGCTGCAACAGGCTATGGCATCTTCCCCAGACCTTGTACTATTCCTTGATCCTTTCCAAATAATGCGTGTGGCAAAAGAAGATGTGAAGTTAGCAGAAGCTTTATTTAGAAGGGCGCAAAAGAAAATGATTATATATAATCAAAACAAGTTGGCTCAGAATCAAGAGATGACGATTCAAGGGCAAATACAAGCGGCACAAGTATCAGAGCAAGAGAAACGCGCAACAAAGGAACAAGAAGGCTTAATGGACATCAAGCGCGCTCAAATGACCGCAGAGGCCCAGAATAGAACCGCCGTACTACAGATGGCCACAGCCGCTTATTTAAAATCAATGGAAACAGGTATGCCAATACCAGCCGAAATAAAACCATTAGTGCAAGCAGTAATGGAAAATGTTGGATTGGCTGCTATTGTTTCTACAGAAGAACAAAAACAGGCTATAGCTGCCCAAATGCAGGCTGCCGCCGCACAACAAGAGCAAATGATGCAGGGTGCGGGGGAACAAATGCCACAAGAGCAAATGCCTGAAGAACAACAACCAGAACTTCCCCAACAATAAAATAATAAAAAAATGGCAATATCATTAGTAAACCAAAAATCATCACAAGCCCTCAGAGGAGAAGACGTTGTTGTAACGCTTGCTTCTGGCGACTTATCTAACTTGGATAGTATCCCCGTAGGAACAGAATGTTACATTAGTGGAACTTCTGTGTATGGGGAAGTTGCGCGTGTCGATTCTTATGGCACAAGTCTTGAGGTTAGTCCTTTACAACCAAACCTTGACTTTGCTTCTCCTACTCATCCGGGTTATTTGTATGGCGGCGAAACAGTAGTATTTAACGTATAAAAATATAAACTATGTCAGTTCAAATAGTATTAGATGTAACAGATGATTTTAACGCAGACTCGGACGTAAAACTTGACACAGGCGGGTTCGATTACGCAATCGTTCAATTGGTAAGTCCAAGTGGTACGGTAAACTTCTTGCACACCAACGATTCTGGTGCAATTGAAGGCGTATCCGATGGCTCCGCTGTTTCATCTACAAACTTTGTTGCCGTTCAAGGAACAAACCTAGCATCTGGTAGTGCCGTATCTTCCCTCGCAGCATCAGGACTTGTCCGTTTTGGATATATCGGGCGTTTCCTTCAGCTTTCTGGAACTTCAGTTACAGCTACTAAAGTATTAGTAAGACTTTACAAAATATGCTAAAAATGAAAAAGGTAAAGCTTAAAGTAAAAAAGAAAGGCCAAAAACCTATTGAGTTCAAGGCGGGCGCACTTCGCGCTCAACTTGGAGTTAAGAAGGATGAGAAAATTCCTGCCGGAAAAATGAAGGCAGCAGAAGAAGGCAAAATGGGGCCTCTTGCTAAGAAGCGTGCATTATTTAAGAAAAACATTTTAACAGGTAAGAAATGAAAGAGATGATTAAAAGAGCTGACGGAAGTTACTCTCAGCGTGGTCTTTGGGATAACTTGAGAAGGAAAGCAGAAGAAAATAAGCGTACTGGTGCTAAGCCAGAAGCTCCTACCCAAGCAATGCTCAAGCAAGAAAAGAAAATTAAATTGAGAACCAAGAAAAAGAAAAAATAATGGCCATTACAGCTAAAATCAGAATGTCTGGGGAAGATATGAAGGCCAAGTCTTCCCTCACACCCGAAGAAATTCGTGACAGATTATTTTACTTCCGCGATGCAGCGCACGATTTCCATCACCAAACAAAAGGTGGATGGGAACACGATGCCCTAGGTAAATTATACGAAGCTCTTGACGAGTTTGCTGATGACATCAGCGAAGAGTTAATGGGTTATATGGACGGAAAACGTCTTGGAGGTTTAATGAGAATCCCTGCTCCTAAATACGGAGGTCACGAATCATCTGTAAAGCTTGTTAAAGACCTTATGGATTTTGCTTATGAGCTATATGAGTATGGCGGAGAAAAGAAATTTTGCAGCATAGAAAATAGAGCGCAAGATTTAAGTGGACTTGGGGCAAAGACAATCTACCGCTTGACCTTAAGCTAATTATTAACCTAACATATATTTATGTCAGAAACAAACAACAACGCGCAAGAAAATGTACAAGAGTCTGTACAGGAAACTGTACAGCAACCTACGCCTGCTTTCAATCCGTTTTCGGATGATAGCTGGGCGCCAACGCCTGTAACACCACAACAGCAACAAGAACCCGCAGCAGAAACACAGCCTACCACGACTTCCCCCGACACTCAAGAAGAATACGAGGAAGAAATAGTAGACGCAGACGAATGGCTAAAGACGCAATTTGGATGGGAGAACGCAGAATCAGCAAAAGCAGAAATTGAAGAATTAAGAAAGCTTCGCGAAAACGCAACAACCCAATCTGAAATTGAATTTGCTAATGAGCAAAGCGCAAAGTTCTTTAAGTTATTACAAGAAGGAAAAGAAGATGACTTATACTCTTTCCTAGATCAAAAGAAAAAGATTGATAGACTTGCTTCCGCAGATCTTGATAACGCTACCGCATCGGAAATTATCAAGTTGAATATGCAGCAGAAGTACAAGGACTTGACACCTTCCGAGATTGAGTATAAATTCAATAAACAGTTTGGTATCCCTTCCCGCCCCGTACAAAAAGACGTAGAGACGGATGAGGAATACCAAGAACGCTTCTCCGCGTGGGAAAGCAGAGTTAAAGACATCGAGACAGAAATGTTTATCGAGGCAAAACTCGCAAAGCCCGAATTGGAGAAATATAAAAGTGAGCTTATTTTACCAGATATACAATTTGAAGGAACTCAACAAAGTTACGAGCCTAGCCAAGAGGAATTGGACGCTCAAGTAGCTTTAATAAATTCCTTCAAGCAAAATGCGCAATCCGCTTTGAAATCGTTTGATGGTTTTTCGGTTTCGGTAAAAGACGAGGAAGTTGAAATACCGCTATCATACGCCGTATCAGATGAAGAAAGAAACGCGGTGGCTTCGCAATTGGAAAGATTTGCTGATTCTAATTTTGATGCTAATGTCTTACTGGCAGAAAGATGGCTTAAAGAAGATGGGAAAGGAGGGTATGATATCAATACCCAGCAGGTTGTAAGAGACCTTGCTCTTCTTAATAATGAAGGGCGCGTTAATCAAAAGTTTGCTAATGATGCAGCGGCTAAAAGGCTGTCTGAGTATATTAGAAAAACTAGCAACGTAACCGTGAATTCCCGGACAGCACAAAGCACATTTAACCCAGAGCAGAGAACAGAATTGGATAAGCAGATTGACTTTATTTGGAAGAATGGCTAAAAAACCAATTTTCAGAACAATTAAAAATTAAAAAAAATGGCTCTTGGAATCCCTACCTCGAACATCCTACAGCCGGGTAATATAAGTTTAACCGGCGGTGTTACGAGACAATTGGTGTCCGATCTTCAACTATTGACACCTCAGTACTACAAAAACTACGTTGAAAAATATGGTAGCGAAGACTTCACTTGGTGGTTAGCTACTTACGGAGGAATGGAAGAGGTTAAAAACCGTGATTATTTCTGGTTTGAAAACCGTGGTAAATTGATTACTGGCGTACAAGCTGCTGCTAACGTAGCCGCTACTGCTGGTAACACTATTACCCTTACTCTTGCTGCTGGTTTCCACTACAACAGCGGAACTCAGTCTCCTCTACGCGTAGGTGAAACTGTACGTGTTGCTTCTACAAACGTAGAAGGTGAAATTTTGACTGTGAACTCAACTGTTCCTTCAGCTTTCACATTCACAGTTCGTCCAAAAATCTCTACTCAATCTTTGGCATCTGCTGGTAGCGGTAGCTTCCTTGCTACAGATGTATTGATCTTCGGTGGTATTATGGATGCTGGTGAGGCTTCTAACACTAACGCTCCAATGATTCAGTTGGACGAGAAGTACACTAACAGCATCACTGAAATGCGTGAGACTTTCAGCGCAACTGACCTTGCAGAAATGACCGAAGTGTATTACACAGGTGGTTTCTCTGGCGATGTTCCTGCTGGAGGCGCTCAAGCCGGAACTTCTCTTTTCACTTTGAAAGGACTTGTTAAGTCAAATGTTCGCTTCAAGGATGATGTAGAAATGAAGTTAATGCGTGGTAACATCGTAAACAACTCTGGTTTAACAACCACTACTTCAGTTGGTTCTGAGGGTATCATCCCTAAAGTTCTTGCTGATGGAGAAACAGTTGGTTACACTCCCGGAAACCTAGATATCGCTAAGTTGCACGAAATCACTCGTATTATGGATGTGAACGGATGCACAAGCGAGAATATGTGGTTGCAGGATATCTATCAAAACCAGAACTTCTCTGATGGTCTTTTCGCCGCTTTCCCTGCTGGTGCTTGGGTTTGGGGTAACAATGAAAAGTCTGAAGAGGCTGCTATCAACTATGGTTGTAAGTCAATCAGCATCGATGGCTACTTGTTCAAGGTTAAGAAGTATCGTCCTTTCAACACAGAGTTCTTATCTGGTGTAACTCCGACTACAGACTACTTCCGTAACTTCGGATTAATCTGCCCTCAAGGTGAAACTCGCGATGCGAAAGATGCGAGCAAGCTTTACAAGAATATCACCATTATGTATCAGCAGCCACCTCGCGGGGGCACGATAGGTAACGGAATTCGTGTATGGCAGTGGGGCGGTGGTTCTCAAAACCCAACTTCAGGTCAAATGAACGACAACGTGGAAATGATCACGTATCGCGGCTCAAGAGTGGCTGCGGCGAACCAATTTGTTATCTTACAGGGTTCATAATCATTAACTTAGGCG
>JACCDW012000670.1_pt1 | contig 12769 bp, 7 predicted proteins | sample 7449781 | NCBI WGS metagenome assembly JACCDW01 (sample SAMN15323449, study PRJNA562643) | freshwater metagenome | isolation source: river surface water | place: USA:Blue River Watershed | collected 2017-08-18 | reverse complement strand
TGACAGATGGCGCATTGACAATCGCAAACTTTCGAATCAGCCACGGCGCTTCTTTGTAGTTGGCAAAAAGGCTGTCTGATTTGGCCCCCAACTTGAAGGGCTCGGTGGTCAAAACACCCAGTGGCAACTGCCCAATGTCGTCATGGGGAACCGCAATCAAAGTGTCTTTGCCGCCAAAAGACTCCTCCACCGGCTTGAACAGTTGATCGTAAATTTTCCCGGCAATTTGAAAATCAAAATCAGGTATGGCATCGATGGTCGAGACTGCCGGGTCCAGTGATTTGCGAAGCTGGGCAATGCTGTCTTTGAGTTCTTTGTGTCCCAAAGCAACCGCCTTGAAGGTCGGCAAACCTTTTTGATTGACAGCCCACACATAGGTCGTTTTGACACCCACAAACCAAGTGATCAATGTCTCATTGGGTTTGATGAATTTCTGAATGGTTGCCAAAGAAATGGGCTTGGGATTGATCAGCTCTGCATAATCGGGAAAATCCAAGGAAATCAAGTGTGAAGCCCGCTTGGCATCTGCCCGAAGCTGATCGATGTCCGCCTTCATCTTGGCTTGGATCTGCGGCAGTTGTTCGTTGGCCGGCTTCATGGCCAGCTCTTTGCTGAATTTCGTCAAGAACAAAATTTGCTGATTCAAGTCTTGCTCTTGTCGCACCAATTTGGACAAGCGGGGGTCAGACACATTGGCCCTTGCGGTGCTTGCGCTCAAGGCACGTTGCACATTTCCACTGCGCACAAAATCACCCAAAACAAATGACTCTTCCACCAGCTTGAGGCTGGGGGTTTTGGCGTTGAAGCGCGACAACACATCCAAATAGGATTCGACATACATGGCCAGGTATTTTTTGTCTCTGGAAGAAATGCCATCCGAGTCTGCTGACACATGTCGCTCATGCTCCATGAGTTCGGCCATGGACGAGGCAAACAGCGTCTTTGCGCTGTCGTCCTTTTGTTGCATGGCATAGGTGACCGAGAGCAGCAACTTGGCCTGCGTGCTTTCTTTGGAATTTTTACCGGTACGGGCCTCATTGATGGCCACCAAATGCGCGGCAATTTTTTCGGCTGAAGCAAAGTCACCCATTCGCACCAAGGCCAAAACCCGGTCTGGGCTGTTGGTGTCCACAAAGCGGGCCGTATCGGGGTACGCTTTGGCGGTGGCATCGAGTTGCGCATAAATGCGCAAGGCCTGCGCAAATTGTTCGTCAGCAATGAGTGCCGATGCCAAGGTTTTTTGGGTCACCGCCAAATTCACCGACTCGGGTGTCACACCTGCTTCTTGCAAACCCAACACGCTTTGCTGCAACAAATAAACCGCATCTTTGTTGCGCTCTCTGGCCAACAACACAATGGCCAATTGGCGCAAACCCTTGGAGGTTGCCAAGGAGGCTTTGCCGGTTCTGGCCAAAGATTTCTTCAGGGACTCTCTGGCCAAAAATTCAGCCTCATTGATTTTTTGCAATTTCAACAAGGTCTCGCTCAAGCGGATGTAGAGCAATTCTTGGGCTTCCCTGGCGGAATTGGGGTTGCCAGAGTTGGATGACTCACCAGCCAACCCAGGCACACCCAAGCCCTGACCCGCAGAGTAAAACATTTTTTCATGCTGGGCGATGCCGGACTCGAACACTTGAATGGCTTTTCTAAAGGCAACTTCGGCCTCAGCAAACCGGCCCCGTTGGAAAGCCAACTCACCCTGGGCCTGAAAGAAATTCCTTTCCCACGAGTACCCAAAAATCATGTAGTTGGAGCCGCGCCGAATGTTCACCAAGTTTGCATCGGTTTCACGCAAGTAGTTTTCACTCTGTTCGAAGTCGCCGGTTTGCGCATAAATACGTGACAAGCCTGCGGTGAATGAAATATCCAAGCCCATGAAATTTCTGGGCATTTTTTTACGAACCGCAAGAATTCGTTCAATCGCCGTCTGAGCATTGCCGGCCTGAATCTCAGCACCGGCCAACTCCAAGGTGGGTGAAAACTCCTGAAAGGTTTTTTCTTTGGCAAACTCCAGCGCTTTTTTCAGAAAACCAACCCGCAGATCAATGCGCCCCAACCGTTCAGCGGCTTGCGCCTGCAAGTAATAAAAAATGTATTTATCTTGATCGGTACCAGCGGTTGGCGCTGACTGGCCGATGAGTGCGATATCGGCCTCGCGGGATTTGCGGTTCACACTGGCACCTTCGAGCAAAGCAACAATGTCTTTGATGCCCTTGGGAACCGTGACCTCGGCCTCTGCGATTTGGGCCGCATGGGCAAGGCTAGCCACCATCGCCACGCCAATGATTGAACATGCCCTGAAAAACTTTTTGATCTCGATGCCCATGGATGGCTCCTTGAATTTCATCTGTCACTTGACACAGGTGTGGGTAACACCCAGTGGTCAATCACCCACCACCACAAACGGGGCCCAAAACAAGGGGTGCGCATAGGCATATTTGGTTTTGCCTTGGGCATCTTGGGCTGCCAAGTGATCGATCATGTTGGTCATCGATGCTTGCAGGTATTGGGCTTTGTGCTGGCCTTTGAGCTGTTGCTGGCGTTTGAACATGTCGGTCATCAGCATGCGGGCTGTCTCCGACTCCACGGGCCAGTTGGACACCAGCAAAGCCCTGGCACCTGCGTAAAAAAAGGCGCGGCCCAAGCCAGACACGGCCTCGGCCCCAGCGCCCTCGCCCGATGCGGTGTTGCAAGCAGACAAAACCACCCAGTCCGCATTGAGCTTGAGGGTCAGAATTTTCTCCATCGTGAGCAAACCATCGCCTTTGGTCTCTCCCGTGACCTCAGGTGAACTCAAGGCCAAAGCCGGTTGCGACAAGCCGTCCAACTCGCCCGGCACCAAGCCGTGGGTGGCAAACATCACCACCTGTCGTTTGGACAAGTCCATCTCCATCACACGGCTCACGCTGGCATTTTTGTGCAAAAAAATGTCTTGGCTGGGATCGGCTGCCAACGACTTGCCAATCTCTTGCAACTCCTCCTGGGTATCAGGCAACCTGGGCAACAAGGCCAGTTCGGCACTGCTCACCCCCGTGGTTTTGGGGGCACTGCGCAAATTGAGTGCAACGCCTCGCGTGGTCACGGCATTGGCTGCATGCATCGCCAGATTGGCCGCTTTTTTGGCTTGATCGACACTGAAAAAGGGATCACCAAAGCCCACGAATGCCCGGCGGTCACTGGGCGGTGCAGGCAGGTTTCTCAATGCCACCAAAGCCGTCACCGAGGGCAACTGCGCAATGGCAATGTCTTTGATCAACCAAGGTGTTTTTCGGTATTCTGAAAAATCGCCGCCCTTGGTGACAGCGATGGCGGTCTGTGCCTGGGTCACCAACAGGGCCAAGGGCAATTGACCCAACTCTGCGTGGGGCACGGTCAAAAGGGCTTTTTTGCCTTGCAAACTGCTGCGCACCGGCTCCAAAATCATTTGGTACAAGGCATGCGACTGAACCACGTCAAAGGCCGGAATGTCATCGATGGAGGAAACCCCTGCATCCAGCGATTTGCGCAAATCGGTCACCATTTTGGCCATGGCTTCACGGCCCAAAGGAAAGGCATGGAACTGCGGCGCACCGTTCTTGGTGATGGCCCACACAAAGCCTTCTTTTTCACCAAAATACCAAGACACCAAGACCTCATCGGCCTTCAGGTGTTGCTGCGTGCGCTCAATCGTGGCGGGCTTGGGATTGACGAGGTCAGCGTAATCAGGGAACTTTTGTTCAATTTCTTTTCTGAACTTATCGCGCTCAAGCTTCAAAGCGGCAATGTCGGCCTTTAACTTGCCTTGGATCACGGGCAGTTGTTGTTCGGGGGGAGCTGCCATCAAACCCGTGAGCACATCCTCCAAGGAGCCAATGCGCCGCTGCGTGTCTTGCTCTTTGCGGGCCAAATTGGCCAATTGCGGGTCTTTGATGTTGGCGCGGGCGGCACTGGCATTCAAGGCACGCTGAACACTGCTGCCCCTGGCCAAATCGGCCAAGCTAAAGGCCTCGGCCGCCAGCTCTTGTGACTGCGGCTGCGCTCGATAAAGTTTGGCCAACATCGAAATGTTGTCCTCCAAAATCAGCACCATTCTTTCTTGCTGCTTGTTCGAGCCGGTTTGATTTTCGGCATCGTTGCGCACACGATCGATCAAAACAGGCATGACCTTGCGGTACAAATCCCGGGCTTCACTGTCTTTGGCAGCTGCCCGCAAGGACATGGCATGAAAGGCCTGCAAGTAATTCAGGCGCGACTCTGAATAATTGGTTTGCTTGGCCACGGCTGCCACCATGCCTTGGGTCATTTGCAAGGCCCCTTCGCTTTTGCCCAGTTTCAGCATGGCAATGACCCAGTCCAAATCGGACGCGGGGATTTTGTTTTTGACGGCACCTTGTTTCTCAATGCCTTGCCGCATCTCTTCGAACACCGCATCGGCTTCTTTGAATTTGCGATCCGACACCAAGGTCGAGCCCAAGGTTTTGCGCGCATGCACCAAGGTGATCGCGTCATCTGACACGTTCCCGGCCTTGAGGGTTTTGATCGTTTCCTCGGCCAACATGACCGCCTCGGCTGTGCGGCCTTGCTCCGACACAATCCTGGTCAAGCGGTTCAAAGCGTGGCCCACCTCGGTAGAGCTTTTATTGAAGACCTCGAGCATCACGGCCAAGCCCTCTCGGGCATTGACTTCAGCTTCCACCAATCGGCCTTGGTTCATGATGGCCACCGACAAATCAATTTGGCGGTAGGCAATTTCTTGCTTGGTGTTGAGTTTGAAGCGGCTGCGTGCGGCAATGGCATTTTCGTTATTGGCCACGGGCATGGCATCGACCAGCTGCCAAAGCTCTTGGCGCAGCCTGATTGCACGCCGCAAAGAACGCTCGGCCTCTACCCATCGGCCTTGGAACATGAAGTAAATGCCCCGGGCTGCATCCAAATCAGCTTCCCATGACTTGCCATATGTGGCCATATCGGGCGAGCGGCGCAGGATCGTCATCGTGGACTCTGCATCTCTGAGGTGTTTTTCGGCGGCCTCGAAATTGCCCAACTGGGAATAAAAAGCCACCGACAAGCGATTGATCAACATGTGGTTGCCCAAAATATTGGGCGTGATGTTGCTGCGCGCTTTTTCAAGCGCCTCCAAAGCGCGAACCATGTTGCCGCCCCTTTGCTCGTAGCGGCCCAAAGTCTGCCAGTCGTTCACCCTTAACTGGGGGGTGTTGACCAAATACTGCGATGTCACCAAGCGCATTTCTTCAATCGCTTGGCTGATGTTGCCCAAGCGTTGATAAGCCTCGGCCCGGGCCAAATGATGCTTGCGCAACTCTGCGGTGTCGCTGGTTTCAGGCTTGGACAAGGCAATGATTTGTTGGGCCCGGATCACCTCGGTCTCATCGGCCTTGCCATTTTCAACCGCGCTGATCACGTCTTTGATCGATCGCGGGGGCGCTTTGAAATCAATCGCTTCAGCCACCTCTGCGGCTTTGTCCACCTGCGCCCATGCGCACGAACCCGCCCACAGTGCCCATGCGGAAACAACAACCGAAGCCACACGAAGGGATTTTGTTTTCATGGTTTCTGATCCCAGAATTGAAATACTTGGTGATTTTGAGAAGCGATATCCTACCAAGGCTTGAGGAGCAACTCCCTGGGTCGCGAAAGCCAGGATGGCCAGACGAAAACGAAGCAACCACGGGCTATCACGCTGACGGGACAAATACTGGCCTATATCTTCAGGTCACACCCAATGGCGTAGGGTTCACGCGTTCATTGGTATACCGATACACATCACCTAAATCCCGCAAAAGCCGTGAGTTTGGACTTGGTTCTGCAAAGGCTCTCAAACTGGCAGATGCAAGGTGAATGTGCACCGAACTCAGGCCCAAGGTGCTCAACGGGGTTGACCCCAAGGAAGAGCGAGATCAAGTACGTTTGTCTGGCATCACTTCCAGGACCAGACAGATCACTTTTGATGAAGCGTTGCGCCAATCCATGGCAAATAAGTCCGTTGAGTGGAAGAACGCCAAACACGGTCAGTATTGGCAAAACACCTTGGCAACTTATGCAAGCCCAATCCTCGGACTCATACCAATGAACTCAATCACAGCAGAATTAGTTTACAGCGTGCTTCAGCCAATTTGGATTGAGAAAATAGAATCTGCCACAAGGGTCAGGCAGTGAATCGTCACCGCAGCAAGGGGGAAGATCACATGTTGGTTTCACGGTGGAGCTTCCACTGGTCCCTATACACAAGAAGGCCGACAACGTTGCTAGAAAGCAAAAGCAATCCATAGACGGGAGCCCCGCTCGATCCGGGCAAAGCGCAGTGAAGCAATTGCTTGAATAAAAGCTCTTGAAGTACTCGGCGATGCATTGAGATCACTCACAGCCCAAGCATGTGGGGCCAAAGTACATTTCAAAACGTTGAAAAATTATAAATTTTCAATCGGAAAATTAATGTAATAATGATATGGAACAGTAATTGCCCCACAATAATCAACGTGATGCCTCTACCCCTTTCCCAAATAAGTAAGGAATAGACACATGTCTAAAATTACGTTACTTTACCTTGCATCGGTTGTCATAACCGGGTGAGCCACTTTTGATTGAAGAGGAAATTACAATGATGCAGGAAGAATGATTTAAATTCAGAGAATAGGTTTTTGTTCCAAGCACACGCAAATGTGTTTAATCGATCACTCAATCATGCCGCACTTTCCACTGGAATTTAAAATTAAATTAGGCCATGAGCACATGAATAATTTATCAAGAACTGACTTAGTGGCCCAGATCCGGGTATCAACACAGATAATTTTTTTATTCATCTTGGCAAATACTGTATTTCTCGGGACAATTCTATCTAAGTTTTATCACTATTATTTCAACCCACCACTTAATGAAGGACACTTAATTGTTGAATGGGCTAGAGCAGGATTAAATCCTGAACCAGCCGAGAGATTTGTTTATCTCACTTTATCCATATTAACCCCTTTACTGGCGCTTGCATCAATTTTACTGAAAAGAAAATATTTTCCAAGTTTGATTATTAAACGCAGTCACGAGATTATCATCTCATCAATTATTACTCTTTTTTTATTTGCCTCGTTCATCTGGTCTGACTTCTTACCTATTGCATTAGGTGAAAATATTAAATCGAATAAATCTACATTCGTTCTTTTCTGTGTTGGCTCGGCTATGCTTTTATGCCACCTACTGTCAAATGAATCAAAGTTTTCGTCATTTATTAATGATAAGAAATTTAATTCTATTGTTGTCACATCCCTTGTGGCATACTATCTTTTACAGATATTTTCATGGAGATTGTTAAATGTTAATTCTATTGACGAAGCAGGCGATTGGTCAGGTGCCTGGACTTTTCATGCAGATGCTTTAATTTATTCATTAAGCCAAGTTATTAATGGGAAAACAGTACTATTTGACTTTCCTTCTCAATATGGTTTTTGGTGCGAGCTGGTTGGCCCTCTTTTCATGTTAACAGGCTTTTCCATATTTCATTTGACAATTTTCTTTGCCATACTTCAAAGCCTATCTTTAGGATTTATTTTCCACGTTCTTTTTCATTATGTGAAAAATTCTTTAATGCGTCTGTGCGGAGGAATGAGTATAATTACTCTAACTTTTGGAACTTCACTTTTCTTTTCAGGCATTAACGATCCTTATTTTCAGTATTGGCCCTTGAGATTTTTTTGGCCAGCACTGTCTGTTTATGCATTTTACGTATTCTCACTTAACAAGACTCATTTTAACAGTTGTTTAATTTCACTTATTAGTGCAATAGGTGCCCTATGGAATATGGATTCAGGCGTATTCATTGTCTTAGGATTTGGTGCTTATCTTTTTTTGGGCATGATTATTTCATCACTACGCGCATACAAATATAAACCCCGCCATGAATTATGGGCATCCCGTGATTATTTAACTGCCCTCGGACTTCATATCATAATCGTAGCCATATTAATTTTATTTTTTTCAACTTATTTATGGCTCAAGTCAACCGGATCCGTTAATATCTTCTGGCTACTTTCGTATCAATCGATTTTTTACAAAATGGGGTTCGCAATGATTGCCTTACCTCACAACCTTCACCCTTGGATGAGTATTTTATCCTTGTATTTATTGGGTTTTATTTCAAGCATTTACGTTTGGATTTATACGCCGAACCCCTCACCAAAAAATGATTTAATTTTGTATTTAAGTATTTTAGGATTTGGTCTTTACTTTTATTACCAAGGAAGATCGCATGTTTTTAACTTGATCTCAGTTTGCTGGCCCTCGATAATAATAGCCGTCATTTTTAGTGATCAATATTTGCGGTCGATGCGAATGAAAGGCATTTCTACAAAGTTGATTTATATGCCGGCACCGATAATTACTATTGGCTTGGTTTGTTGCGTCAGTTTTTTCTCACATATAGATTTAATGGCAACGTCGATATATCAAAAGATAACATCATATAATATTCCCAATGCGCCATACGTTCAAGATGAAATAAGCTTCATAAAAACTCATTCAAAACTAGATAGAGATTGTCTCATTTTATCTAAAAGACAAGGTATATATTATGCTGAATCACGTAAACCTTCGCCAATCAAAGGGCCGGGGATTGTGGAAATGCTACTTGAGTCAGATCGTGTTATTTTAGTTAACCACATACTAGATGGCCGTTTTGATTGTATATTTTATGGGGTCGGCGAACATACACGCTTTGATATAAAAATTGATGAGTCCAAGATGCATTTAAAATATGAAATCAACGACATAAACAAAGAAAGTACGATGCTATACTTGGTTAAAAAATAAATGAAGTTTTTTCTTTAGTTTTTTATTGATCCCAACCAAATCATGCTTACTTTAATAAGGCACTTGAGTGCACAGTTTGAGGTAATTTTTTTTGCCCGATTAAAATTCGGTAAATTTATTCTAACTGGCCTGCTAAATACTTTAGTTGGATATCTCTGTTTTGCTTTTTTTTTATTTATTGATTTTCGTATTTCACTGGCATTAGCACTTTCAACCACCCTAGGAATTTTATTCAACTTCTTTAGCTTTGGCCATTTTGTTTTCTGCAGTAAAAAGAGCTCACGAGTTTTCGCTAAATTTATATTTGCTTACATGTCTATTTATGTCATTAACACAGTCTGCTTATTGGTACTTGTTAACCACTTACATCTCAGCCCCTATGTCGGTCAACTCATATATTTACCGTTTGGAGTTGTACTATCCTGGATACTAATGAATTACTGGGTATTTAAATGAATTACGATCCATCCAATAAAAAATTGATTAGCATTGTCACACCTTGCTTTAATGAGGAGGATAATATTGAAGATCTGTACAGGAGGATAGTCTCTGTAATGGAGAAAACAATCTACTCCTATGAGCATATTTGTATCGATAATTGCTCCACTGATTCTACGCTCATAATTTTAAAGCGTCTGGCTGCAGTTGATAAACGATTAAAGATTATTGTTAATGCGCGTAATTTCGGTCATATCCGATCACCTCATCACGCCATTCTGCAATCAAGCGGTGACGCATGCATTTTAATTGCATCCGATTTGCAAGACCCCCCCGAGATAATCCCTGAATTCATTAAAAAGTGGGAGCAAGGATTTAAATCTGTGTTGGCTGTAAAGCCAGAAAGTGAAGAACATTATTTAATGTTTTTTATTCGTAAAATCTATTATCGATTAATAACTGGCATTTCTGAAACCCCACTAGTTCAAAATGCAACAGGTGCTGGCTTATTTGACAAATTAGTTATCGATATTTTGCGAAAAATTGATGATCCTTATCCATATTTTCGTGGGTTGATTTGTGAAATCGGATTTCCTATTGGAATTGTCCCATTTACACAGCCGAGAAGGAAAAGGGGGATTACTAAGAATAATTTTTATACACTTTATGACATGGCAATTTTGGGTATAACAAATCACTCTAAAGTGCCACTGCGTATCATGGCAATATTTGGATTCGCTCTTTCAATACTGAGCCTTTTCACTGCCTTTATTTTTTTAATTGCAAAACTAATCTTTTGGAATGATTTCCAGTTAGGTACTGCGCCTATTTTGATAGGTATATTTTTCTTTGGCTCAGTTCAAGCCTTTTTTATTGGACTTCTGGGGGAGTATGTCAGCTCAATTCACACTCAAATTCGCAATTTGCCACTGGTCATTGAACTAGAGCGCATCAATTTTGATTAGCCAATCCGCATAGTGCTGAGTTAGTCAACTTAAATCAACTTCAAGTGTACCCTTTTCGCAGCACAACTGCTTGCTAACGGTTGCGCCCTGAACAATTTATAGCCATTGGAGTTGCCCCTGTCACTCAGTACCATCGGCAATTTTAATTTGCCAATCGTTTCTCTCGTTACATCTGCGGCGGCAAATATCCCAATGCGGAGTGCGGGTGGTGAGAATTGTACTCATCGAACCATGTTTTCTATTGGCTCATCACTGTTAGGGAGTCAGAGCGGTTTGCCAACAGGTGTTTATTGGAAATTGCAAGCTGTAATTTTGACTAAACGGAAACTATACAGATCAAGCTGCTAATGCGTATGCATCAGCAGGTGTTTTCATTCCCGGTGCCTGTTGCGGGCGTTGGTGGCTGTAGAAGCCAATCCGGTCACCAATGACTCGACTGGCATGTTTCAGACTTGCAAAGCGGGGCGGTGTGCGCACTGGTCCTTGAGCGTACGAATCACCCACTCGAACATCCCATTTTGCTCTGGGCTGTAGGTCGTGATGAACTTCAGTTGCAGCCCATAGCTATTGACCAAGGCTGTATAGCTGCGACTGTTGAACACCAACCCTTTGTCTGACAGAAGTAAGAACGGCTGGGCGACTCGGCCCAGACACCCTTAGCGGGTGATCATGGACTGCTCCAGCGCCGCCCCAGATGTTTTGGATCGACCACTGCGGCTCAGATGCCAGCCCAACAGTTACCGCGAGTGGCAGTCAATGACCAGCCATCCTTACCTGCCCAGATTCGACACAAATCCGTCACCCAACGCGCGTCAGGCTCCTTGGCCACAGACGGCAGCGCCTGGATGCGGGGCCTGAAGCCCAAAGGGCGCTTGCGCACCTGCAAGCCCATGAGCTTAAACACCCGTTGCACCGTGTTCTTGTTGAACGCCAGCAAATGCGTCACCGTACGGTAGCCAGAGGACGGGTTCTCTTCGATCATGGCCTTAATGGGGCGTACAAACTGCTCCTGCAGCTTGATCTGGCCTTTGGTTGCTTGGTAGTACACGGTCCTTCTGGCAACGCCAAACCATTCGTACAGTTTGGCCAGGCTGACCTCAACGCCGTCCTCATTCCATCCTTGCTGAAGGCCCAGGATCATTTCTCAACCTCGTTGCCCAGCAGAGATACCAGCTTTCTTCTGGCACGTAGCTTCAACATGGCCTCGCCGTACGCTGACTGCAAATCGGCCAGCTGGTGTTCGTACTGCTCCTTGATGTCCAAAAGGTTAGCCAGCAGGGCGTTTTCCATGCCCTTATTGGCTTCATCGACCCATTCTTCGATCTCCGAGAGCGACAGATCAAAAGACCGACTGGCCTCGGCTACCGTGGTCTTGCCTTGAATAATTTCTATAACCAGCGCCACTTTGCGCTTGGCTGCCCAGCATTTGATGTCGTCTTACATCTGTGTACTCATCTGTGTTTCCTTCAAAGATAACACCTGCGCAGTTATTTACTGGGTGAATACAGGGTCCGGCATGAAATCGAAGGGGCTACCCTATCCAAGGTATACGAGGTGCGAAGCAAAGCTCAATTGATGTTACCCCCTCAAACCAAGCGATAAGTCAAAAAAGAGATGGTGGGGAATGCGGGTAGAAACAAAAATGCGCCCGAGAGGCGCATTTTTACTGGTCATTTGGCGGAAACGGAGGGATTCGAACCCTCGATGAGGCTCTACACCCCATACTCCCTTAGCAGGGGAGCACCTTCGGCCACTCGGTCACGTTTCCAGGTGTCGCCATTATGCCCGAGCTTGGTCGAGGTCAAAAACCTTGTGCAAAGCCCGCACGGCCAACTCCATGTACTTCTCGTCAATCACCACCGAGGTTTTGATTTCGCTGGTGGAGATCATTTGGATATTGATGCCCTCTTCGCTCAAGCAGCGAAACATTTGGCTGGCCACGCCCACATGGCTGCGCATGCCAATGCCCACGATGGAGACCTTGCAAATTTTGGTGTCGCCCACCATTTCGGGGTTGCCCAGTGTTGTCAACACAGAGCCCTTGAGCAAGTCGATGGCGCGGGCGTAGTCGTTGCGGTGCACGGTGAAGCTGAAGTCGGTTTTGCCGTCTTTGCTGCTGTTTTGAATGATCATGTCCACTTCGATATTGGCCTGGGCCACGGCACCCAAAATTTGGTAGGCAATGCCAGGCTTGTCGGGCACGCTCAGCACAGAGATTTTGGCCTCGTCGCGGTTAAAGGCGATGCCCGATACGATGGCTTGTTCCATGTTTTCGTCTTCCTCATAAGTGATCAAGGTGCCCGAGCGGGCTTCTTCTTGCAAGTCGATGTCCCAAGGCGTGAAGCTCGAGAGCACGCGCAAAGGCACTTTGTATTTGCCCGCGAATTCAACCGAGCGGATTTGCAGCACCTTGAGCCGAGGGACGCCATTTCCAGCATTTCCTCGAAGGCGATCTTTTCCAGCTTGCGCGCCTTGTCGGTGATGCGCGGGTCGGTGGTGTAGACGCCGTCAACATCGGTATAGATCTGGCACTCGTCGGCCTTGAGGGCGGCGGCGAGGGCGACGCCGGT
>JACCDW010915751.1_pt1 | contig 12776 bp, 5 predicted proteins | sample 7449781 | NCBI WGS metagenome assembly JACCDW01 (sample SAMN15323449, study PRJNA562643) | freshwater metagenome | isolation source: river surface water | place: USA:Blue River Watershed | collected 2017-08-18 | reverse complement strand
GTTTAACTTCAAAAGACAAATCTATTAACAATCATAACCAATTTAAATCATTTGTAAAAGAGTATGTTGGACAATTATCATTAAAGGATTTTATTCTTAAAGATAATAATGATATATATTTGGAAATTTTGGATAATTTTAGTTTATTTACTAAGATTTTAAAGTCAAATATTATTGATATTCTTGGTAAATTTATGGATGAAGATATTTATTATAGAAGAAGTACTATTATTTTATTACTAATTAATGATACTGATTATGGTGATATTGAGGATTATGATTTTGAAGAAGAAATGTTTGACAAAGAAATTTATGAACTTAAAAGATCTAGATCCTATAAGGAATCAAAAACTTCTTTTGATGATAATGATATGGATTCTGATGATAAAACTGATAAAACTGATAAATCTGATAAATCTGATAAATCTGATAAATCTGATAAATCTGATAAAAAAAATAATTCAAAGACTAATTCTCTATTTAATAATTCAATAAGTCAAGTTAAATTAAACAAATCAACTGCAACAAGATATGCAATAAATTCAATAATGAAAAATTTTGATTCAAATGCAGAAAAGAGTTTTTCATCAATAATAAATAATTCCAAGAAATTACTAAATGCAAATGTAATATTAGATTTTATGAGAAATAACATTATGAAGATAGATGAATATAAAAATTTTATTCAAAGTATACATCAAAGTTTAAGAAGACGTATTTTTGCAAAAGATAATACTGAGATAAAAACAAAAGCAAAAGAAGAACTTACTTATGAAATGAAATTAGAATTAATGGATTTATCTGAAAAAACTAAACAAAAAGTGGAAGAAAAAATAAAAGAATTAAGAACATCAAAAGAAAATGCAAAAGCAGAAACTTTTATTGAGGGATTTTTTAAAATACCATTTAATAAATATATAAAAGAAGATGTTTTTGTAAGTTGTGAAAAACTAAATGAACAAATATTAAATTTAGTAAAAAGATTAAATAATTTTATTATTAATGATTCAGATACAATAAAAATATCAGATTCAAATGAAACAATAATAAAAAAAACAAAATCTTATACAGGTATTCAAGAAATTAAATCAATTGTTAATAATCTATGTGATCATAAAGACCAATTAATATCAACTAAAACAAATTATTTAACTAAAGTAGATTCAATATTAGAAAAAGCTATTTACGGACATAAAGATTCTAAAAGAGAAATTAAAAGAGTAATAGCTCAATGGATGAATGGAGGAGATATGGGAGGTACAATTTTAGGATTCCATGGTCCACCAGGTGTAGGTAAAACAGTTTTTGCTCAAAAAGGTATAGGAAAATGTATATTTGATTCTGATGGTAATACTCGTCCTTTTTGTATATTTCAATTAGGTGGTGCATCAGATGGTGCAGTTTTAGAGGGTCATAATTACACATATGTTGGTGCTAAATGGGGTAGATTAGTAGAAATGTTAATGGATTCCAAATGTATGAATCCAATATTATATTTTGATGAATTAGATAAAATATCAAATACAGACAAAGGTAGAGAAATTGTAGATATACTAATACATCTTACCGATAAATCACAAAATAAAAATATTTTTGACAGATATTTCTCTGGAGTTGAATTAGATTTTTCCAAATGTTTAATAATTTTTTCATATAATGATGTTTCTAAAGTTGACAGAATTTTGAGAGACAGAATAACAGAAATTAAAATTAATCCTCTTAAAAAACAAGAAAAAGTAGTAATTACTCAAAATTACACATTAAAAGAAATATCAGAATCACTGAATACATATTGTGAAATGTCAGAAGAGTTAATTGAGTATATTATAGAAACTTATACTTTAGAGCCAGGAGTTCGTAAATTAAATGAAAAATTATATGAAGTTTTTAGGGAATTAAATCTTAGAAATTTAGAAAATCCAGATGATACTATAGAATTAAATAAGGAACTTATTGATGAAATATTAACTCGCCACTACAAAATACGTCACTATCAAATTCATAAGTCACCACAAATTGGTTTAGTTAATGGTTTATATGCTTCAACAGTAGGTTTAGGTGGAATTACATTAATTCAAGTACTTAAATCAATAACATCATCTAGTAATCTTCCTCTAGAATTAACTGGTCAACAAGGTGACGTAATGAAAGAATCAATGAGTTGTGCAAAAACATTAGCTTTAAGATTATTAACTGACAATCAAAGAAAAGAATTAAATGAAGAACTTAAAACTAGTCCATTTGGCTTACATATTCATTGTCCTGATACATCTACTCCCAAAGATGGTCCAAGTGCAGGTATAACAATAACTACAGGAATATATTCTCTTTTAACAAATAAACAAATTAGAAATGATATTGCTATGACTGGAGAAGTGGATTTATTAGGAAATGTTAAAGCTATTGGTGGATTAGATGCTAAGATTAATGGAGCAATTAAAGCTGGTGTTAAAAAAGTATTATTCCCTAAAGAAAATGAACAAGATTATATTAAAATATTAGAAACTAAATCTTTAGATGGTGAAATAGAATGTGTAATGGTAGAAACAATCGAACAAGTTATTGAAAATGCTATCTTGTAAATTTTTGTGTAAGTTTATAAAAATTATTTTATAAAGCTAATATAGATGAACAAAAAATCAGAAAACACAGACAAATCCGACAAATCTGACAACAAATCAAATAACCCAAATAAACCAACAAATCCTAATAATCAAAAAGATAATATTGTTCTTCAAGATGATTTGAATATAGTTAAATCAAGTAATTCTAATTCCTCTAATTCCAATAATTCTAATTCAAATAATTTTCCTAAATTCAAATATAAATATAGTAGAAATTATAAACCACATAAAAGAAACAGAAGGAATTTACAATCACAAATAGCTGAAGATATTAATTCTTATAATGATAATAAAAACAATAATGTACAATATTTTGTAACCTCAAATTCTTTTGGTTGTCTTGATTGTTTAGGTGATATGGAAGTAGCAACTCCGATTAAACTTATAAAAGTAAATTCTATTTCAAATACAGAATCAATTAATTCAAATCAAATAGGTTTAAAAAGAGTTAATTCTAATGCAGAAAAAATTAAGGAATTCAAGGATAATATTAGAAAAAAATCAAGTTACAATTTGTTAGAAGGTTTTATTAATGAAATAACTAATATTGCTCCAAAAAACTCAAATAAGTTTTCAGCATTATCTACAGAAGATGATGAACTATCTCCCAAAAAAAATAATGACATATTTTTATTAGAAGGAATTGATATTGAAGAAATTAATGATTTAAACGAATCAAAAGAAATAATTCCAACTTATGTTTCAGAAAAAAAAATTATAGAAAATCCTCAAAATGAACAAAAATCCAAAAAAAATATATTAAAAAACATAGATAACGATAATATTACTATAGATAGTAAGGAAGAAAAAGAATATACTAAACATAATAAAAAAAATAAATCATCAAAACAAAATAAGTTTGATAAATATAGTGAAAAGTTAGATTCTTGTTTTGACACAAATGTAAAAAATGTTAGTGAAATAAAAGATTTAGAAAAAAAAATATGTGATGTTTCAGATTACAATTTAGTACATACGCCATTTAAAATGATTGGTGAAGAATTATTAAATGAAGAAATTAATGTAAAATACAGAAATAAAAAACAAAATAATGAATACCAAGTAATTATTAAAAAATTAAAAGAAACATTTAGAAAAATGGTTATGGGAGATATTAAAGAAAAACCAAATTTATCAAAGATATTACTTGATAATGATTTACCAGAAGATGTCAAGTTAAAAATATTAAGAAAGTTTATTAGATATTCAACAGAAGATGAAGTATTCTCAGAATCAGCAGATAGAATTAGATTAGAAATCAATAATTTATTAAAAGTTAAAAAAATTAGAACAACTAATGATTATGATGAAATCTGGGACCAAATTGAATCTAAAGTTATGCCTGATAAACTTAAAACTAAATTAGAAGATATGTATTATAGAATAATCACCGGAGATGAAACAAAATTAACAAATTTTGTTCACAATGTATTAAGATTACCTTATCATAAAATCCCAAATACTCTTGATAATATTTCAAAACCAGAAACACCTAGAGAAGAACAAATTGCATTTATTAAATCAATTTACAAAACTCTTGATGACAATTTATTTGGTCTTTCTGAGGTAAAAGATTCAATTGTTAGTTATATATGTCAACGTATAAATAATCCAGAAACTTCAACTTCTAAATATTTGTGTTTATGTGGTCCTGCTGGTGTTGGTAAAACATCTATTGTACATGCTATTTCTGAAGCTTTAAAAATACCATATTCTTATTTGAGTTTAGCAAATGTAGATGTTGCAAGTACTTTAATTGGTCATGATTATACTTATGAAGGTTCAACTCATGGTTGTATAGCTGATGCATTAATTAAAAATGAATGTGCAAATGGTATAATTTTATTTGACGAATTAGATAAATGTAAAGAAAAAATACATAATACATTATTAGGTATTTTTGACCCATTACAAAACTGTAAATTTAGAGATGCTTATTTTGGTAATTTTCCAATAGATTTATCACAAAATTTAATGATAATTTGTTTAAATGATTTGGAAAAAATTAATCCTATATTAAGAGACCGTTTACATATTGTTCATATTCCGGGATATACAAATGATGAAAAGAGAATAATTGTTTCTAAATATATACTACCTAAATTACAAATTCAATACAAAATTGATATCAAGATAGATAAAGATGTAATTGATTATATAATAAATAATACCTCTCAACATAAAGGTATTCGTCAATTAATAATGTATTTAACTAAGATTTATGAAATGGCTGTATTAGATAAATTTACTTGTAAATTTAATCTTGGAGACAAATTTACTCTGAAGGATTTATCTTATGTTAAAATTCAAGAAGATTATTCTAGTAAAGTTATAAGCTCTATGTATGTATAAAATATAGTTTTTATAAGTATTTATAAAAAATATAAAGAAACTAAATATATTGTAAAATTGGATACTTACTCATTGAAGTATTAACAGTTGGAGGAGGTTTAATTATATCATTCATTATTTCTAAATAAGAAAAATATCCTTCAATATTATAAACAAATACAAATTTGTTATCAATAAATTGTCCAGTATTAAACTTTTTATTTTGATAATTAAATGGATAAGTTGTATAATTTGTATAAAAACGTGTAAGAATAAGATTACCACAACTATCATATATCTTAAAATAATCAAAATTATCATAATAAATTTTAGAAGAATAAAAAGGAATAATACCTAATAATCTAAAAACAGAAAATGAATTTAATGTATTTAATGTGCCTCCATTATTCCATTTAAGAAATAATTCTTTATCAGAATCAACTAATATATCTCTTGTAAAAATAGCCATATATTCACCAAATTCTAATCCATTAATAGCTAAATTAAAAGATGCTGACGAATAACCCCATGCTGGTAAATTACTGGTGTAAGGATTTACAGCTAAATAATTAGGTAATGTTAAATATAATTCTAAACCTGTAAAAAATATAAGAGTGTATAATATATCATATAAAGGATAAACCCCATAATAATAAGTAAATTTATCCGATAAATTTTCATATACAAATTGTGTATTAGAATTATAATTAATAGGATAAGGTATCATTACAAAAGCAGGAATTTTACCAAATATATCACCAATATTTTGGTTTATACCACTTAGACTTATATAACATTCAGGTGGAATTAAATTAAGAAAATCATTTGTAGCTACTTCAGTAATAAATTGAGTATCACCTAATATGATAATATTTGTTTTAGGTTTTATGTTGTAATCTGATTTACCTATTACCAAAAAATCTGTTTCTATATCAATACCTAAATAATTAGCTTGAGTTTTAATTTCGTTGATAAGTGAAATAATATTAAGATCTGATGAATTTTCTTGATATAATATTTTAAACTGTTTCATTTGGAATTCTTTAAAAATCATAAATAAACTTAATGCTTCGTATTTATCATAAGGAGCATAAGTTAATACATTTGTAAAAGTCTTTACTAAAGAAGAAGAAGCTCCAATTGAAAATGATGGAATGTTTAGTTTTAAATCAAAAAAATATTTGGAACACTCTTGTAAAACTATTGTAGAACTAGAAATAGTAACCCTGTCACCATTTGGGTATTTAGAAATAAAATTTTCTAATGATTGTTGAATAATATTTGGGTCATTTGAAACTAAATATTTTTCTAAAACTAAAGTGTTTAAAGGAAATTGTTTATTAATTAAATTTATTATATCTTGGATTCCTCTAGAATAAATTTCTAAATCAAATAACAGTGCAATATAAATCGGTTTACTTGTCATATTTATATAAAATAAATTATATAAATATTTTATTCAGAGTGTAACATATGATTTAGTTTAATACAAAAACTTTGTTTATAGGTTGTTTACCCATAGTTAAATTAACTTGTGGATTAGAACCGAACACATTAAAAACTTTTTCTAAATAAGAGAAATATCCATCAGTTGTATATTTACAGTAAAACTTATTTTCAACGTGTTGAGCTATATTAATTCTAGAATTTTGTTTAAGTGGAAAATTAGTAACGCTTGACGCAAATCTTGTTACAATTAAATTACCACATTCGTCATAAATTTTATAATAATCTTCATCTCCGTAAAAAATATTTATATTAAAAAATGGAACTATTCCTACAGTTTTAAATATAGAATTAGAATCAGGTAATGAAAGTGTTCCGCCTTGATTATATTTTTCGAATAATTGATTATTATTTTGTACTAAAGAATTTTTAGTAAATATTGATTGATAGACACCATAATCATATCCATTAATTTTAGGATTAAAATTAGATTGAGCTGCAATAAATGCTGGAGAAACACCTGATTGAAATGGATTGACATTTATAAAATTTGTTATGTTTAGTTCATCATTTATATGTGTATAAAAGTTTAACGAGTAAAGTAAATCAAAAAAACAAAAAACATGGTAAGGATAATTATTTTTATCTGTTAAACTATTATATACAATTACTGTACTTTCAGTATAATCTATAGGATATGGTGACATCACAAATGTTGGTACTTTTCCAAAAATATCTGTCATATTTACATTCGCATCTGTTAATGCTATAAAACATCCATCTGGAATTAATTCTAAAAACTCTTTAGTAACCAATTTTTTTATTAAACTTGTTGCTAATATTATTACTATCATAGTCTTAGGTTTTATACCATAATCTGATTTACCTTCTTCTACTGCCTCATTATCTACATTTATTCCTAAATAGTTTGATTGTGTTTTTATTTCGTTAATATAACTTCTTGCAAATGCAGAAATATTTTTATTATTAAGTATTTTTATTTGTTCCATTCCATAATCAACATATTTCAAAAATAAACTCATTACTGAATATTTATCACTTGGTGCATAAGTTAATACATTCGATAAGGTTTTAATAATAGGAGATGTAGAATATGTAGAAAATATTGGAATATCTATTTGAATATTATTTAAGTAATTTTTAATTAATATAACATTTACAGTTTCAAGTGTAATTATTGCTCTTCTACCTTCAGGATATTTTTGTAAAAAATCATTTAAATAATTTATTATTACATTTGGTTCTAATTCTGATACATAATATTTTTCTAAATATAATTGACTATTTGGATATCTAGTGTAAATTAAATTAATTACATCATTATATGATAAAATTATTTGTGGATCTATTGAAATAAAAGTTGCAACATAAATCGGTTTACTTGTCATATTTATATAAAATATATTATATAAATATTTTATTCAGAGTGTAACATATGATTTAGTTTAATACAAAAACTTTGTTAACAGATTGTTTACCCATTGTTATATTAACTTGTGGATTAGGACCAAATACATTAAAAACTTTTTCTAAATAAGAAAAGTATCCATCAGTTGTGTATTTACAATAAAATTTATTTTCAACATGTTGAGCAATATTAATTTTAGAATTTTGTTTAATTGGAAAGTCAGTAATATTAGAAGCAAATCTAGTAACAATTAGGTTTCCACATTCATCATATATTTTGTAGTAATCTTCATCTCCATAAAAAATATTTACATTAAAAAAAGGTACTATTCCTAAAGTTTTAAATATTGAGTTAGAATTAGGTAATGATAGTGTACCTCCTTGATTATATTTTTCAAACAAATCAATATTATTATTAATTACGGAATTTTTAGTAAATACTGCTTGATAAACTCCAAAATCATATCCATTAATTTCAGGATTAAAATTAGACTGAGCACCAATAAAAGAAGGAGAAACACCAGATTGAAATGGGTTAATTTTTAAAATATTTTCAATAGTTAATGGTAAATTAACTCCTGTAAAAAATACTAGTGTATATAAAATATCATACAAAACATAACTTGAGTATATATTATAATTTTTGTTTGTTAAATTACTATAAACAAATGCTGATGTTTCAGTGTAATCAATCGGATATGGAGATAAAATCATTGTTGGTATATTACCAAAAATATCTTTAATATCAGTATTAACATCTGTTAAAGTTATATAACATTCAGGAGGGATATTATTTAAAAAATCATTAGTTATATATAATGTACTTATTGCTGCTGTAATAGCTAATATTATAATTAATGATTTAGGTTTAATGTTATAATCATTTTTGCCTTGTTCAAAAAATTCAATCTCTACATTTATACCTAATAAGTCAGCTTGTTTTACAACGAGATCTCTATATGTTCCAAAAAATATATCAAAATTAGAATTTCGTTGGTATAAAATCTTAATTTGTTTCATCTGGTAATCTTTATAAATTAAAAATTGACTCATTACTGAATATTTATCATTTGGTGCGTAAGTTAATACATTTGTAAAAGTTTTTACTAGAGGAGAAGTAGCACCAACTCCTATTGAGGAAATTCCATATCTATTAAAAAATTCTGAACTAATTTTTAATCCAGCAGTACTTGTAATGATTGAAATTCTTTTACCACTTGGATAGGTATTTATAAAATCTTGAAATATACTTAATAAATTTTCAAGAGAAAAATCAGTAAGATATTGTTTAATTGTTAATAAATTATTTGGAAATTGTTTGTTAATTATTTCAACAATATTTAAAAAAGAATCATATCTTGAAATTGGTGAAACCAAACATATGTATATTGGTTCTAAGTTTGTCATTCTATTTATTAATTTTATATTAAAATTTCTTTATTATAGGGAAAGAAAAATTATTCAATTACAAATTTATTTGCTAATTCAATTTTAACTGTAGATTTAATTGATGGAGACATATAATAATTTTCATTTACTTGATCATATCTAAAAACTAAATAATTAATTTTGTTACCCTTATAATAATATAATACTCTTTTTTCTCTATCTAAATATACATTCTTTTTATTTTCGGTTTCTAAAGGTGGATATTCGGATGTAATTAAAGAAATGTTACCATTAGAAGGGTCTATAGTCATAAATTTCTTATCTTCACTTTGTACAAAAGTTCTACCACCATAAGTATATAGTATTAAACTTGTTCCTGCCATAGTACTATTTGAAGAGAATTCCCAATATGGATAATATTTCTTTAATACCAAGTATTGATTTTTAACTGGTTCATTAACAAAATCTGTTACACATGACCAACTACCACCACTTTTGAAATTTTCATACTGGTTAAGATTTCCAAATGACTCGTCACAATAGTATTTGGATATACTTTCAGCCTTTAATTTTTTATATTCAATTGTAGCAGAGTTTTGTTGATTAATTTGTGTTCCAACAGTTCCACTAGTTGGTTGGATATTAGTTGGTTGGATATTAGTTGGTTGGATATTAGTTGGTTGGATATTAGTTGATTTTACAACACCAGTTTCTCCACTAAATTTTTCGTACTTTTTTTGAGTAATATAAAAAAATACTAAGAGTGCTAATAAAATTATAAAAATATAATCTTTTTTGTCAAACATATATATAAAATTATATTATAATAAAATTTTCCTGATTTTATTTTTATAATAAAAATTTCTAACAAATTAATTATTGATTAGGTTGAGTACCTAAAACAATATTTCCCCATTTAAGACTTTGTGAACCATTACCGTTGTCAATAACTTCTAAATCATAATCCCCCAACTTAATTTTATTAACGGTTAATCTACCAGTATTATCTAATTCCATAAGAGTTTTTTTCTGAATTGTATTAATATTTGTAGCATTATCTATAATATTCCAAAAATATTTAGGCACAGGATATATTAGTCCATTATCAAATTCTTTTAATCCAATAATTTGAACACCAGATTCAGCCATTTCATAAGTATCATCAAATTTATCTTGTATTTCATAAGAAATATCTATACCAAATTTACCATCACCTTGATTAACAATATCTTCTAAAGTAAATACTTTAGTAGTTCTTCTGACAGTAAATCCTGAATATGACGATTTAATAGATTCATCAAATGATAAATTTTGATTAGGATCAGCAATTCTTTCTCCAACTAAATTTGGATAAAATGGATTTGACACAACTACATGATTTTTTGCAAATACTTGATTAGCCTGTTTATCAATAGTATTATAATCTAATACATATTGAGTATAAATTTTTTGTGAACCTATACCCATAAATTCTTCTTCAGGATAAATTGATATTAGTGGATTAAGTGATGACAAAGGTAGTTCATTTTTTACATATTTTAAATATTCTTTAGGATTCATCAAAGTAAGATTACCAGCCATTTGTAAATCTCCAATCATTTGTATAGATTGATTAAGATAATCATCTACATTAAATTCATAAATTGCTAATACATTCTTAGATTGATAATCATAAGTTTTTATATTTAAATACATCCAAGCAGCAATCCAATAATTTTCATCAGTTCTATAACCAATAATATTTGAATCATTTAAAGATAATTGTGATTCTTTACCGTTATAAAAAGTAATTTTTTGATGAATATCTATTATTTTTTGATAATATATTAATACTTGTTCAAATGTTAGGTTTCCGTGATATGAAGATTCGTAATTATATAAAATATTATAAATTGTATCTGTTGGTCTTAAGTCATTTAAATTTGTAGGTATATCTCCATTTTGATTTAAATAAATTCTAGTTTGGTTGAAATCATTAGGATAATCAATAACTCCAAAAGAGTATTTAGTATATTCTTTTTTTGTTTGATTTAAGAATGGAGTTAATTCGTTTATATTAATAGGTTCCAAACTATTATAGGATAGATATAATTCATTTAGATAAAGTTGAATAGCTCTAACTGCATAAATAATATTTTGTAAATTTTTATTTGAATTAAAACGGGTAAAATAATTATTAAAATTAATACCAATATTAATACATTTTAATTGTTCATTTTGGTCTTTAAAATATTTTTTTGTTAATATTTTTTTCCCCCAAACCCAATTATATATTTTTAAATTTAAGATTTGATAAAATATTATGAAAATTGTAGGTGACATTATAAAATTATCTCCAACAATTTTTTTAATATCTTTATTAATTGGATCAAAGTTTGGATTTAATACATCTTTGTATAAAACATTAGTCCATGTTTTTAAATACCAATGATAATTGAATTGATAATTTAAAATATTATTAATATTTAAGCCAGGATTTATAATCGAAAAATAATTATCAATATCTTGTTTATATAATAATCCAGTAAATGGATCAATATAATTTTCTATTATATTTTTATAATTTGACACTGGTTGATTATTTAATTCTTTAGCCAAATCACTAATATATCTATTTTTTCTTGAAAGTTCATCTAAATAATCAAATAAATTTGTTATTGATACATCATCAATTGTTAAAAGAGATCTGGGGTTTTCTGTTCCTAATCCAACTGGATATTGAATAGCTACTTGTTTTTTAGTTGTATCCATAGTAATTACTGTTTGATTAGAACCGACTTCTATTAATTTTAGCGAACCATTAAATTGATGGTCACCATTTGATATAATATTTTTTTTAACATAAGTTAAAATATCTACACCTGAACCTATAACGTATTTTTTATCTTGAATATTTATTATTTTAACATAACTTACTTTATATTCAAACTGCCAGAAATATATACATATCATCATTCTCTCAATAACTGATGTATCAAAATTATTATTAATATAATTATTAATTTGTAATAATGCTCCTGATACTAATATATCCTGATTAGGGATTTGGAGTTTTATTGGTTTATTGTCAGCCCAATAATTAAATAATTCATGAAATAAATATTTTTCTTCTCCTAATATTTTTTTAAATTCATAACAAAAAATATAATTTTGTGGATATCCAAATCTTTGTTTATAAAAAGAATTATTTACATAATTTGTTAAAAATAATGGATTGTTAAGTTGTTTTTCTTCTATTATAGGATCTTTAAGTAAATTACTAAATAAGTTAGTTAATTGTTCACATGAAAACAAGCTATCATAATAATTTGTTAATATTTCATTTAGTTCTTTGTTTAATAATATTTCATCTCTCTTTAAATATGATGCAAAAACCCTTAATTTATTATAATCTTTATCATACCATATTACCTGCATTTGTATTACTGGACCTGCAAAATAATTTACTATTTTGGTAAATGTTTGATAATTTACTAATCTATAATACTTTTTCTGATTCCATAATATTAAAAAATTATTTTTTATATAATTAAAGTAATTTTGAAAATAAGGGTCTGT
>JACCDW011211984.1_pt1 | contig 12779 bp, 8 predicted proteins | sample 7449781 | NCBI WGS metagenome assembly JACCDW01 (sample SAMN15323449, study PRJNA562643) | freshwater metagenome | isolation source: river surface water | place: USA:Blue River Watershed | collected 2017-08-18 | reverse complement strand
CTTTTCTACCGTCAATGAGGTGAAGCTCATAGCCCAAGATCTCTGCCAATTGTGCCACAGGCAAGGTGTCGTTGCCAGCACCAAACAAGAGGACGCGAATAGGAGGGGGGATCAACTCAAAAAAGACGGATAGGGAATCCCATTCGGCAAAACAGTGGATCCGATTGGTGTGCTGCTCAAATCCTGCTACTTCTTGGGCAATGGCAGCTTGGAAATCAGAAGGGATTTTTTGAAAGGAACCGAATTCCTGATTTCCCTGCCGGAGGTAAACCGTTCCAATTTGCTCGGATTTGGCTGCTTTTAAAGAGAAAATAGTCACCAAAAGGGCCATCTCTCTTCGGCTTAATGCTTCTTTGATTAATTCGATGGGATGATCCGCTCGATCCAAAGCGATGGGCTCAATCAGCAAGTGAATGATGCCGTTGCAACCCAAGCCTACGCCAAACTTTTGATCGTCCTCGTCAGTGGTATCGTAGGTAACGAGCATGGGCTTCTGCTGAAAAATCACGGTTTGTGCCTTTCGAAGCGCGTCTCCCTCCAAGCATCCTCCGCTGATGGCACCGGTGAGGCGTCCTTCTTCGGTAACCAACATGCGAGCTCCTGGACGGCGATAGGCAGAACCATCTACCTGCACTACCGTGGCTAATGCCATGGCTTTTCCCTCCGCCTTGGCCTGTTCGTAGCCTGCCACCAGTTGAATCAACTCTTTCATGCGGTCATGCCCGGGCTGGATTCAGATTTTGGGGATAGTTTTTGAAGGGAAAAAAAGAAAGAAAAAAGGGTAGATACCAAAAGATAGGCCACCATCGCATAGACAGACCCTGGGAGTACTGTTTGTATTCCAAACCAATCACCTGTAGTTACAATGAAGTAGAAGGCATAGCATGTTTTTAAAAGCTCCCAAAGCCAAGCATTTGGGTTTCTATCCATGAGTTCGGTGTAGGCAAAGACGGTTAGGAATACGAATCCTCCATAGAAGAAAATCCCAGGGGCACCGATTGCCGCTAAATTTCCAAACAAGTAACTTAAAAGCAGGAGTAGTACGATGAGTTGCCCGAAGCTCCAGATCCGCATTCCAGATGTTAGGGTAGGGTTGTATTTCTCAAAATGATAGACATCTTGGATTTTGGCTACCGGATACTTTTCTGCCACATCAGCTGGACGCCAGCCAAGAGGCATAAACCAAATTTTCAGCTTATCCATCCAGTTTCTGGCTCTCCAAGCATCGGTAATCAGCAGCCAGAGGTGCATGAAGTTAATTTTGATCGGATTCCAGGTTTGCACGGGACGAGTCACCCCATATACCGCAGGAATATCTTTCCGTTCTTCTTGAAAGGTTCCAAACCACTTGTCCCAGAAAATAAAAATCTGACCATAATTCTTGTCCAGGTATTCTGGGTTGATCGCGTGGTGTACCCGGTGGTGGGCAGGAGTAACGATGATTTTTTCAAGAATACCCATGGAGCGGATGTGCTGCGTGTGGTACCAAAACTGCGCAAAAAGGTGGAGTGGGGCTACAATTCCAATTACCTCGGGAGGGATTCCAAGGAGTGCAGCGGGCAACAAGAAGACAGTGAAGATTTTGAATATCGAGGAAATGCTTTGACGAAGTGCACATGCGAGATTAAACTCTTCTGACGAATGGTGCACGATGTGGTTGTTCCAAAAGATATTGTACTCGTGGGCGATTCTGTGGGTCCAGTAACCCGCAAAGTCTAGCGCAAAAAAGGCGAGCACATACACCAACCAGGTTGCTTGAATCTCGAAAAACCCAAACTGAGCATAGAGCCACTGGTAGGATATTACTGCCACACTGAGTCCAAGGACGTCTTTGGTGACATTGGTAATCCCAGAACTCAAGCTGGCGACCATGTCCGACACCGGCACGGTATCCTGACCTTTAAACAATCCCCAGGCTTTTTCTAATAACACCAGCACAAAAAATGCTGGCATGGCAATCAATAATATCTTTCCGTACGCTTCCATCTCTTAATTACTTATTGCCTTAAATTTATTGATAAACTCGCTTCCATTCAACAATTGTTTAGTTTGTCTGGAAATTTTACTCAAAATTTGATCCTAGACCTCAAAATTCCTACAGGGTTGCCCTGATTTTACATGAAAATTCCAGCACTGGCCGAACTCAAAAAAGAGCTCAACTACCTCGATGAAAAGGAGTTAGTAGGTCTATTGATTGACCTCAGCAAATTTAGTCGTGACAACAAGGCTTTTTTACATTTTAAGCTCCATGAGCGGGATCAACCAGCTCTTTTTGTGGATACTGTAAAAGAGGAATTGGAAGAGTTGTTTCAGACTGCCAATACCAAAACCTATTTTTTTGCTAAAAAGTCAGCGCAAACAATTCGCAGAAAGCTGAATAAAAGCCTCAAGCTATCCAAGAAAAAAGAGGATCAGGTAGAGTTGCTGCTGTATTTCTGTGAGCAATTGCAGCGATACGGGTACCTAAAATTCCAGCATCCCATCATCAAGCACCTGTTTGACATGCAGGTGAAGAAAATTCAGCAAGGGATAGCGGCGCTACATGAAGATCTTCAATACGATTACCAGTACCGACTGGATGATATTTTGGATGAAAGGTCTTGAATTGTCCTTTTTTTTCAAGTATTTAGCCTTAATTCAATTTCCACATCCCATGAAAAAACATGCTTTCGTCCTCAGTCTATTTTTTGGACTCTTCCTTTTTGTAACTAACTCAATTGCACAAGAAATCAAATGGGGAAAGGAGGGGAGTACCTACTATGCTGCTGTAAAAAATGAAATTTTTAAATATACACTTCCAAGTAGTGAAGGGCAGCGGATTCTTTCAGCAGCCCAACTAACTCCAAAAGGAAAAGCACCACTTTCCATCACGGACTTCACCTTTTCGCAGGATGAAAAAAAGCTGCTGCTCTACACCAATACCAAAAGCGTATGGCGATTGCAGACCCAAGGGGATTATTGGGTGTATGAATTGGAAACTGGCCAACTCAAGCAAGTTGGAAAGTCCTTGCCTGAAAGTTCCCTTCGCTTTGCAAAACTTTCCCCAGATGGATCGCAAGTAGCCTATGTGAGCGAATTCAATCTGTATACGGAGAATTTGACTACAGGTCAGATTACCCCTTTAACCAAAGATGGCAACCGCAAACTAATTAACGGTACCTTTGACTGGGCCTATGAAGAGGAGTTTGCATGCAGAGATGGCTTCCAATGGAGCCCAGACAGCAAGCGCATTGCTTTTTGGCAAATTGATGCGAATCAGATTCGGGATTATTACATGATCAATACCACCGATTCGATCTATTCCAAAATTATCCCTGTAGAGTACCCCAAAGTAGGGGAGTCTCCATCACCAGCGAAAATTGGCGTCATTGAGCTTGCCGGCCAAAAACTCACTTGGTTGAACGTTCCAGGGGATCCACAGCAGCACTACTTGCCTCGAATGGAGTGGAATTCCTCAGAACAGCTTTTGGTGCAGCAACTCAATCGCAAGCAAAACCACAGCAAAATCTTTAGCATTCAAGTAAATGAGAATACATCCAAGCTCATTTTTGAAGAGCAAGACGAGACTTGGATAGACGTGCTGTCTAGCTGGGAAAATACCTATGGGCTCACCTATAGACATGAGTTTAAGTGGCTCAATGGTGGCAAGGAATTCCTATGGTTTAGCGAAAAAGATGGCTGGAGACACCTGTATCGGATTGATTTGACGGGGAAAGTGATACCTGTAACCCATGGAAATTACGATGTGATCAATCTTTTGCATTTCAATGAGAAAGAAAATCTACTCTATTTTCATGCTTCTCCAGACAATGCCACGCAGAAATACCTCTACAAAGCCAAATTGGATGGCAAGGGGACTGCAGAACGGGTAACCCCTACAGATCTGCCCGGAACCCATTCCTATGTCATCTCACCTAATGGAAAGTTTGGTATGCACCAGTTTTCTAATAGCTACACCCGACCTGCAAGCGAATGGATCAGCCTTCCTAAGCACCAGGCATTGGATGCAAGTCAGAGCATTGCCTCCAAATTGTCCAAGAACCAAGGCGAAAAAACGGTTGAATTTTTTAAAATCAACACTGCCGATGGGACAGAGATGGACGGATGGATGGTCAAGCCCAAGGGATTTGATCCTACCAAGAAATATCCTGTCTTGTTTATGGTATACACAGAGCCTTGGGGAGCCAATGTAAAAGACAACTATGGAGTGGGTCGGAACCGCAACTACCAAGGAGATATGGCAGCCGATGGTTACATCTATATCTCAATTGACAACCGGGGCACACCTGCTCCCAAAGGTCGTGCTTGGCGAAAAAGTATTTACCGTAAAATTGGCCGTTTGAATATTTCAGACCAGGCAGAGGCAGCAAAACAGATCAGCCAATGGGATTTTGTAGACCCAAGCCGCATGGCGGTATGGGGACACAGTGGGGGAGGATCCGCCACACTAAATCTTCTTTTCCAATATCCAGGACTCTTCCAAACGGGCATTTCCCTAGCTGCCGTAGCCAATCAACTGACCTACGACAATATATATCAGGAGCGATATATGGGACTTCCGCAGGAGAACTTGGAAGATTTTGTGGCAGGATCACCCATCACGCATGCCAAAAACTTGCAAGGCAATCTCTTGTACATTCATGGAACGGGAGATGACAACGTACATTATGCCAATGCCGAAATGCTGATCAACGAATTGATCAAGCATGGCAAGCAATTTCAATTTATGCCTTATCCCAACCGCTCACATGGCATCGGTGAAGGAGAAGGAACTTCAGCTCACTTGCGAATGGTGTACACCAATTTCTTAAAAACCTACTGCCCACCAGGAGGACGGTAATTCAATCCAATTTTCAAATCTTATGACCTCAAAATTTACCCAATCTATCCTAGCAGGAGCAATCAGTTCCTTTTTGCTGCTCTCCAGTTCCGCAGTAGCACAATACAGCCGTGCCGATAGTTTGCGGGGTAGACTCGGCCCAGAACGAGCTTGGTGGGACCTCAAACACTATGATTTAAGTGTGGAGATTAATCCATCCAAAAAATCCATAAAAGGCTCAAATAAAATAAGTTACCAAGTATTAAATGAAGCGAAGCTTTTACAATTAGACCTTCAAGTGCCCCTAGCCATTACCTCAATCACACAAGGAGGGAAACCCCTTTCTTATAGACGAGAAGGGGCGGTATATTGGGTGACCTTAACCAAGAAACAGGTTCCAGGTGCCCTAGAAGAACTTGTTGTGCAGTACGAGGGGATTCCCAAAGAGGCAGTTCGTCCACCTTGGGATGGAGGAATTACTTGGCAGAAGGATTCAAAAGGACTTGATTTTATCGCATCTTCCAATCAAGGCATCGGATCCAGCATCTGGTGGCCCTTGAAAGACCATCCTGCAGACGAGGTAGATAGCTTGGACATGCATGTAACCGTGCCAAAAGGCCTCTTAGACATTTCCAATGGCCGCTTGGTAGAAATCAAAGTAGGAAAAGATGCCGATACCTTTCACTGGAAGGTGGTCAATCCCATCAATGACTATGGGGTGAATATCAATGTGGGCGATTACGCACAGTTTGGTGAGAAATATGAGGGCGAAAAAGGGACGCTAGATATGGATTACTTTGTCTTACGGGAGAATTTAGAGAAGGCAAAAGTTCATTTTCAAGATGCCAGACGCATGATGCAGGCATTCGAACATTGGTTTGGGCCGTATCCATTTTACGAAGATGGATTTAAGTTGGTGGAAGTACCTTATTTGGGCATGGAACACCAGAGTTCGGTGACTTACGGCAACGGCTACCAAAATGGCTACAGAGGCAGAGATCTGAGTGGAACTGGTTGGGGTTTAAAGTTTGACTTTATCATCATCCACGAGGCAGGTCACGAATGGTTTGCTAATAACATTACGTATAAAGATGAAGCTGACATGTGGATTCACGAAAGCTTCACGAATTACTCCGAAAGCTTGTTTCTTGACTATTATTACGGCAAGGAAGCAGGTCAAGCCTATGTGCGCGGTACACGAATGAATATCCTGAACGACAAACCCATTATCGGAGATTATGGAGTCAACCAGCGTGGCTCTGGGGATATGTATTACAAAGGAGGCAATCTTTTGAACATGCTTCGTCAAATCTTACAAGACGATGAGAAATGGAGACAGATCTTACGTGGATTGAATGAGACATTCTACCACCAAACTGTAACTACAGCTCAGGTGGAATCCTATATCTCCAAACAGATGGGGATGAATTTGTCAAAGGTGTTTGATCAATACTTACGTGATGCTCGCATTCCTATCCTGGAGTATTACCAACAAGATGGGGCTTTGCATTACAGATGGATTAGCGCAGTGAAAGATTTTGATATGCCAGTGGATGTACTGTTGGATGGAAGTACAAAGAGACTACAGCCAAAAACATCCTGGCAGAAACTAGCCGGAGCTTCTGTACAAGGTCTTGTGGTGGATCCTGATTATTATGTGGGCGTATCGAAATCAAGAGAATAGTTGATTTGAGCGTATTTGATTGTATTTATGTTGTATAATTTATATTATGTTAAATAATGATTTAAGACTTGTCGATAGGATCACTCCTAAGCTACAACCCAATGGCTTTGATGCAATCGATGGTATTGCTTCCCACACCTCTTCGCAGGTCTCACCATTCAACATGCTCTACACAGAATCTTTTATTTAGAGTAATATTCATCTTCATTCATTTACTCTTCACACTGAACTTCTTTCACCATGAATAATTGGTTTCCTAATGTCGGCCGTCTCCTAGGACCTATAGCTTTCTTTTTGATTTACTTTTTGGTAGATACTCCTGGCTTAGCTCCTGAAGGAAAATTAATGCTAGGCCTTACTTTATGGATGGCAATCTGGTGGATAACGGACGCAGTTCCCATTGCAGGTACCGCTTTATTGCCTCTGATGGTTTTGCCCTTGTCTGGCGTATTGAACCTGAAGCAAGTTTCCAACAATTACATGGATCCCACAGTGTTGCTGTACATGGGCGGATTTCTTTTAGCTACTTCGATCGAGAAATGGAACCTACATAAGCGTATCGCACTTAACATAATAAATTTATTAGGAACAGATTTAAGGCGAATCGTGCTGGGATTCATGTTGGCCACTGGATTCCTTTCCATGTGGATTTCTAATTCTGCCACAGCCTTGATGATGCTTCCGATTGGATTGGCTGTAATTGGGCAATTCAAGAACCATTTAGGCGATGAAAATGGGATTCTATCTACTCGTTTAGCTAAAAACATCTTGTTAGGTATCGCCTATGCAGCATCCATCGGTGGAATGGCAACTCTAATTGGTACCCCCACCAACAACGTACTACGTGCTGTAGTCGAAAAATTATACAACTACACCATCGATTTCAACGAATGGATGCTGTTTGCATTTCCTTTTTCGGTGGTTTTACTTGCCATTGCATGGTTTTATCTGGTAAACTATGGCAATCCGCTTCCTAAAAAGTTTAACCTAACAGAAGCCAAATCGGTTATCCAAGACCAACTAGTGTCCTTGGGAAAAATCACCTACGAAGAAAAAACAGTTCTGATCGTATTTGGACTCGTTTGCTTCTCATGGATCACCCGCGGCTTTTTGTTGGCACCCCTATTACCGGCATTAGATGATACGATCATCGCTTTATTGGGTGTCATGCTCCTCTTGCTCCTACCCTCTTCAGGAAAATCTGAACCAAAGGGTAGAATATTGGACTGGAAAACTGCTGAACAGATTCCCTGGGGCGTTTTGATTCTTTTTGGAGGTGGATTGGCTTTAGCAGAAGGCTTTAAAGAAACTGGACTTGCCAGTTGGATTGGTCAACATTTGAGTTTGATTGAAGGGGTAAGCTTCTTCGTTTTATTGCTGATCATCGTTGCTGCAGTCAACTTCCTCACCGAAGTAACTTCCAATGTAGCAACTGCCTCTATGTTACTGCCAATTTTGGCTTCTGTAGCCATTAAATTGGATGTGCACCCCTTTGGTCTGATGGTTGGCGCAACTCTCGCTGCGAGCTGCGCATTTATGCTTCCAGTGGCCACTCCACCCAACGCGGTTGTATTTGGTCCGGGTTACCTGAAGATAAAAGACATGGTTAAAGCAGGACTCTGGCTAAATGTAATCTCCATTATTTTACTCTCCTTGATGGTCTATTACATCTTACCTTGGCTATGGAAAATAGATTTGCAAGCCTATCCATTCTAGGTTTTTAAAGTAGAAATAGTTTACAAAAAGCGAGATGCCTGAAACTCTTTTCGATATTCTTTGGGTGACTTGTGTAGCCGCTCGCGGAAAAGCTTATTGAAGTTTGAGAGGGTATAAAACCCACATGAAAAGGCGATCTCGCTGATATTCTGATCACTTTCGTGCAATAATTTACAAGCATGTGATATTCGAACCTCGGTTAAAAAATCAGAAAAAGGTTTGTTTACACGAGATTTGAAATACCTGCTAAATGCAGAAACGGATAGATTAGACAGTTGAGCTACCTCCTGTAGCGTTATTTTGGAAGCAAAATGCTGCATCACGTACTCGTATACCTGACCCATCCGGTCTTTCTCCGATTCTTTATTGGTATTGATGTATGCCGCATCGGTAATGGCAACGCATTCACTTGATCCAGCCAATCGATCCAAAATCTGTAATAAATGGAGCAAGCGCGAAGTTCCCTTCAATTCAAGGAGTTGAACCATCATTTTCCGTACTTCCACTTGCGTAGTACCCTGTACTTCTATACCTCTCGAAGAGCGTTGAAGTAGCTTTGCAATATCTTCCATCTCCTCCAACTCAAAAACAGAGTTATTCAAAAAGTGATCTGGAAAATAGATCACGATACCATGTGTCTCCAATTGTTGAGATGGGTCATGGTAAGCCGCATCATTTTTCCATAGATGAGGCAAATTGGGGCCAGTAAGCACCATGTCCCCTTCTTTAAAAATGCTGGTTTGATCCCCTACAAAACGAGTTCCTCTACCCTTCAACACCACAAATAGCTGATATTCAGAATGAAAATGCCAATTCACATCAAAGTACGGAGCGATCAACTCTTGAATAACAAAGGCTTTTCCTTCCGGAATTCGGGATTTCTGTAAAGGGTTTTTCACTGTATTTACACGTTATTTTTACTAACCATCAAATTTATTAATAGAATACAGTCGTAAATTAATACAAAAGAGTAAGATTTTTAGCTAATAAATGGTGAATATTAGGATTCAATAACACAAACCCTCTCTATGCGTAACCTGCTGCTTTGGAGACCCTTGGGTCTTCTTTCCCTCCTACTCGTAATTCTCCTATCCTCTTGTGGTAAAAAGAATGCATTCTTGTCCATGACCGAACCACGACGTGTGGAAATTCTGGTTTTGGGGCATGATAGTGACCATCACAATACTGAAAAATTGATGATGCACATCTCAACTCCTTTGTTCCAAAAAGGAATCAATCTCACCTACACCGCAGATCCAGAAGATCTTCGAGATGAGGTACTGCAGAACTACGATGGATTGTTGATTTATGCCAATCACGATTCGATTTCCACTTCTCAAGAAGCAGCGCTTAAGTCATTTGTTCAAGGTGGAAAGGCCTTGATTCCATTGCACAGCGCCTCTTTTTGCTTTAGAAATTCGGACTGGTATGTTCAAGCTGTTGGTGGACAATTTAGCACACATGGCACCGGTAGATTTACTACACAATTACTTGATGCGAAGCACCCTATCTTACAAGGAATCAGTGAGTTTGAGACTTGGGATGAAACTTATGTTCATAGCCAAATCAATCCTGACATTCAGGTCTTAATGGAGCGAAAAGAGGGAGATAAAAAAGAGCCCTATACCTGGACTCGCAATGAAGGAAAAGGTCGTGTGTTTTACACTGCTTATGGCCACAATGAGGAAACTTGGAAGCAACCTGAGTTCCACAAGCTCCTTGCCAACGGTATCCTTTGGGCAGTAGGTGATCAAGTCAATCAATTGCTTGCCGACTACAAAATCCCTACCCCCCAATTCAAAGACGCTGAAATCCCCAACTACGAAAAAAGGGACCCAGCACCTCGCTTTCAATTGCCTCTTTCTCCAGAAGAAAGCATGAAATTGGTGCAGTTGCCTATCGAATTTGAAATGGAATTGTTTGCTAGCGAGCCCATGATCATCAATCCGATGGCCATGGCTTGGGACGAACGCGGTAGATTGTATGTGATCGAAACTGTAGATTATCCAAATGAGGTTCGCACTGAAGGAGGCAACGACAAAATCAAAATACTTGAAGACACCGATGGTGATGGCAAAGCTGATAAAGTCACTGTTTTTGCAGATAATTTGAATATTCCCACATCGATCATGGCTGTCAATGGCGGTATCTTGATCTCCATGGCCCCTGATTTTGTATTCCTCAAAGATACCAATGGAGATGATGTAGCCGATGTGCGTGAAGTGGTGATTACGGGCTGGGGCAAAAGCGATACCCATGCGGGTCCTTCCAATTTGAAATATGGATTCGACAACAAGATTTGGGGCGTGTTGGGTTATTCTGGATTCAATGGAGAAGTGGGCGGAAAATCCCATGCCTTTGGACAAGGCGTTTACCGATTTACGCCCAATGCTAGCGAACTCGAATACTTGGGCAGCTCCTCCAATAATACCTGGGGCTTGGGCTTTACGGAAGATTTTGAAACCTTCCTCTCTACTGCCAATGGACAACACAGCGTGTATTTTTCGATGGCTAACAAGTTCCTAAAGCGTCCAATTTTCCAAGGATCCGCAAATACGGTACATGGCATCGATAGCCACTACGACATGCCTCACCTCACTCCTTTCCTTCGTCAGGTAGACTGGTTTGGAGGCTATACGGCTGCTGCAGGACATAATTTTTACACTGCACGTAGTTTCCCTGAATCCTATTGGAACCGAATTGCTTTTGTAGCCGAACCTACTGGTCGAGTACTACACAAGGCCATCATCAATCCGGATGGATCAAGCTACAAAGAGAAAAACGGCTTCAATATCCTAGCAAGCTCTGACGAATGGTTTTCACCAGTTCATGCAGAAGTAGGTCCAGATGGTGCTCTTTGGGTGGCCGACTGGTACGACTTTATCATTCAGCACAACCCTACTCCTCGCGGTTTTGAAAATGGTGCTGGGAATGCCTACATCAACCCACTTCGGGACAGCAAGAATGGACGTATCTACAGAATTAGTTACAAGGGAGGCAAGGATGCAAAAACATTCGACTTGAAAGAAGCAAAACCTGCTAAACTTATCGAGGCGCTGAAAAGTGATAACCTGTTCTGGAGAATGACTGCCCAGCGCTTGATTGTAGAGCGAAAAGAAAAATCAATACTTTCTGACTTGTATTCCCTCATCGGAAACCAATCCCAAGACAAGGTGGGCATCAATGGTCCAGCAATCAATGCTTTGTGGGCACTCCATGGTTTGGGTGAATTGAATGGAAAAAATCAAGAAGCAACTGATGCCGTAGTAAAAGCACTCAGCCATCCATCAGCTGCGGTACGCAAGAATGCACTTCGCGTCCTTCCACGAAATGAGGCGTCTTCCAAAGCGATTCTTAGCAGCAGTTTGTTGCGAGATGCGGATTTGCATACCCGTAAAGAAGCATTTTTAGCACTTTCTGAAATGCCATCTTCCACAGAGGCAGCTAAGAAATTGATGGAAGAAGCCAAGCAGGAAGAGAATGGAGCAGATCCATTCTTGCCGCAAGCCATATTTGCAGCTGTATTGACTCATTCATCCGAATTTGCAAAGCGAGATGCAAAAGCGGCAATCCAAGCTTCTGGAGAAAGCCCTCTCCCACTCCCTGATCGAATCAGCAGAAGCTTAGTAGCGGAGCAATACCCACTCGATCAACGCAACAGTATTTTATTTCCTCCTGATGTAACGGGCAAGGAAATCGGCGTACGCATGATACTCTCCAAAGGAGATAATCCACTCGAAGGCGTACTGATGGCGCAAGGCAACAATACGAATGGTTATAGCTTGTACATTTACCAGGACGCCCTTCATTTTGCGGTTGCCCAGGAGGATAAACTCACCATTATCAGTTCCAAAAAAGGTCTTCCTACTACTCAGTTTATCGTAGACGCTACTTTAGTGGCAGACGGTACCCTTTCCTTGCAAATCAATGGGAAAGAAATTGCTAAAGGGAAGACAAAGGGAGTGTTTCCAAAGGCACTCAGTCCTAATAGAGTTCGTGTAGGCTCCAACGACAGCAAAAATGTAGTTGGCAAGTACGAAGGCAACTGGTGGTTTGGAGGTAGACTGAGCAAGAATTCCACGCTCACGCTCAAGCAACCAGGTTCAGAAATAGCCTTGGTGGCTAGCTTACCTACGCTAACAGCTAGCGCTGGAAGCACAGCCATTAAATTGGGTGTAATTCCTCATGAAATGAAGTTTGACAAGCCTTCCTTTACAGTTCAGGCCGGAACTCAAGTGACCATCGATTTTGAGAACCTAGATTTCATGCAGCACAATCTTGTGATTGGTAAAAAAGGAAGCATGGAGGTGATTGGCAAGGCAGCCGATGAACTAGCAAAAGATCCAAAGGGTGCAGAACTCAACTATGTTCCTGAAATCCCAGAAGTGATCATAGCCACTGTGCTAGTTAGTCCAGAAGGCAAGGAAACCTTGGTATTTACCGCACCAACTGAGCCAGGAGAATATCCTTTTGTGTGTACCGTACCGGGCCACTGGAGAATAATGAATGGCATCATGGTCGTACGAAAATAAGTCATGGCTTTGGAAGTAACCTTTGGGG
>JACCDW010153690.1_pt1 | contig 12781 bp, 8 predicted proteins | sample 7449781 | NCBI WGS metagenome assembly JACCDW01 (sample SAMN15323449, study PRJNA562643) | freshwater metagenome | isolation source: river surface water | place: USA:Blue River Watershed | collected 2017-08-18 | reverse complement strand
GTATCAATCGGGTGTTGTTCATCCGCGAGATCATGCCCGAAGACGAGCTGCTCAACGACGAACTGGAATTCAAAACCCCGGAGGCCTTGAAGATGTATTTAACGCTTCGCAACGACATGGAATTCTATCGCAACAAACGCGATGAGCTGGTAAAAGAGCAAAACTTCCACTTGGCGGCTGATTATTTGGACAAGTACAAGCAGAAAAAGACGATTCTTCACCGGGCGATGCAAACGCTCTCATTCAAAAGCGGCAAAACCTATGCCTGCACCAAACTCGGTGCGATTGTGTACTTTAACCCGAGGATTCAGGGGTGAGTACCGCTGTAATTTTCTTATTATCAATAGAATCCAGAATAAACGTATGTTGTTAAAATATTTCCAACCGTTTATTTCAACCTTTCAATTGCAAAGTGTCGTAATTGAATTATATTTCCCATTTAGTTAAAATGAAAAAAGAAGCATTATTCATCGTAGACAACTCTACAGATGCAACCAGTCCAGAATGGAATGGACTAGAGTACTTAGAACAATGGTGTGATATTTCAAAGCGATTTGATATTGCAACTGGATATTTTGATATTTCAGCATTAAACGCATTAGATGGCAAGTGGCAGCAACTTGACGAAATCCGAATCCTTATGGGTGACGAAATGACCAAAAGGACGAGTGTTGCATTGCAAAAGGCAATTCAAAAAATTAAAGACTTTCTTGATCAAAGTATTGAAAAAGAGAAGGATGCAAATACTTTCCTCAAAGGCGTAGATGGAATCATTGAGAGTATACGAAGCGGAAAAATAAAATGTAGAATTTATAACAAGCAGAAATTTCATGCGAAGTGTTACATAACCTACAGCAAAGCTGCGGTAGCTCCCCCTGTAGCATTAGTTGGCTCTAGTAATTTCACCTATAGTGGTTTAACACAAAATCTTGAGTTGAACGTTCGTATATCAAGCGAGGCTGAGGTAGCAATTCTTCAAGACTGGTATGAAAAGCATTGGGATGATGCGGTAGATATTTCTAACGAGATAATAAATATCATAGAAAGGCATGTTAAGGATTATTCACCCTTTGAGGTGTACCTTAAATCACTACATGAATATTTTAAAGGCCATGAGGTTACAACTTCTGAATGGGAACAAAATCATTCCGTCTTATTCAAAGAAATATCTCAATACCAAAAGGAAGCTTATTATTCGTTGATAAAGATAGCTAATCAATGGAATGGTGCTTTTCTTTGTGATGGAGTTGGTTTAGGAAAAACCTTTGTTGGTTTAATGCTATTAGAACGACTCGTGGTTCATGAACGAAAACGAGTTGTATTATTGGTGCCAAAGTCGGGAAGAGATGCTGTATGGGAAGAAAACATACGTCAGTATTTACCTGATCTCTTGAATAATCCATACGTTTCATTAAAGATTTACAACCATACAGATTTGCTCCGTAGCGCATCAGGTGATAGAAATTGGCCTGAAGAGTTTGAGCATATTAAAAAAGCCGCAGACGTCTTTATTATAGACGAAGGGCATAACTTTAGAACAAGATCTTCAGGTCGATACAAAAAACTATTTGATTTAATGAGTGGTGGCAAGAAGCTTTTTTTACTCACCGCAACCCCAATCAATAATTCCCTTCTTGATTTAAAAAACCAAATCGATTTATTTGCACAACGTGATGACAAATTCTTCGCAAGAGCACCAATAGCCGTGAATAGCCTAATGGGTTATTTTAAAACAAAGGAGAAGGAACTTCATATGATTGCTGGTCCAACGCCAGATGATATTTCAAATGACATTGCAAGAGATATATTAGGTTCGGATGAATTATTTAGGAATCTTATTGTGCAACGAAGTAGATCTTACGTAAAGCAAAGTATCGAATTAGAGAACAGTACTAGGAAAATAGTATTTCCAAAACGCGAACCGCCTCAAGTAGTGCCATACTCGTTGAAAAAGACTTACGGTACACTTCTTAACAAAGTTGAAAAGGCATTTGATTCTGAAAAGCCGCTACTAAGACTTCCAGTTTACTCACTATATGACAAAGACAAATCTGGCAAATACCTTTATTACATAGGTGATCCCAATGAATTGGATGAGATGGATATTGGGAGAAGCTTGCAAGTTGTTGCACTAATTCGAGTTTTACTTTTGAAAAGACTTGAAAGTTCAGTTGTAGCCTTTAGGGAAACTTGTGAAAACCTATTATTAAAGCTTATTTCCTTTGTTGAGAAACACGATTTAGATACATATACCCGATGGGTTGATATGAATGTCGATTTATTGAGTCTAATAAAATCAAACCGAGAAATTGACAATGAGGATGACGAAGATGATGCAACTTTGCCAGAAGAAATTAGGAACTTTTGGAAAGACAAATTAGATGCTACTAAATTTAATATTTCTAAAATTGTAAGTGACACAATATTAGATTTAAATAGATTAATAGATTTCCTTGGCGATTTGGAAGACTTTGATTTTGACAAGGACGACAAGGTCAAATCTTTAATCAACTTGTTAAGAACTGATGAAGATCTCAAAAGAGAGAAAGTAATCATTTTCACAGAATTCATGTCAACAGCTAAGTACCTTGAAAAAACACTTGTAGCTCATAAATTTGAGGAGATTTTAGAGATTGATAGTAGTTATAAGGGAAATAGAGGTCAAGTAATCAAACGCTTTGCTCCATTTTACAATAAAACAAGCGTTATAAAATTACTTGAACAGAAACAAACGGAGATTAGAATATTAATCGCTACAGATGTTCTATCTGAGGGTATTAATCTTCAAGATGCTAGATTACTCATTAATTATGACCTGCATTGGAATCCGGTGCGTTTGATGCAACGAATCGGTCGTATTGACAGACGATTAGATCCAGATATTGAAACGGCAATTAAACTGCAGTATCCAGATTGGGCAGATAAAAGAGGTATAGCCAAATATTGGAATTTTTTGCCACCAGAAGAACTCAACGAAGTATTAAGCCTTTATCAAAAAGTCACAAAGAAAACATTGCGAATCTCAAAGGTTTTTGGGATCGAAAATAAAAAACTACTGAGAGCTGATGACGATTATGAAACTTTAAAAGATTTTAATCACGAATACGAAGGTGAGACTACAAAAACAGAAGATATAAAGCTCTATTATCAACGTGCTCTTCAAAACGACCCTCTTCTTGAAGATAAATTAAACACCTACCCACTGAGAGTTTTTAGTGGAAAGGAAGGCCTGTCAAATTTAGCGAAGGGTGTTTTCTTTTGTTATCGCCTGCCCATAAGTTCAAAGAAAATTGATGGCACCACATCTTGGTCTTTAAATGAAGGAAATACGAGCTGGTATTATTACTCCATCGAGATGAAAACAATTATTGAGGATTTTAATACCATAGACAATATTATCCATAGTGAGAAAAATGAATCTAGAGTGTTAAAATTCGAAAAGTTAGCGTTAATTGAAATAATAAAAAAGGTTAAATCACATATAATAAACGGCTACTACAAGGCGAGCCAAGTTCCAGTTCAAGATGAAGAAGGAAACTCTTTAAATCCTGTCCTTTTATCTTGGATGGAAGTCAACTAAATACCGAAAGAAATGAACACAGAAAGCATCAAAACCATAAAGGATTTTAAATCACTTGCACATTTTTTGGCAGAGGAATTGTCATGGCCAATCGACCCTGACAATGTTGATGTAGACGACTTAGTTTTTGAATATCAACCTGAAGATATTGGATTGAGTAATGAATTTGCTGCCAAAGTCCAAGCCATTAAGCAGATTAGGCCACTTAATGCGAATCAACCTTGGAGTATCTTTTGGATTGACTTTGAAAATAAAAAATTACCCTTAACGGTATTGCGTAGAATATTAAATGCTTTTGTTACTAAAAAAAGGGGGAATTCCAGGAATATCGCAACCAAGGAAATGGAAGATATTATGTTCGTATCTGGCCATGGTGAGGATAGAAACAGAGCAATAACTTTTGCGCATTTTAAAAGATTAGATGATGTTGAGACTATTCGTGAGTTTTATTGGGATGGACATGAAACAAAGTTTGATCATATTTCATCTTATTTAGAAAAACTAGAGTGGCCAAGCAATACAGCTGATATAGATGGCTGGAGAAAAAAATGGAAGGCTGCTTTTACGGGATCTACTAGAGAAGCAATAACAACCTCTGATCAATTGGCTCAAGCAATGGCCAACATTGCTAAAAACATTCGAGACAGGGTATTAGAGGTACTTGAAATAGAACCGCTATCTGGTACTGTTCATAAATTATATGATACTTTCCGCTCTGGACTAGTTCACGACATGACAGAAAAGGGTTTTGCCGATATGTATGCCCAAACAATCACATATGGGCTCTTCTCAGCCCGAACGATGGACACAGACGGTCATTTTGAGTTACATGAGGTAATTGATCTTATTCCTACTACAAATCCATTCTTAAAGAATCTATTCAAAGAATGCTTAAGTACTGGGGATAAGAATCATAAAATTGATCTTGATGAACTAGGTGTAGGAAGGTTGGTTGATTTATTTGATAACCTCAATAAGTCAGATGGCACAGATGCCATGCAACGCATTTTAGCTGAGTTCGGTCGTCAAACATTTAGTGGCCAAGAAGACCCAGTAATTCATTTTTATGAAGGATTCTTAAAGGAGTACGATAGCCTTCAAAGGGTAGAAAAAGGAGTATATTATACTCCAGACCCTGTAGTAAAATTCATTGTAAGGTCTGTCAATGAACAACTCAAATCAGAATTTGGACTTGAGTATGGCCTAGCAGACACAACTACATGGGCCGAAATGGTTTCAAGTGGAAGAGCAGAGTACCCTGTTGATCCCAATACAGGAAAAATCAATAAAGAATGGACAGATAAAATTAAAGGCAGGGCATTTGTTCAAATATTAGACCCAGCGACAGGGACGGGTACATTTTTAAAACACGTTATCGAAGTTATACTAGAAGAAGTAAAACTCAAATTTAAAAAAGAACAAATTAGTGGTCCTTGGGAAGATTATTGGAATGGTTATGTATACACTAGTTTATTACCAAGAATATATGGTTTTGAGTTAATGATGGCTTCTTACTCAGTAGCACATATGAAACTCGGAATGTTTCTAAAATCTACTGGATACAGGTTTGAAAAAGAGCAACGACTAAATATTTACTTGACAAACTCACTCGAACCGCATACATCAAATAATTCAGCCAATCTATTTTTTACATCAGTTGGGGCAGAATCTTCTGGCGCTAATGATGTAAAAAAGAACAGGTATTTCTCAGTTATCATTGGAAATCCACCTTATAGCGGAATTTCAAACAATAAAGATCCCTGGATCACAGATTTAATTGAACAATACAAATATGTTGACGGTGTTCATTTTAATGAGCGTAAGCACTGGCTGAATGATGACTATGTTAAATTTATTAGACTTGCTGAATTTTTAATCACAAAAAATGGCATGGGTATCATAGGGTTTATTAATCCTCATGGATTTTTAGACAACCCCACATTTAGAGGGATGAGATGGCATTTATTAAATTCGCATGATAAAATTTATAGCATAGACCTGCATGGAAATACTAAGAAAAAAGAAACTTCTCCAGATGGTTCTGTGGATATGAATGTTTTTGATATTCAACAAGGAGTTTCAATAAATATTTTCGCTAAAACTAGCAAAAAGAAGACAAATAGTTTAAGTGAGGTCTTTCATTTCGATTTGTTTGGGAAAAGAGATTATAAATATTCGTTTCTAAATGATAATACACTTAAAATAGTAAGTTTTAATACACTTAAACCTAATTTACCCAATTTCTTTTTTATACCTAAAAATGATTTCGGTAGATCTAAATATGAGATGGGATTCCGATTGAATGAATTATTTGTAAAAAATGTAACAGGTATTGTGACAATGGGTGATGAATTTGCCTATAGCAATACGAAGAATGAATTGAGAAATAGATTGAATGAACTAAAAAACGATAACATTACAGAAAATGAATTGAAAATTAAATATAGTTTAGGTAAAAATTATGCCGATTTTATTCTTAAAAACAAAGATATTCTGACTGTTACCGAAAATAAATTTGTTCAATGTAATTATCGTCCATTTGATAATAGATACACTTATTTTGATAATAAAATAATTTGGAGATGGAGAGCAGATGTGATGCAGCACTTTGTCAATTTAGATAACCTTGGATTGGTTTACAAGTTGGGCCATAGTGAAATAAATTCATCGCCAATTATGGCTTCAAAATTTATGATTGACTTTAGAAGTTGGTCGAGGCCTGGTATGCAAGGCGGAGACTATATTTCACCACTTTATTTATATTCTAATATTGATCCTCAACAATTATTTGGAAAAAATAAAATACGGGTACCAAATTTAAATTTCAAATTGATAAGTCAAATATCCCAAAAATTAGATTTGGAATTTACAGAGGAAAAGGAAAATAGACAAGACGTCTTTGCACCAATTGACATCTTTGATTATATCTACGGAGTATTACATTCAATTGCATATATTAAAAAGTACTCAGAATTTATAAAAATAGATTTTCCCCGAGTCCCTTATCCAGAGAATAAAGAAACATTTTGGAAGCTCGTTGAAGCTGGAAGAAAACTGAGAAAAATTCATCTTCTTGAAAATCTAGTAGTCGATGACAATGAAACTTCTTTCCCAATTTCTGGTAGCAATGAAGTTTTGAAAGCCCCAGTATACAAAGACAACCAAGTTTACATCAACCAAGAACAGCATTTTGACGGAGTTTCTGAAATCGCTTGGAATTTCTACATTGGCGGCTACCAACCAGCTCAAAAATGGTTAAAGGATAGAAAAGGGCGAACACTTACAGATGAAGATATAACACATTATCAGAAGATTATTGTTGCTCTTAATGAAACGTATAGGTTAATGAAAGAGATCGATAAAATTGATTTTATGGGAGATGATTCAAATGTTCAATACGAGCAAAGTGAAGATTATTATCAAATTGCCGCTGATTCGGGGATTGATTGATTATTTTTTCTAAACATTTATTAAATACATGCAGAAGTACTCATTAAACCAATATCCAATTGAAATTGTACTGGGCTGGGTAACATCAGGGGAAATTGCTATACCTGAAATACAAAGACCGTTTGTTTGGGACTCATCCAAAGTCAGAGACTTCATGGATAGCCTTTACCAGGGTTATCCCGTTGGATATGTAATTGCCTGGCGCAACCCAAATGTCCGTCTGAAAGATGGAAGTCTCAGCGAAGGAAAGAAAATACTGATTGACGGACAGCAGAGGGTCACTGCGTTAACAGCTGCAATTCTTGGTCAATATGTAATAGACAAAACCTATCAAAGGGTTAAGATAAAAATTGCCTTTAATCCAATTTTGGAGAAGTTTGAAGTGCAAAACCCTGCAATTCTCAAGGATAAAACATGGATCCCTGACATTTCATCTGCAATTAATGGTGATCTTTTTGAAATCGCTGACAACTACTTTGAGTTAAATCCTGAGGTAGACAAGAAGATAGTTAGAATTGCCTTTTCTAACCTAATAAACATAACCAAGAAGCCTATTGGTATGATTGAATTAGCATCAGATCTGGACATCGAGACTGTAACTGAAATATTCATTCGAATAAATTCAAAAGGTGTAGTTCTAAGTCAAGCCGATTTTGCCATGAGTAAAATAGCTTCTAACACAGAATATGGTGGTAATGAGTTGAGAAAGGCGATTGACTACTTCTGTCATCTAGCAATTGCACCCGAGTTTTACAAACAAATCATTGACAATGATACTGAATTTGCTGCAACTGATTACTTCCAAAAAATGAAATGGCTTAAGTCGGAAAACGAGGATTTATATGATCCAGAGTACACCGATTTGATTCGTGTTGCATTTACCAGTCAATTCAATAGAGGTAGACTTTCTGACTTGGTGAGTTTGTTGTCGGGAAGAAACTTTGAAACAAGGACATTCGAGCAAAGCATTGCTGAACAATCATTTAAAACACTAGAAAAAGGTGTTCATAGTTTTATTAATGAAACCAATTTTAAACGTTTCTTAATGATTGTGAAATCTGCGGGTTTCAATTCGCCTAAACTTATCAGATCAAAGAATGCACTTAACTTCGCTTACATCCTTTACCTTAAATTAAAAGACCAAGGTGTACCAGATGTATTGATTGGATCGTATGTGCCGAAATGGTTGGTATATTCAATGCTGACTGGGCGTTATAGTGGATCACCAGAATCTGTTTTTGATTATGATATCCGACAAATTGCTCAGAAATCATTTGATGTTTACTTGAAGGAAAACGAAAATGCCGAATTATCGGATGCATTTTGGCAATTCAGCCTTCCTCAAAGTTTAGATACGTCTGTTGCAAGCAGTCCTTATTTCCATGTTTTCTTGGCTTCACAGGTAAAAGCAAATGATCGTGGCTTTTTGTCAAAAGATGTTTTAGTTGGTGATTTGATTTCGTTACGAGGAGACATTCACCATCTGTTCCCAAAAGATTACTTGAAAAAGAATGATTTAGGCAGAGGTGATTATAATCAAATTGCAAACTATGTGTATATGCAGAGTGAGATCAATATCAAAGTTGGGAATAAGGCACCAAACGATTACTTCAGTTCAATTATGGAGCAAATAAGTTCTGGTAATTTACATCTGAGTGGAATTAACAACTTGGATGACCTAAAATCCAATCTGGAAAGTAATTGCGTGCCTTTTGAAATTGTTGACATGGGAATTGATAGTTACCAGGATTTTCTCTCAAAAAGAAGAAAGTTGATGGCTGACAAAATCAAGAATTACTATTTTTCATTATGATACTCCCCAGTTGTTGGACCACAAGGTAATTGATGCCAAGTCAATATTTTGCACTATATCAAGTAGCATTCTAGTTTAAATGCTTTTGTAATCATATACAAAAAACGATTTAAATTGCAAATAGTTGCAAAAACATGAAAAACCTAAAAAAGAAAATTGAAGAGATTTTACGAATTAATAAAATAGACTTTACATTGAATTACCATCACAAGGGGCATGAAATAAACATAAATGGCGCAGATGAAATAAACGATGATTTGGAATCTTGGATTGGGTATGAAGTACTCAACGAATATTTAATTGGAAGAGACATTTTTTACAACTTCGGTGGGTCATTTATTTTACAAAACAACAAAATAATGATCTATCTTTCTTTTGAAGGTCCTTACGAAGGCGAATTCAAACCTGTAGAATTGCCAATTGAATCAATTTTCTCTAATGAAATCATAAAAAAAGACGTTGAAAGTGTTATCTCTACAAAGATTGACTATTCGGAATTATTTGTACATTTTGAATATGATGAAAGTGAAGACTTTAAATATTTGGATGTGAGTTATTGGAGCGAAGAAGGCAAGTGCATAGAATTAATAGAAAAATTAAGCGCAGAATCAATTTCTTATTTAAAAGACACACTTAAAGAATACACAGTAAGTAATGTGCCTTGTTTGAATTTACCAACAGAAATAGATCAATATTACTATTCGGAGTGCGAGGAGAATAGAATAAAATATTACATTAACACATCTGATATGTGTATTACATGGGATGAGATTGAAAATTGAGCCGATAGAAAAACATGAGTTTATTCAACTATTATCTTCAGCGCCAGCCGCTGATAAAAAATGGGTAACTCCGCTCTTTCATAATTTAAGATCATTACCGAAATATTACAAGGTTAAAAATGGAGTAACCCATGAAGTTATTGGTTTAACTTATTGTCTGCACATAGATGGCTTTTTAGATTTTTCTTTGATTATTTTCCCCAATTTTCAACGTCAAGGATTTGGAAAATACTTGATAAATCACATCCATCATCGCTTTGAAAATGTATGCTTTACAGTCTCAAAATCAAATATTAGTATGATTAGTTTATTTGCCAAAATTTCCCAAAATTGCAAAATAGAAGTTACAACCCTTAATTTAAACAGATTTCAATTCAAATTGAATTAAAACTATCATTATCCAGCTTTTCCATTAGATTATTTTTACTCTTCTTAATTGTAGAAAGCTTCTCGAAGTAACCATAATGTTCGAAGGGTTTAATTAATACAATTGGCTCTTCGATTAGCATTAACTTTAGTTTTTCATTTTCAATCTCCCCGTAAAATTCCTCTATACCATTTAAAAAACCTAGTCGATATGCATAACTATCAGTGAGTTCTTCCATGAATCTATCACCTCGAGACCAAAACTCAGGAGATATAATACCAAACTCATTTTCAGTTAATTCACAAATTAAATTACCATCATCTTCTAAACTCATTAATTTAATTGAATCGTCTGGAATTATTCCATAGGTTTCACTAAACCAAGGTGTATCGAATTGCTCATTAAATTGCTCGCAACAATCAGCATATCCCAACGAGTGAACATTAAAAACACTTCCTTGTTCACCATAATGCCCTTCGGTTAATTGCATAATCAAATAATTAGGCTCTGTTTCAGCGAATTCCTCGCCCTTGTCCTCCGGATATACGGTCCTAATTTCCATATTTATTTTAAAAAGAAACCTGGCGATACTTTCGCCCAATGTTCCCATTTTTCGGCCTGCGAAAAATATGGGTTAGACTCCATCATCGCTTCATGGGGCCCCGGTATTGAATTTCGAATCTCACGACCATGTTCCGAATAAATTGTCGACATTAACATTCCCAATTCATACCTTTCTTTCTCCAAATCTGGCGAAAAACTCAAATCTTGAAAGGTATATTTCCTTATTTTATTTGGTTCACTTGATCCAACTACAAGCCATTCAATACTTAAAATAGTGCCATCAATCGTTACTTGAAAAGAACCTATTCCCGTCGCCTCTCCAAACATTTGTTCGGATATTTTTGGTAATTTCCTTTTGCGCAATCCTCTACGCATTTCTAGTAATTCGTGATCAGTTGGATTCATGTTGTACAATGTTAATTTGGCTGATTTGAGTTTATGTCAAAAGTAGCAATTAACATCATATACTAACAATTCAAAATGAATTTTTAGAAACACGCTACATTTTCTTAATTGACTCCATATATTTACCTCGTTTTTTTTTCAATTAATATTTGAAAACCCAAAATTGATAAGGTTTAACTTCGGAAATGCAAATCCTAACAAAACACCTCAAATGCAAATATTGTAATAAACTATTGCCGGAACATTCCGCACTACAACATATGAAAGATCTCCATTTTGGTGTAGAAAACAATTGTCCAATTTGTAAAGCACGGCAGATCCCAGCATGTTTTAATAGTCATATAAAAGAGTGTCATTCGGATGAATTATTCTCATCCGATTCCATTATTCAATGTACAAATTGTTGTAATAATTTTTTATGGGAGGACTATGTTGTTCATTCCAAACAATGTTCGAGATTAAGAGACAATTTCATTTGTAAAAAGTGCAATAATGAAATGGGGCATGAAGAGTTATTCATACATTATCAAAATATTTCTTGCCCCACAAAACCAGCGGTGACCAATAATTCTCCCATTTTAGAAGACCCAGAATATCAAGATCTGATAGATATGAAGAAGGATTTTAAATTGATCTATACTCCAACCGGTGGGAAGCAAAGAAAAAAGTAACTTAACTATTTGCGTCCGAATACTCCACCACCAACCTTTGCCCTGCTACCTCCAAGATACCACGGCGGATGAAATTGAAATATTTCGTGCCGAAGAAACCAAGTTCATCTGTACGCAGCCCCATCGCTTCAAAATGTGGCACTACCTCAGGCTCACAATGAAATACAAGTCTTTCACTCCAGGTGCCTGTATAAAAATACATCTTCACTTTGTGCCCATTCAACAATACCGGCAAGGCATGATTTCGAACGTCCACCGAATAGTCCTCATCATTCGGCGTGGGAATATCATTTGCAGTTAAAAAATGCTCATCATCGGTCACCCGGGCTTCGCGCAAAGCTTGATCCAAATACACCCTACCCCTTTCACCCAAAATATCAAGGCCTTTGTATAAGCGGTCCATATAAGAATCCGTTGGCAGTAAACCGTCCTTCACCTTGTTGGGATTCGCCAAATACACAATGGCATTCACCGCAGTGCCATCGCCCCGCGACACCATCATCTGTGTTCGGAAATAATGACCACCGCGCACGCCTTCGTACCTATCCAACTGCGCCAAACCATCCACATTTACCTCATACAACACCCCCATCACATCGAAACCATGCTCCGGTACAATGTTCGCAAAACCATACCCCGGATAGTCATCCGAAATCTTGTTAAATACCAACCGATGTCCGTGTACCACTCCCCATTTTCTCTGGGTGAAATATGCCTTTCGATCCAGCATGCGCGACACATCCATGTTTGAACCATAGGCAAAATACCAAGTGCGATCCTGCCGATTCAACAGCAACTCGCGATCGGCGTAATCCCCGCTGCAAATGATTGAATGCTGGGTTTCTTGTTCGTTGAAATACATCCAAACCATTGTGTGACCCTCATAGCCCACGAATTCAACAGGAATCTGCTTCCGGATGTACCAGCTGCTCGCTTCAAACTCACCGGAACCATCGCCCTTTGGGAAGCAGCCCTCCAAATGATCAATCGTCGCCAAGGTGCTGTCGTCCAACTCGTACACCTCACCCACAATCTGCGAGATGGCCTGACTCTCACTCACAAACGGGATATACCCCCTGCAGTGCATCACAAACTTGTCTTGGGTTTTCGCCTCGCCTACAAAATGAGCATTCTTCAAAAAACCGTGAT
>JACCDW010118672.1_pt1 | contig 12781 bp, 11 predicted proteins | sample 7449781 | NCBI WGS metagenome assembly JACCDW01 (sample SAMN15323449, study PRJNA562643) | freshwater metagenome | isolation source: river surface water | place: USA:Blue River Watershed | collected 2017-08-18 | reverse complement strand
TGATGGGCCAAACCGTCACCTTGTGCGGTTGGGTCAATCGCCGTCGTGACCACGGTGGCGTGATCTTCGTCGACGTGCGCGACCGTGAAGGCTATGTGCAAGTGGTGTGCGACCCCGATCGCGCCGATATGTTCAAAACAGCAGAAGGCTTGCGCAACGAGTTTTGCATCCAGATCAAAGGTTTGGTTCGTGCACGCCCAGATGGCACCACCAACGACAACCTCAAAAGCGGCAAGATTGAAATCTTGTGTCACGAACTGACCGTGCTCAACCCATCGGTCACGCCGCCGTTCTTGTTGGACGACGACAACCTGTCCGAAACCACACGCCTCACACACCGCGTGCTGGACCTGCGCCGTCCTTACATGCAAAACAACCTGATGCTGCGCTACAAAGTGGCCATGGAAGTGCGCAAGTTCTTGGACGAAAACGGCTTCATCGACATCGAAACCCCCATGCTGACCAAGAGCACGCCCGAAGGTGCGCGCGATTACTTGGTACCCAGCCGTGTGCACGATGGTCAGTTCTTTGCGCTGCCCCAGTCGCCTCAGCTGTTCAAGCAATTGCTCATGGTGGCCGGCTACGACCGTTACTACCAAATCACCAAGTGCTTCCGCGACGAAGACTTGCGCGCCGACCGTCAGCCCGAATTCACGCAGATTGATATTGAAACGTCCTTCTTGGGCGAGCAAGAAATTCGTGACATGTTCCAAGGCATGATCAGCAATGTGTTCAAGAAAGTTTTGAACATCGACTTGGGCACCTTCCCTGTGATGGCCTATTCAGAAGCCATGCACCGCTTCGGTTCTGACAAGCCCGACCTTCGCGTTAAGTTGGAGTTCACCGAACTGACCGACATCATGGGAGATGTGGACTTCAAAGTGTTCAGCACGCCTGCAACCACGCCCGGTGGCCGTGTGGTGGCATTGCGCGTGCCCGGTGGTGCTGACATCAGCCGCGGCGAGATCGATGGCTACACTGAGTTCGTCAAGATCTATGGCGCCAAAGGTTTGGCCTGGATCAAGGTCAACGAAGTGGCCAAAGGCCGCGACGGTTTGCAAAGCCCCATCGTCAAGAACTTGCACGATGCCGCCATTGCCGAAATTCTGAAACGTACCAACGCCCAAGACGGCGACATCTTGTTCTTTGGCGCCGACAAAGCCAAAGTGGTCAACGATGGCATTGGTGCCTTGCGCCTCAAAATTGGTCACAGCGAATTTGCCAAAAAATCGGGCTTGTTCGAAGACCGTTGGGCACCGATGTGGGTGGTCGACTTCCCCATGTTCGAGTACGACGAAGATTCGCAGCGTTATACCGCCGTGCACCACCCCTTCACTGCGCCCAAAGACGGCCACGAAGATTGGATGGTCACCGCCCCCGAGAAGTGCATTGCCAAAGGCTATGACATGGTCTTGAACGGCTGGGAAATTGGCGGAGGTTCCGTTCGTATTCACCGCGCCGACGTGCAGCAAAAAGTGTTTGATGCATTGAAGATCACACCCGAAGAAGCCCAACTCAAATTTGGTTTCTTGCTGGATGCTTTGCAGTATGGCGCGCCACCTCACGGCGGCTTGGCCTTTGGTTTGGACCGCATCATTACTTTGATGACGGGTGCCGAGTCCATTCGCGACGTGATTGCTTTCCCCAAAACACAACGTGCGCAGTGCTTGCTCACACAAGCCCCAAGCCCTGTGGATGAGAAGCAATTGCGCGAATTGCACATTCGGGTTCGCAACCCCGAAGCCGTTAAGGCTTAAAGCAAAAAGGCCGCTTGAAGCGGCCTTTTTTCAGGGTGAAGTGATAACGATTGATGGCTTGAGCAACTGCAGATTACTTGGCAGCCAAACGCCATAAAGAAGTGACCTCAGCAGCCCTGGCGGCATGCAAGGGATCGTTTTCATCTTGAATCTTCTTGTGCTCAGCCTTGGTGTCGAGTTTGTCGATCACTTTGAGGCCACCGGCCGCAATCCATTCTTCGAGCTCTGCGCGGGTGCGCAGTCCCAAATGCTCCGCCAAGTCTGACAAGATCAACCAGCCCTCGCCCTGAGGCGTTAGATGCGCTGCCAAACCCGCCAAGAAGCCTTTCAGCATGGCGCTGTTCTCATCGTAGATGGCGCGCTCGATGGGCGCGCTGGCGCGTGCAGGCAGCCAAGGGGGGTTGCACACAACCAGGGGTGCCTTGCCTTCAGGGAAGAGGTCGGCTTGGGTCAACTCAACTTTGCCTTGAAGTCCCAGGCGCTGAATATTTTCTTTGGCACAGGCCAAGGCCCGGGTATCTAGGTCGGTGCCTACTACGCGCTTCACGCCACGCTTGGCCAGTACAGCAGACAACACACCCGTGCCCACACCAATGTCAAAGGCCAATTCGGTACTGGGTAAGGGCGCATCGGCCACCAATTGAATGTATTCGCCGCGCACGGGTGAGAACACGCCATAACTGGGATGAATGCGGTTGTGGGGGGTGCTGCCCAGGGCAGAAATTTCCATGCCTTTTTGATGCCACTCGTGCGCACCCACCAAGCCAAGCAATTCGCGCAGAGATGTGACGCAGCCTGTGGTGCCAGCAGGGCCCCAAGCTTCTTTCATGGCTTCGCGCCAATCAGGCGCCCTGCGCAAACTGATCTGACGGTCTGGATTGACTTGAATCAAGATCATGCTGAGGGTGCGTGCGCGTTGCGATTGGGCTTGGCGGTGCAAGTGGAAATTTTCTTGTGGTGTGTGTGTCACCTCAGGTTTGGATTTGGAGGTGCGGCGAACTTTTTTAGGGGCGTCGCAGCGACGCGCCAAGGCCTGCAACAACAACCTGGCATTTTGAAAGTCTCCTCGCCACAGCATGCCCGTACCTGCGCAGGCCAGGCGGTAAGCGCTGTCGGCATTCAGGGTGTCGTCGGCCAGAACCACGCGCTTGGGCACGGGTGCGCCACGTTCACTGCGCCATTCGTCTTGGCAATCGTGGCCGTTTTCTTGCCAAGTTAATTGCTGGGTGGCAGCGCTATGCGCAGGTGTGGAGGCGGTGGTTGATTCTGAAAGGTGCATGGGGTGATCATAGGCGTTTCAGCAACAACTCATGCAAACCAAGCGAAGTGGTGCAAAGTTCATGCAGAATGTTCATGAGATGAAAGACAAGTCCTACAAAATTCCTGAATCAGTGCTGGTGGTGATCTACACCCCACAAGCCGATGTCTTGTTAATTCGCCGAGCAGACGCGGGCACTTGGCAATCGGTCACAGGCAGCAAAGATGCCCTCGATGAATCTTGGGTAGCAACGGCCCAACGCGAGGTGATGGAAGAAACAGGCCTAGACACAAGCCATCCTGATTTGGCTCTCACCGACTGGTGTCTAGAGAACGTTTATGAAATTTATCCTGCTTGGCGATTTAGGTATGCCCCTGAGGTCTTCCAAAACCGAGAACGCGTCTTTGGTTTGGCTTTGCCACATCGGTTACCGATTCAATTAAGCCCAGCAGAGCACACTGAATTTCAATGGCGACCTTGGCGTGAAGCGGCCGACATTTGTTTCTCGCCTTCCAACGCAGAAGCCATTTTGATGCTTTCACACAAGCTCGCGTTAGCCAATGAAAACTGACAAGCCCGCATTTTTGAAAGTCGCCACCTACAACATCCACAAGGGTGTGCAGGGTCTGGGGCCGGCGCGGCGCTTGGAAATTCACAATTTGGGCTTGGCAATTGAGCAATTGGATGCGGACATTGTGTGCCTTCAAGAAGTGAGAAAGGTCCATCGGCGTGAAGAAAAATACTTCAAGCATTGGCCAGAGTTGCCACAAGCAGAATTTTTGGCGCCGCCCGGTTATGAAGCGGTTTATCGAACCAATGCGGTCACGCGCCATGGTGAACATGGCAATGCATTGCTGTCGAGGTGGCCCGTCATTTCTCACCGACACGAAGACATGTCGGACCATCGATTTGAACAGCGCGGTTTGTTGCATGTTGAAGTCAAAGTGGGCGATGCGACGGCGCCCCATGCCAGTCAGACAGAACCTGTGAATGTCCATGTCATCGTGGTTCATCTGGGTTTGATTCCGGCCAGCCGTGTGCGACAAGTGGCGCAATTGCACAAATACATTGCGCGTGAAGTGCCAGATAACGCGGCCTTGCTGGTGGCGGGCGACTTCAACGATTGGGGTGCGCGCATCACCCGCATGATGCAGAGCAAAGATTTGCAAGAATGGCAAACAAATGCGCAACCCACCTATCCCTCGCGCTTGCCCATGGTGCAGCTAGACCATGTCTACGCCCGAGGCCTGAGGCCTGTCAGTCAAATGGTGCCACATGGCAAGATTTGGCAACGCATGTCAGACCATTTGCCCTTGGTGGCCAAGTTTGAGCGATGAAAAATCATCCTTCCTTGCGCGATGGTCACCAAATCAAGCTGTTAAAAGGTGGCGGCGAATTTTTTCCTGAGCTCATTCGTGCCATTGATGCGGCACGTTCGCACATCCAACTTGAAACTTATATTTTTGATTTTCATGCGACAGGCGCGCTGGTTGCAGCAGCCTTAGAACGAGCGGGTCGCCGTGGTTTGCGCGTCTGGGTGGTGGTGGACGGCGTCGGTACACCGCGCTTGAGCGAAGAGTGGCGGGTGCGATTCGATCAGTCGGGTGTGGTGTGGCGTGTTTATTCGCCTTTGGGTGCATTGGGACTGCTTATTCCCAGCCGGTGGCGACGTCTGCACCGCAAGTTGTGTGTCATTGATGGCCAGGTGGCATTTTGTGGTGGCATCAATATTTTGGATGATTGGCACGACCCTCAGCATGGCGCTTTGAAATCACCACGGCTCGATTTTGCGGTCTGTGCCACCGGGGCTTTGGTTCAACAAGTGCAAGAGGCCACGACCCAGTTGTGGTGGCGCATGCAGGCGGTGCGTCATGTGCGTCAGCAAAATTTTCCTGAAGCCTTCAGCTCATTTCGGGCGGCTGGTTTGCATTTACCTTGGTTGCACGATGCCCAATTGGCGCAGAGCCCCAAATGGGTGGCACGCGCAGGTTTGTTGCTGCGTGACAATGTGCTGCACCGCAGTCAAATTGAAAAAGCCTATCGTCGCGCCATTGGCAAAGCCCGCCACGACATTCTGATTGCCAATGCGTACTTCTTACCTGGCAGAAAATTAAGACAAGCCCTGATTCATGCAGCGCAACGAGGTGTTCGGGTGCAATTGTTGTTGCAGGGTCGTTATGAGTACTTCATGCAATACCACGCGGCACGACCTGTCTACGGCCAACTGTTGGCGGCAGGTGTCGAGATTTATGAATACGCTGAAAGTTTTTTACATGCCAAAGTGGCGGTCATCGATGCCCACCACGAGCACCCTTGGGCAACGGTAGGATCTTCCAATTTGGATCCTTTTAGCTTGCTGCTTGCACGGGAAGCCAATGTGGTGGTTGCCGATGGATTTTTTGCCAAGCAATTGCAGTTTGGCCTGATACGCGCCATTGAAACGGGTAGCCAAAGGGTCATGCCTGAAGCTTTGCAGGCGCGCTCCAAGTTTCAACGGGCAATGGGCTGGGTGGCGTTTGGTTTGATGCGCCTTGCCCTCTGGCTTACGGGTAATCGCTACTAAGCTGTTTCTGTAGGCGGAACAGTTCAAGTCCGTACCGACAGAAGTGACATCAATCACTGGTACGATTGTGTTTTGAATTAGCAAAACAGACGCCTATGAACGCCCCCGCCCATTTGCCTGCAGAGGACATCGGTACGCCCGTTTCCGTCAAGATTCGTGAGCGCATCCAGGCAGCGCGCAAACGCTTCAATGCCAACGACAACATTGCTGAATTCATTCAGCCGGGTGAATTGGAAAATTTGCTCGACGAAGTTGCTGGAAAAATGCAAACGGTTTTGGACAGCATGGTGATCGACACCCAAAACGATCACAACACCCAAGACACGGCCCGCCGCGTGGCCAAAATGTATTTGAAAGAAGTCTTCAAGGGCCGCTATGTGGAAGGTCCTGAAGTGACCGAATTCCCAAATGCAGAGCACTTGAACGAACTCATGATTGTGGGCCCCATCACGGTTCGCAGCGCGTGCAGTCACCATTTGTGCCCAGTCATTGGTCAAATTTGGATTGGTGTCATGCCCAACGAGCACACCAACGTCATTGGTTTGTCAAAGTACGCACGCCTGGCCGAGTGGATCATGGGCCGCCCGCAAATTCAGGAAGAGGCCGTGGTTCAGTTGGCCGACCTCATTCAACGCAAAACCCAACCCGATGGCTTGGCCATCGTGATGGAAGCCAGTCACTTTTGCATGGGCTGGCGTGGCGTCAAAGACATGGACAGCAAAATGATCAACTCAGTCATGCGCGGTGTGTTCCTTAAAGACGCCAATTTGCGCCGTGAATTCTTGGCATTGATTCCCAGAAAGGCTTAATCATGTTGGTACGTTTACTCTACGCCAGTCGCGCAGTTGATGGTCAGCCTTCCGTCATTGAGTCGATCTTGGCCCAGTCTCGCCAGTTCAATCCAAGCACCGGTATCACAGGTATTTTGGTCTACGGTGGTGGTATCTTTTTGCAAGCCATCGAAGGCGGTCGTGAAGCGGTCAGCGATTTGTATGGCCACATCCAAAAAGACGTTCGTCACAAACAAGTGGTCTTGTTGCATTACGAAGAAATTTCAGAGCGCCGCTTTGGTGGCTGGACCATGGGGCAGGTTGATGTGTCCCGCGTCAACACCAATATTTTGCTCAAGTATTCCGAGCGTGCCGAACTAGACCCCTACAGCGTGTCTGGCGTGGTCTCATTGGCCCTGCTTGAAGAGCTGATGGCCACGGCTTCGATCATTGGGCGCGCCTGATTTTTCAGCGCTGAGTTTGCTGGGTTGCGATTTTTCAAGCAGCCCCAGCAAGCGCAAACCCATTGTGGTGGCCCAAGGCTCGTTGCATGCAGGCTGCGTGCAACTGAAACAGTTGCGGCCATTTGAAACCCTTGTATCTTTTCAAGATTTTTTGCACCAACCCATTGCCAACGATGCGCTGTGTGTAGGCGGTTTTGATTTGCCTTTTGGCCTGCCAAGGGCATGGGTTGAAGCCATGCAATGGCCAGTCACTTGGCCAGAATGCATGGACCGCTATGCCTCGCATTCGCGTGAAGAGTTGCGTCAGTTCTTCAAGTCTTTTTGCGATGCCAGGCCCGCTGGCGCTAAGTTTGCGCACCGCTCGACGGATCTGCCTGCAGGGTCGAGTCCCTCCATGAAATGGGTGAACCCACCTGTGGCTTGGATGATGCACGCTGGCGTTCCGCTGCTTCGAAAAGCCGATTGGACCATGCATGGATTGGAGAAGGGGCGAGCCAATTGCGTTGCGCTTGAAGCTTACCCGGGTTTGTTGGCGCGTGAAATTGTGGGGCATCGCAGCTACAAAAGTGACGACAAATCGAAACACACGTCCGAGCGCTGGGTTGCTCGCAAAGACATTTTGCATGCCTTGGATTTGGCGCAAACTCGTTTGGCCTTGCGCTTGAAATTAACGGCCGCGCAGCACGACACATTGTTGGCCGATGGGTCGGGTGACGCTTTGGATGCAGTGCTGTGCATGGTTCAAGCGGCTTGGGCTTGTGTGCAACATGAAGAAGCCAAAGCCAAAGGTCAGAAGCCCAACTACGGCATGCCGAACTTTGACGGATTAGAAGGTTGGATCGTCAGCGCTTAATGGCTTAACGGCATTGGTGCTCAGGCTCGGTATTTAGGGCCGGTTTTATATGGCCATGCCTGCGATGTCGTTAGGCATGTCTTGCAGGTCACGCAGTGCAACAATGGCCTCGGTGTCTGTACGATACAAACGAACACCGTCTTTGCCGTCTAGCTCACCTGCTTTGCGCAAGGTGTTTTCGACAGGTAGTTTGATGCCGCTGATGTGCAATTGAATGTGCCGTTGAGACAGTTGCTTGCGCAATTGCTGAAGCGTTTCAACGCCCGTGGCATCGATTCGGTTGATGGGCTGTGCAAACAAACACACATGTTGAATGCCCGGCAGATCGCGCAACTTTTCGGTCATGTATTTTTCAAAACTGCTGGCCGCTGCAAAATCCAACTCGGCATCCATCCTCAATGCAAAAACGTTTTGCGCCAGGGGTGGCAATTGCCATAAGTGCCGGTCGCGCAAACTGCCATCGTCATGGAGTCCGACTTCAATGATGCGAGGGTGCAGGCGGGTATGTAAAAAGTGACTGAGTCCAATCAATACGCCCGCCAGCACGCCCCAATAAATGCGCGGCGTGCTGAGCAGCGTGATGGCAAAAGTCAAACCTGCGGTGCTGGCTTCGATGCGTGAAATTTGCCAAAGTTTGACAAAAGCTTTGGGTTGAATCAGGCTGGAAACTGCCAAGATCACGATGGCGGCCAAAACAGCGCGTGGCACATGAAACAGTGCTGGCGATGCATACACGGCCAGGAGAACAAAGGAAGCTGTGGCGATGGCCGCCCAGCCTGTTTTGGCGCCCGATGCCAAGCTAATGGCTGATCTGGAAAAGGAGGTGCTGGTGGCAAAACTGCCACACAGTGCAGAAGTGATTTTGGCCATGCCTTGGCCAATCAAATCTTGGTTTTCTTGCCACAGCGTGCCTTCTTTTTGATTTTCAGTTTTGGCACTGGAAGCCGCTTCTAAAAAGCTGACAAGTGCAATCAGCAAGGCTGGGCCCAGCAGTAAACCCAATTCTGACCATGGCAACAGGCTGGGCAAAGACAAAGTAGGCAGCGATGCAGGCAAGGCGCCAATCACGGCACCGCCTTGTTGGGCAAAACCCACGGCATAGCTGATGCCCGCTGTAGCCGCCACTACCAACATGATGCTAGGCCATTTGGGCAACCATTTTTTGGCTGCAAACAGCGCGGCCAAACTGCCCAGTCCAAACGCCAAATCGAGGGCTTGAATGTTGCCGCCTGGTTGCCAACCAGAAATGGCGGGCAATTGCGACGCCATGACCAGCAAGCCTGCGGCTTGCGTAAAACCCATCATGACCGGCGAACTGATGAGGTTGAGCAGCCAACCATAGCGCAGCAAGCCCATGAGCAATTGCAAAGTTCCTGCAAGCAGAGCCAACCAAATGGCCAATTCCACCCAAAGGGCACTGCCAGGTTGGGCCATGCCAGTAAGGGACGCGCTGATGAGAACACAGGTGAGTGCAGAAGGTCCAATCGACAACCGGGTGGAGCCGCCCCACAACACGCCCACCACAGCAGGCAACAGCGCGGCGTACAAGCCAGTGACCAAGGGCATGCCAGCCAAGGCGGCATAAGCAACAGATTGCGGCACCATGAGCAAAGCAACAGAAAAACCAGCAAACCACTCGTTGCGAAAACCTTCAGGGCTTAGGCGGGGCCACTTGAGAAAGGGCAACCAGGCTTGAAGAGATTTCATGAAGCGAAGACAGGTTCGATTTGTTTAAGCGCGCAAATTGCTGCACACAGGGCACTGAGTGTGCCTTTGCGTTTGGATGCTTTGCCAGTCCATGTGTTGCGCATTGAGCATCATCAGTTGGCCGCGAAGGCTGCTGCCCATGCCGCTCAATATCTTGAGCGCTTCAGCGGCTTGCATGCTGCCCATGATGCCTACCAAAGGGGCCAACACGCCCATGGTGGCGCAGCGGGTCTCTTCGAAATTTTGTGCAGGTGGAAAAACGCACGCATAGCAGGGGGCGTCGGCATGCTGGGTGTCGTACACCGATATTTGGCCATCCAATCGCAAAGCCGAAGCAGATACCAATGGTTTTGCGTGGACAACGCAAGCCAAGTTGATGGCATGTCGCGTTTGGAAATTGTCTGTGCAGTCGAGAACCACATCAGCATGCGGTACTAGCTTCTCAAGCAAGGCCGTGTCGGCTTTAAGGCAGTAGGTACTGACTTGTACTTCAGGGTTGATGGCCAGCATGGCGGTTTTGAGAGACTCAACTTTGGGCAGACCCACACGCGCTTGTGTATGCGCAATTTGACGTTGCAAATTGGTCACGTCAACCTCGTCGTGGTCTACCAAGCTGATGTGCCCTACGCCAGCACTGGCCAAGTAGAGCGCTGCAGGTGATCCCAAGCCGCCAGCACCTACAACAAGCGCATGCGATTGCGCAACGCGCTCCTGGCCTTCAACGCCCCATTCTTCTAGCAGAATGTGACGTGAATACCGCAGAAGTTGGTCGTCCCTCATGGGCGCTTACTTGTCTTTTTTGGGTTCTTTGCGTTCTGCCAAAGTGGCGCTCGCTTTGACCGGCAAGCCTTTTAACTGGTTCAGTGCTTGGTTGAGTTGGAAGTCTTTGGCTGAACCAAATTCGGGCGGTCTTCTTTCAGACTCTGGTTTCTTGGCATCGGCTTCTAATTTTTTCAAAGCTTCTTCGCGCGCTTTTTGACGTTCTTCGTTTTTCTTCTCGGCTTCTTGACCATTGCCTAAATGTTTTTCCAGGTCGGCTTCGCGCGTGCGCAAGGCTGCAAAGACATTGCCATTTTCTGTTTCATCGAGCATCACGTCTGGCAAGATGCCTTTGGCCTGAATGGATCGACCATTGGGCGTGTAATAACGTGCGGTGGTGAGCTTGAGCGCCGTATCGGGGCCAAGCTGGCGCACGGTTTGAACGGAGCCTTTGCCAAAAGTTTGGCTGCCCATGATGGTGGCACGTTTGTGATCTTGCAATGCGCCTGCCACGATTTCGCTGGCAGAAGCAGAGCCTTCGTTGACCAATACCACCAGGGGCACGTTTTTCAGTTGGCCTTGGGTGTTTTGTGTCAGGCGCTGAATGGGATCGCCATCGGAGTTGCGGCGCCAAAACTGAGGTGAGGCCTTGTAAACAAACTTGCTTTCTTCCAATTGGCCGTTGGTGGACACCACCGTGACGTTTTCTGGCAAGAAGGCTGCTGACAGTGCAACGGCTGCATCGAGCAAGCCGCCTGGATCGTTGCGCAAATCAAGCACCAAACCCTTGAGCTTGGGTTCTTGTTTGTACATGTCTTCTAATTTTTTCGCGAAGTCTTCAACGGTGCGCTCTTGAAATTGCGCCACTCGAATCCAACCGTAACCCGACTCCAAAACTTTGGCCTTGACCGATTGAGTTTTGATTTCTTCACGCAAGATAGTGACCGTGAAGGTGCGGCTTTCATCTTTGCGGAACACCGTCAGGACCACTTTGGTATTGGGTTCGCCGCGCATGCGTTTGACCGCATCGTTCATCGACAAACCTTTGACAAACACATCGTCAATTTTGGTAATGAGGTCGTTGGTTTTGAGGCCGGCACGGTCTGCAGGGGAGCCCTCTATGGGGGACACGACTTTGACGACACCTTCTTCTTGTGTGATTTCAATGCCTACGCCGACGAAACGGCCAGAAGTGCCTTCGCTGAATTCTTTGAAACTCTTTTTGTCAAAATATTGAGAGTGTGGGTCGAGGCTGGAGACCATGCCAGAGATGGCTTCAGTGATGAGTTTTTTCTCGTCGACGGCTTCAACGTAGTCGCTCTTGACCATGCCAAATACGGCGGCCAGCTGTTGCAACTCCTCAAGGGGCAAAGGCGCAAATGTGCCACGCGCCGTGGTTTGCAATGAAATGGTGGTGAGGGCACCGGCCAGAGCCCCCACACTTAACCAACCGACAATTTTCAATTTTTGACCCATGTTCATTGACCCAGAGGGTCTCCTTTTGAACCAATATACACCCTGATGGCCATGCTTGTGGTCATCAGGGCTTGCCCCGTTGGGGAAAATCAGGCCTTGCCTTGGCTGGCAACGGCCGCTGCAGCTTTGGCGGCAGCCTCGGCGTCGCCCAGGTAGTAGTTGCGAATAGGCTTCAAATTGGCATCGAGTTCGTATACCAAGGGAATGCCGTTGGGGATGTTCAAGTTCACGATGTCGTCATCGGAGATGTTGTCCAGGTATTTGATCAGTGCACGAATCGAGTTGCCGTGCGCAGCAACCACCACGCGCTTGCCTGCTTTAATGGCTGGCGCCATGGACTCGGTCCAGAAGGGCACCACGCGTGCCACCGTGTCTTTGAGGCATTCAGTCAGGGGCACATCTTCGGGCTTGATCCTGGCATAACGCAGATCGCCTCTTTCGCAGCGAGGGTCTTGCGGTTCTAAAGCCGGCGGTGGTGTGTCGTAGCTGCGGCGCCACACCAAGACTTGCTCGTCGCCAAACTTTTTGGCCGTTTCAGCCTTGTTCAAGCCTTGCAAAGCGCCATAGTGACGCTCATTCAAGCGCCAGCTGTTGTGAACGGGCAGCCATTGACGGTCCATGGCGTCTAGCGTGTGCCAGAGGGTGTGAATGGCGCGCTTCAAGACGCTGGTGTAGGCCAAGTCAAACTCAAAGCCTTCGGCCTTCAAAAGGCGTCCCGCAGCCTGTGCTTGCGCAATGCCCGTAGGGGTCAGGTCGACATCGGTCCAGCCCGTGAAGCGATTTTCTAAATTCCAAGTGGACTCGCCGTGGCGAATGAGAACGAATTTGTACATGGTGAAAGGATTAAACAGAGAGGACAATACAGGTTTCCGTTCGCCATTTTAGAATTCGAATCTGGCGTGCGGCCGACAAATACGCTGCATGTGAACTTTTTAAGGGTTTTTTGTGAATTTTTTGATTGAAAACTGGATGCTGGTTGCCGTGGCGGCAAGTTCTGCCTTGGCGCTTTTCTGGCCCGCGATGACCAAAGGTGCCGCGAATGGGGTCCAACCCACCGAAGCCGTCTTGCTCATGAACCGCGAAAAAGCCGTGGTCATTGATGTTTGCGAGCCCGCCGAATTTGCCCAAGGGCACGTTGTCGGCTCTAAAAACATTCCCTTGGCCCAGCTCGAAG
>JACCDW011409056.1_pt1 | contig 12784 bp, 14 predicted proteins | sample 7449781 | NCBI WGS metagenome assembly JACCDW01 (sample SAMN15323449, study PRJNA562643) | freshwater metagenome | isolation source: river surface water | place: USA:Blue River Watershed | collected 2017-08-18 | reverse complement strand
CAAACCAAGTGAGTGATGAGCGCTCACCGATACGGCAGTAGGTAATGATTGGTTGCTTTCCATCTACACCTTTATCTGCGTAGAGCTTCTTGAGTTCAGCAACGGTCTTGAATGTTCCATCAGCATTCACATTTGAACCCCATGGGACGTTGATCGCACCAGGAATATGTCCAGCACGAACTGCCAGTTCTTGGAAGCCTGCCGGAGCAAAGATCTTTCCGCTGAATTCATCTGCAGAGCGAATATCAATGAGATCAGCCTTTACGCGCTTCTTTGCAACAGGAATGATGTCCTGAAGAAGAGTCGCACGAAGAGTCTTGTCTAGACGAGTGCTTGTGAAGTTGCCCTTAGGCTTTGCAGGGACGGCAGTTGTGAGAGCACGTCCGTCTTTCTCCCACTTCACACGACCTCCATCAAGAAGACGGACATCCTTTGCGCCGTAAAGGTTAAAGATCCACGCTCCCCAAGCAGCAAACCAGTTGTTCTTATCTCCGTAGAGAACAACAGTTGAGTCTTGGCTAATTCCTGCAGATTGTGCAAACTTCTGGAACTTTGCAGATGAGACAACATCGCGATTAACCGTGTCGACCAGATCTGTGTGCCACGTAATCTTGACTGCATTTCTAATGTGTCCGCGCTCGTAGATACCTGGCTCTGTACTTACTTCAACGACGACAACCTTAGGGTCATCGAGATTCTTCTCAAGCCAATCAGCATTTACTACCGACCGAGCTTGGTTCTTGGGTGCGGCTTGAGCTGAAGTAAATGATGTCGCAGTAAGCGCAAGAACAGCAACTGATGCCGCTAGTGCAACGACTTTCTTCTTTGAAATTGACATAGTAATCCTCTTTTTTATAGTTGGTTGATTTAGGAAAATACAAAAGTAGGTGAATCTAGCGGAAGCGAATTAAGAACAGATGGATGTAGTAACGCGGCAGTAATCAATCACGCGTCTCTTTGTAAACATGATGCGTACTTTAGATCTGAAGACTCGAGAATTCAATTTCTAGCGGCAGTAATGTAAGTGATATACATTAAGAATCTCTGCAAATTATTTGCAGTTAGTATTTATGGGCAAGTGTCTCTATGGGATGTGAGTTGCAGACTGCACGCCATATATCGGCTGCTTCAACGCCGGCTGCCAGCGCCTCATCTACGGTTTTACTTCCCAGTTCTGAGATTGCAATGTCTTTGCAGAAAGAAGGGGCCCATTCTGGACCGAAAGAGAGCTCAATTCGATTGCGTAGATCGGAAATCCTCATCAGATGCAATCTCTTTGCAGGTGCATGGATTAGAAGAGTGTGTTCTCAACAAGCAGCGCTGCCTGTTCGCGAGACTGCTCTGGGGTGAGAGGTTGTACCGCCTGCCCCAATAACCAACGCATGGCAAGACCAGTAGCGCTCTGAGACTGCGTCAGTGCGTAAATAGATCGAGCAAGTTCCAAATAAAGTGGATGTTCGCTATGAATGAGAAGTTGAGCGATCAGCGCCGGGTCATGCTCGCGAAGTCCTGCTAAAGCGCGATCGGAAGAGATTGCAATTGAGAGAGATTCGAGCGCATCTGCAGGAGTACCTGCTGACTTTGATACCTCAATGATCCGTGCGACTTCGGATGCCAAAAGGGCTTCGATAACTGATTGCTTATCGCGAAAATGATTATATAAAGTTGCTCGAGCGACCTCAGAGGCAACCGAGATATCGATCATTGAAATTTTTGTGAGTCCTGATTGGGAGATCAAAATTTTTGTTGCTTGAATTATCGCGTCTTCGGTACGACGATGAGAAGCGCCTTGTGTGGCGTACTTAGGCTGCGTCGACAACGGAGAGCTTTGCAATCTCGCCAGATGCGATCTGAACGGTGACATCACTCAAAAGGACTGAGAGCTGGAGACCGAGCGCTTCGCAAATTGCGTTAAGCAATTCAGATGATGCTTCTTTCTGGCCACGTTCAACTTCTGAAAGATAACCGAGTGAAACTCGAGCTTCACGCGCGACATCACGAAGTGTTCGAGCTTGCTCTGTTCGAGCGGCACGGAGTGAACTTCCGACTGCTTCACGTAACAAAACCATCGTTGCTCCCTCCCTTTCCCTTAACGACCTGCGGCAACTTGTCGCGCGCGTTCTCTAAGGATACGCGCAAATGAGCCGATTGCAGTGGCAACGGTGGCGTTTCGCACGCTTTCACGCCCGCCTGCAAGAGAAAGTTCCAAACTCTGCGTGACTGGCCCATCAATGGCCACCCACACTGTCCCGGACGGAACTCCGTCAGATGCGCCCGGGCCTGCAACTCCCGTCGTTGCAATTGCCCATGTTGCGCCCATTTTTAATCGAGCTGCTTGCGCCATTGCGACCGCTACTTCCTGGCTATACACAGTGTGAGTTGCAATCAAATCTTCATCTATACCTAAAACTTTTGCTTTGATCTGATCTTGATAGGCAACGATGGCACCCAGAAATATCTTTGAAGAACCTTCGACCGATGTAATTGCAGAACTTAATCCACCAGCAGTAATTGACTCAGCAGTTGCTAGGGTTTCATTCTGCTCTCTCAGAGTGCGAATTACCTCGGCGACCATGGACGAAACCTCAGAGGTGAGTGTCATTTACCCTCCCTCTCACTGATTAGTATCTTGACTTACGTTTTCTTCATCGCCAATCGTACATAGTTAAAGCCCGTCACGATAGTGAGCACAATTGCAATCGCAATAAATCCATCACGGAACCAATACAGTCCTTCAGGCATCGGAAGCATAAAGAAACCAACTCCAAAGCTCTGGAAGGTGCTCTTAATCTTGCCTCCGCGATTTGCCGGAATTACTCCCCCTTTTATGACCGCTAGTCGAAAGAGTGTTATTCCAATTTCACGCGCCAAAATCAGGATAGTGATCCACCATGGAAATCTGCCTAGAATTGAAAGAGAGATCATCGCTGAACCAATAAGTGCTTTATCTGCAACTGGATCGAGGAACTTTCCAAGTTCGCTCACTTGATTCGTGACACGTGCCAGATGGCCATCAAGGAGATCTGAGAGACCAAGGACAAAATAAATACACCATGCGATTATCTGCCAGGTCGAATCATCGCCACCATTTTTGAATATTGCATAGACACCGAATGGAATAAAGGCAATTCGCGCAATAGTGATTGCATTCGGCGAGAAATACTTTTTCATAATGGCCGCGCGATCAAATCTGCGCCAAGTGACTGGGTGACAACTCCATCCACATATTCTCCAGCTTTATATGAAGTACCAACAAATGAGGTCGTTCCATCAACTTCCGGACCCTGGTGTGCGGCGCGGCCCTCTTGGCTCTCTTCATCCTCGATAAGCACACGTACCTGCTCCCCGACACGAGTTGCCGCTCGTAAAGTAACCATTTCATCAGCCAGAGAAGAGAGTGATTGCACCCGCTCTGCAATGATTTCTTCATCAACCTTGTCAGAGAGATCGAGTGCTTCGGTCTTATCCTCATCTGAATAACCAAAGATTCCAATGGCATCGAGATGGGCTTGGGTAATGAAATCAGCCAAGAGATTGAAATCTTCTTCGGTCTCCCCCGGAAATCCAACGATGAAGTTAGATCTGATTCCGGCCTCTGGTGAAAGAGCGCGGATCTGGGTGATTAGATGTAAGAATTTTTCACTATCGCCAAAGCGACGCATCCGTCTCAAGAGCGTCGGACTTACATGCTGAAAAGAGAGATCAAAGTACGGTGCGACTTTATCAGTTGAAATCATCGCTTGGAGAAGTGATGGGCGCATCTCAGCCGGTTGAAGGTATGAGAGGCGGACCCGTTCAACACCTGGGATTTCACCAAACTCGTGGAGAATCTTCTCCATCAGCATGAGATCGCCTAAATCTTTTCCATACGAAGTCGTGTTTTCACTAACGAGAAATAGTTCGCTTACGCCATTCTGGGCAAGCCACTCGGCTTCTTTTAAAACTTCGGTAGGTCTGCGAGAGACGAAGGAACCTCTGAAGTAAGGAATGGCGCAGAAAGAACAGCGACGATCACACCCCGATGCGATTTTCAAAGGTGCCCATGGCGCATCACCCAATCGTTTACGAAAGAGTGAGCCTCCTGCCCCGAGTGAAGATTCATAACTTTCATCTCGAGCTTTTGCGCGCTCAACGGGTGCAATCGGCAGCAGCGAGCGGCGATCTCTTGGTGTATGAGCAACGTGAGACTGTCCGGAAATGATTGATTGCAGACGAGCGGAAATATCTTGGTAGTCATCAAATCCGAGAATCGCATCTGCTTCCGGAAGCGCTTCGGCTAACTCTTTTCCGTAGCGCTCTGCCATACATCCGACGGCAACAACAGCGCGTGTGACGCCGTGGCCTTTTAGGGAATTAGCTTCAAGCAGGGCATCTACAGAGTCTTTTTTAGCCGACTCGATAAATCCGCATGTATTTACAACTGCGACTTCAGCATCTTCAACATCTGAGACCAGGGTCCAACCATCGGCTTCAAGACGACCAGCTAACTCTTCAGAGTCGACATCATTTCGGGCACAGCCCATCGTCACTATTGCAACTGTCCGACTCATTTGTCAGATAGTACAGTGTGCGACCTTACTTGGCTCTAAAAGTCTTACGTATTTCCTGATTTCGATCACCCAGTGGAGCCAATTTCTCGCCATTGAGAGTCAGATCGAGATCACCCGCATTGCCTAAGTAGATCGAAATTGAATTCTCTCCAACAAAAGATTTAGATTCGCCCTGAAAGAGTGGACCTTTGTAAACACTCAGGCCCTCAGTGACAACATGAATGTTTGAGTTTCCTCGAGTTGCAGATATCGTCAAAGTTAATTCAGATGTTGCCGCCGATGAAATCGCAGTTGAACTAGGTATTGGAGTAGGTGAAGGTATCGGTGTTTGAGACGGTTCGACTTCCTCAACCACTATGGATGTCTCTACAGGATCTGACTCAATTGCGCTAATAGCAAATTGAGCTACCCCAATGAGAACAACAATAGATAGTGAAGCACCGACCAGAACTTTCCATGACAACTTTCGATTCTCACTACGGATCGCAGCAGCATTGTTATCAACGAGCTGAGAGTGAATAGATCGCGAATCTACAGAATGTTCAGCGTCGTACATAGCCAGAAGTTCTTTAGCATCTGATCCAGTTATTTTTGAAATATTTCTTATGTGTCCACGTGCATATGTATCTCCGCCGCATGGGAGAAAATCATTCAACTCCATCGACCGAATGAGTCCGGGACGAAGATTTACAATGTATGCGAGTTCGTCAATACTAAAGCCGGCGTCTTCGCGCGCTTTTTGTAAGAACTCACCGAGTGTCATATCACCAACAATCTCATTTGGTGGGGTGATTATTCATCCCTGACCTAAATTCTAGGGTGATGATGACCAATCAATCTAGTCGGTATTGGGTGATGTTTTTGGAGAACAGGGTGATATCAATAATCACGGAGCGTGGCTAAAACCGATTCCAGTTCATCAGCCTTAACCATAACCACGCGAGCCTTGGACCCTTCAGATGGTCCAACTATTCCTCGTGACTCCATCAAATCCATTAAGCGTCCCGCCTTTGCAAAGCCAACGCGTAACTTTCTTTGCAACATTGATGTTGAGCCAAATTGCGTACCTACAACTAATTCAACTGCCTGACATAGCAAATCAAGATCATCGCCAATTTCTTTATCAATTTGCTTTGTTGAAGCTGGTGGCGCAGTCACATCCTCTCGATAACGTGGTGAGAGTTGCTTCTTTACATGACCAACAATTGCTTCAATCTCTCGCTCTGAAATGTATGCGCCCTGAATACGTATCGCACGTGATGCTCCCATTGGTATAAAGAGACCATCACCTTGCCCCACTAGCTTCTCTGCTCCGGGACTATCAAGAATTACTCGACTATCTGCAAGAGACGAAGTAGCGAATGAAAGTCGTGAAGGAACATTTGCCTTAATCAAACCTGTCACAACATCAACGCTCGGACGCTGCGTAGCAAGCACGAGGTGAATTCCTGCAGATCGCGCCAATTGGGTAATGCGTACTACGGATTCTTCGACTTCACGTGCGGCAACCATCATGAGATCTGCAAGCTCATCGATGATGACTAGCAAATATGGGTAGGGCTCGACAATGCGATCGCTACCTTCAGGAGGCTTTACCTTTCCAGCGCGAACAGCCTTGTTGAAATCATCAATATGTCTAAATCCAAATGTTGCTAGATCTTCATAGCGGAGATCCATCTCTCGAACCACCCAAGTGAGGGCATCAGCCGCCTTCTTTGGATTAGTAATAATTGGTGTGATTAGATGTGGAATCCCCTCATAAGCTGTGAGCTCGACTCGTTTTGGATCAATAAGCACAAGGCGAACTTCATCAGGAGTTGCGCGCATCAAAATCGATGAAATCATCGCATTAATCATTGATGATTTTCCCGCACCCGTGGCACCAGCTACAAGTAGGTGAGGCATCTTCGCTAAGTTTGCACAGACAAAGTTGCCTTCGACATCTTTTCCGAGTGCAACCAGCATCGGATGGTGATCTTGGCCGGCCACCGATGAACGCATGACATCGCCTAAAGCAACGATTTCACGGTCAGTATTTGGAATTTCAATACCAACGGCAGATTTACCGGGAATTGGCGAGAGGATACGGACATCGCTACTCGCAACGGCATAAGAAATATTCTTTGCAAGAGCAGTAATTCGCTCAACTTTTACCGCGTTACCTAACTCGACTTCATAACGAGTCACCGTTGGGCCGCGCATAAACCCTGTGACTTCAGCATCAATTTCAAACTGCTTGAACACTTCTGTCAGTGCAGCCACCACAGTGTCATTGGCCTTGCTCTTACTCTTGGCCGCTGGGCCGGTGCGCAGTAGATCTTGCGGCGGAAGTTCGTAGGTCGAGTCTGCGGTCAGAAGAAGTTGTTCGATCCGTTTAGCTACTCCCCCGCTAGTTGCTGCAGCCGCCGTAGGAACAGAAGGTCGTGGAGTCTCAACTGTGAATTCTTTGTCGAACTCATTCTCATCAATCGCATCGTCTTCGTCTGGCTCCTGATGCCAACCAACAACTGGCGAATCAAACGGTGGCGTATCCGTAATCTCGAAATCTTCCTCTTCCTTGCGTTCTGGTCTCTTAGCCCAAATCCATGAGAAGAGCGCTGAGAGTTTAGTCAGCACCGCTGAGAATGGCGTTGCAGTTGTGATCAAGAGACCAAAGAAGAATAAGAGTATGAGGAAAGGCTGGGCCAAAACTTCAGTCATCAATCTTTCTAACGGGAGCGCTATTCCGTAGCCAAGAAGTCCTCCACCGTTGCGCATATCTGTCGCGCCATCTGCGGGGGCGGCAAAGCCAGATACGAAGTGAATGAAACCTGTACTTGAAATAAGAAGAATGAGTACTCCGATAATGATTCTTCCAAGAGACTTGTTCTCTTCTGGCTTTCTAAAGATACGAAAGGCAAAATAACCGAGAATGATTGGGGCGAAGAAACCGATCTTTCCAAATGCACCGTAGAAAATGGCGTAGAGAAGATCGCTCAAAACACTCTGGGATTTAAACCATGTTCCAACTAAAGAAGCGAGTGCAAGTAAGAGAACAATTAAACCTGCACCATCGCGGCGATGTGCTGGATCAAGGTCTTTTGCTCCACGAGCCAAGAATCGAACTGAAGATCCGAGAGCTTTGGCTAGTGCTGACCAGGTTGCGCTCACGGCGCGGCCTATGACTGCAAGGAAAGATGAACCTTGCTTGGTGCGAGTCTTTTTCTTGGCCACACCTTTTATATTATCAGTTAGACCTCTACAACTACGGGAACAATCATCGGACGGCGCCGATGTTTTTGTCCGACCCAATTTCCAATCGTCCGACGAACAACCTGCTGCAATTGGTGGGTTCCATCAATGCCATCAGCAACAGCGCGAGCTAAGGCTTTTTCAATCTCTTTCTTGACTTCGTCAAATAGCGCTTCATCTTCATTAAATCCTCGAGCATGAATATCCGGCCCAGAAATGATCTTGCCACTTTGCGCCTCGACAACAACAAAAACTGAGATAAATCCTTCTTCGCCGAGAATGCGACGATCCTTAAGGGAAGATTCGGTGATATCACCAATACTCTGTCCATCCACGTAAACAAAACCGCAAGGCACAGATCCCACTACTTCGGCAACATGATCGATGAGGTCGACAACAATTCCATTTTCAATAATGAAAGCGTTTTCGCGCGGAACGCCAGATTCGATCGCAAGCTGAGCATTTGCCTTGAGGTGTCTCCACTCGCCGTGTACAGGTAGCGCGTACTTAGGCTTAACAATGTTGTAGCAATACAGAAGTTCTCCCGCTGCAGCGTGGCCAGAGACGTGCACCATCGCATTAGCCTTATGAACAACTTTGGCACCAAATCGCGTGAGTTCATTAATGACGCGGAAGACCGAATTTTCATTACCTGGGATCAGTGATGAGGCAAGGATGACGGTATCTCCATCGCCTACGCGAATCTGATGATCTCCATTTGCCATACGGGATAAGGCCGCCATCGGTTCACCTTGTGAGCCTGTACAGATCAGCACGACATCATCACCGTAAGTTTCTAAATCTTTAGCATCAAGAACCATATTTGGCGGAACCGTCAGGTAACCCATCTCTTGCGCGATCTTCATATTGCGCACCATTGAGCGACCGATGAAGACAATTTTTCGACCGTGCTCTGCTGCTACATCAATAACTTGTTGAACGCGGTGAACGTGGGATGAGAATGATGCAACGATGACGCGTCGTTTTGTCGAAGCGATCACGCGATTAAGCGCAGGCATGATTTCCCGCTCGGATGGAGTGAAGCCAGGAACATCCGCATTTGTGGAATCGACGAGGAAGATATCTACGCCTTCTTCACCCATTCTGGCGAAAGTGCGCAGATCTGTGAGGCGACCATCGAGTGGAAGCTGATCCATTTTGAAGTCGCCTGTGTGAAGGACTCGCCCCGCCTCGGTACGAATTGAGATTGCCAGGGCATCAGGAATTGAGTGATTGACAGCAACAAACTCAAGTTCAAATGGCCCGATATCTTCAGTCATTCCTTCGCGCACTTCACGTGTGAGTGCGGTGATTCTATGTTCTTTGAGTTTGGCTGTAATCAGCGCCAATGTAAGTGGTGATCCGTATAGAGGAATGTCTCCACGTTCGCGTAGTAAGTATGGAACTGCGCCAATGTGATCTTCATGGCCATGTGTGAGGACGATAGCGATGACATCTTCAAGACGATCTCGGATATAAGAAAAGTCAGGAAGGATGAGATCAATTCCTGGTTGATTATCTTCAGGGAATAAAACTCCACAATCGACTACCAGAAGTTTGCCTTTACTTTCATAGACGGTCATGTTGCGACCGATTTCAGCGATTCCACCGAGTGCGACAATACGAAGCCCACCCGATGCTAGTTTCGGTGGAGTTCCTAAATTGGGATGTGGATTTGTCATATTAAATTACGTTAGCCAAGCTTGACGCCACCGGCGATAAGATCTTCGCGCAGGGTAGCGATCTGAGCTGGTGTTGCATCTACAAGAGGAAGTCGTGTGGTGCCACCAGGCAGACCCATGAGATTCATCGCTGCCTTAGTCAAAATTGCACCTTGAGTTTTAAAGGTTCCCTTAAATACTGGAATGAGTTTCTGATGAATCTCAAGTGCACGAGCTGTATCGCCTGTAAACCAGGCATCAAGCATCGCCTTTAGTTCATTTCCAACTGTATGGCCACAGACTGAAACGAAGCCAACAGCGCCAATTGATAAGAAGGGAAGGTTAAGAATGTCATCCCCTGAGTAGACAGGGATTCCACAGCGAGCGATTACATCTGAAGTTGCGGCGAGATTTCCTTTCGCATCCTTGAGGGCGACAATGTTTGGTACATCAAAGAGGCGAATAATTGTGTCGCTCTCAATTTCCACGCCAGTGCGTCCCGGAATGTCGTACATCATGATCGGAAGATCCGTCGCACTAGCCACTGCCTTAAAGTGCGCTTCGATTCCTGCCTGTGGTGGTTTGTTGTAATAAGGAGCGACGATCAGTAAGCCGTCAGCACCAGCATCGGCAGAACGTTTTGCTTGCTCTACTGTGTAGGAGGTTTCGTTATCGCCAGCACCGGAGAGAACCTTTACGCGAGATCCCACTGTGCTCTTTACCACCTTGATAACTTCAAGTTTTTCAGAAGACTTTGTTGTTGGAGCTTCACCAGTAGTTCCATTAACGGCGATGGCATCATGACCATGATCTGCCAAGTGCGTGGCAAGCGTTGCAACGCCATCCCAATCAATGGAGCCATCCTTGGCAAAAGGAGTAATCATTGCCGTGATTAGGCGTCCAAAAGGTGCTGGCGTTCTCATCTGCACACCTTATCGTGCCAATGAGCGCCTTTCAATATTCCTAGCGACTCGCGCAAAACTAAGGTGCGATGCGGCCAGACTTTTCAAATGCTGCGTATGTCAGAGGCATTAACTTGGCGAATTCAGCCTCCATCTTTTCAGCCACCATTTCGATCTCACGTTGTGGATAGCTAGGAAAGTGTGAGCCTTCGCGTGCAGTTCGCAGTGAAAGAAAATTCATGAGTGCGCGCGCGTTCATCGTGACATACATCGAAGAATATGTCGCAACGGGAAGAACAACGCGAGCTACCTCGCGAGCAACTCCTGCTTCCAGCATTTTTTGATAACTATCATAGGCAACTAAATATGCCTCTTTCATAGCCTTTAGTGATACTTCAAATTGCTCTGCAGTTCCATCTTCAAATGTATATGCACCAGTCTTACCAACCTGGACAAGCTTTCGCTCTTTTGATGGAATGTAGAAAACCGGCTTGAGCTCGCGATAACGACCGCTCTCTTCGTTGTATGAAGCAATGCGATGGCGCATAAATTCACGGAATACAAATATTGGTGCAGAGATAAAGAAGGTCATTGATGTGTGCTCAAAGGGTGAACCATGACGTTCGCGGGCAAGATAATTGATCAACCCTGCTGAACGGTTTGGATCTTCACCAATCTCATCCATTGATTGTTCTCCAGCAGTTGATACACGAGCTGCCCAGATGACATCGGCATCACTTGCACTTGATTTGATTAATTCAACGGTGACATCGTCACGAAAGATCACTTCTTCAGCCATGGTCGCACCATACCTAGCAGCCAGTTCCCTATCTCGGATATCTACGGCAGAATGCACCCGTGTCTCAAGTGAACCGTGCCACCCTCGCTCAATCACTGAGCGTCTCACTACCCGTGGGGGCGTACGGAATCGCTTTTGGTGCGGCAAGTGTTGCCGCCGGCTTTTCGGTTCTACAGAGTTGCCTCATCTCACTCCTCACTTTCTCCGGAGCTTCTCAATTCGCACTCGTTGGCGTGATGGGTTCTGGTGGAACTGCGTTAAGTGCAACTGCAACCGCTTCTCTACTCGGCACTCGCAATCTTCTCTACGGATTACAGATGGCTCCAGTTTTGAGTACTCGCCGATTGAAAAAGATCGTTGCGGCACAGCTGACCATTGATGAATCCACCGGTGTTGCTATCTCACTTGAAAAAAGTGGTCGCGAGAGTATGCGGCAAGGGTTTTGGTATACCGGAATTGGTGTGTACGTTTTTTGGAATCTCTTCACATTGCTTGGCGCACTTGGTGCTCAGGCCATGGGTGATCCAGCAGCCTTTGGTCTGGATGCTGCGGTTCCGGCTGCCTTCCTAGGTTTAGTCTGGCCGCGATTAACAGGTAAGACTGAACGGCTACTGGCAATCTCTGCTGTCGCACTGGCACTTATTGCCACACCATATGTCCCTGCGGGAGTTCCGATTATTTCAACTGCAGCTTTGGCTGTTCTCTTCGGCTTGCGAGGTCGAGTGTGGAGATAACAATGGATGCTCTCTGGGTTGGGCTGATCGCAACAAGTGTTATCGCGTTCTTACTTAAATATGTCGGCCATAGCGTGCCGGAAAAATGGCTCAGTCATCCTCGAGTCCTAAAGATTAATGGCCTTATTCCCATCGCACTCTTAAGCGCTTTGGTAGCCGTTCAGAGTTTTACCAATGGAAAGTCGCTAGTTATTGATCAACGACTAGCTGGCCTTGCAGTTGCTGTGATAGCCCTTATATTGAGAGCACCATTTGCAGTAGTTGTCTTGAGCGCAGCCGTAACTTCAGCTGGGCTCTATCACCTTCAGTAAATTAGATGATGTTAAGGGATTCTAATTTTGCCTTGAGATCGTTATCTGAAGGTTCTGTCAGGTGAGTGCCGTCGCTAAAAACAATTACAGGGATTGACTGCGCACCACCATTAATTTCTACAACCTTTGCTGCAGCAGTTGGATCATTCTCAACATCGACGAGTGTGTACTCCACGCCAAGCTCGGCAAGGAGACGCTTGGAACGGCGGCAATCTCCGCACCATTCTGCTGAATACATTGTGATATCTGACATTAGTTTCTCCCTTACATAAAGTTCTCGAGGCCGAATGTAACTCCGGGCCGAGAGATAACACTGCGAATACCAAGTAGTACACCTGGCATAAAGCCTGCCCTATCAAGTGAGTCATGGCGAATCGAAAGCGTTTCACCTAGTCCACCGAAAAGAACTTCTTGATGAGCAATCAGTCCGCGTAGGCGCACAGAGTGAACAGGAACATCGCCGACGAGTGCTCCGCGAGCACCATCAAGTGATGTTGTCGTAGCATCTGGCATCGCCGCTAAACCTGCACTTTTTCGCGCTTTCGAGATTAAATCAGCTGTGCGTGCAGCTGTTCCAGACGGCGCATCCACCTTAT
>JACCDW011337268.1_pt1 | contig 12784 bp, 17 predicted proteins | sample 7449781 | NCBI WGS metagenome assembly JACCDW01 (sample SAMN15323449, study PRJNA562643) | freshwater metagenome | isolation source: river surface water | place: USA:Blue River Watershed | collected 2017-08-18 | reverse complement strand
TTAGGGGTGATTTTTATTGCACCTATAACGAATTAACTAGTTTACACGGTGGTCCTCATACAGTTGGTGGTTTTTTTAGTTGCGTGAATAATAAATTAACTAGTTTGAGATTTGCTCCTGAAGAAGTTGAAGGCAGGGTATTTGTCTTACCGAATCCAATTTCAGACATTCCAGAAAAGTATCTAACTCGAGAATATCTACAATTCATCGTTAAAGAACAACCAGATTGGCGTCTCTATGATAAAAATGGCTCCATGAGACTCGACCGTCTAGAAGAAATGATTGAGTGGGGTATCGAAACAAATAAAATTAAACCATTATGAAATACTTGAAGTTATTTGAATCATATACAGAATCTGATATAGGTAAGATTTGTAAGAAACATAGAATCAGAAATTGGTCGATTAATTCAGAAGGATTAGTGGACGTTGTTGGAAATGTTGAGTTGTACGGTATGGATTTGACTAGGTTACCACTTAATTTTGGACATGTTAATGGTCATTTTCATTGCAAGAGTAATAAATTAACTAGTCTAGAAGGAAGCCCTCAGATAGTTGGAGGTTCTTTTGATTGCTCTTATAATTATTTAACTAGTTTGGACGGTAGTCCTAAGTCAGTTAATGGTGGGTTTTATTGCCACTACAACAAGTTAACTAGTTTAAGATTTGCTCCTGAGGAAGTCGAAGGTGGAACACTTGTCTTACCAAATCCAATCTCAGACATCCCAGAAAGATATCTAAATGAAGATTACCTCCAATTCATAGTTAAGGAACAACCCGATTGGCGTCTATATAGTAAAGACGGCTCCATCCATCCAGAGAGACTATATCAAATGATTGAATGGGGCATCGAATCAAATAAAATTAAACCACTATGAAATACTTGAAACTATTTGTAGCAAAACAAACAGAATCAAAAATATCCAAAATCTGTAAGAAATATGGAATAGAAAACTGGTCAATCAATCCAGAAGGACTAGTGGATGTCGATGATGATGTCAATTTATACGGTATGTATCTAATTAAGTTACCACTTAGCTTTGGTCATGTCAGTGGTGATTTTTATTGTAATAGCAACAAATTAACTACCTTGAAGGGTAGTCCACGTTCAGTTGGTGGTGATTTTGTTTTCTTCGAAAACGAATTAACTAGTTTAGAAGGTGGACCCAAGACAGTTAGAGGTAGTTTTTATTGCCATAAAAATAAATTAACTTGTTTAGAGGGCAGTCCTCGTTTGGTTAGTGGTCATTTTTATTGTCACAATAATGATTTAACTAGTCTAGAAAATGGACCCGAAACAGTTGATGGTAATTTTTATTGTAATTACAACCGATTAACTAGCCTAAGATTTGCTCCTGAAGTCGAAGGTGAAGTAAAAGCATTTCCAAACCCAATCGCAGACATTCCAAAAAAATATTTAAACGAAAAATACTTAGAATTCATAGTTAAAGAGCAACCCGATTGGCGTCTTTACCAAAAAGATGGAACATTAAGACTCGATCGTCTAGAACAAATGATTGAGTGGGGTATCGAAACAAATAAAATTAATCCATTATGAAATACTTGAAATTATTTGAATCTCATACTGAGTCCGACATAGCTGAAGTATGTAAGAAATATGGAATAAAAAAATGGTCGATTAATTCAAAGGGATTAGTGGATGTCGATGGAGATGTTGATTTATCTTTTAAGTTATTGACTAAATTACCACTTAATTTCGGGTATGTTAGTGGTTATTTTGGTTGCGGCAGTAACAAATTAGCTAGTTTAGAAGGCAGCCCTCAAATAGTTGGAGGTTCTTTTGATTGCTCTTATAATTATTTGACTAGTTTACAAGATAGCCCTCAGGAAGTTGGTAGTAATTTTTGGTGCAGGAGAAACAAATTAACTAGTTTAAGATTTGCCCCTGATGAAGTCGGTGGAAAGACGGTTGTCTTACCAAATCCAATCGCAGACATACCAAGTAAATACGTAAATGAAGAATATCTTCAATTCATCATTAAAGAACAATATGATTGGAGTCTTTACCGCAAAGACGGCTCCATCCATCCAGAGAGACTAGAGCAAATGATTGAATGGGGCATCGAAACAAATAAAATTAAACCTATATGAAACACTTGAAATTATTTGAATCTTATAGAGAGTCCGACATAGCTAAGATTTGTAAGAAATATGGAATAGAAAACTGGTCAATTAGTTCAGAAGGATTGGTGGATGTCGATGGCGATGTTAAATTACATAGTGAAGAACTTACTAAATTACCACTTAATTTCGGACATGTTAGTGGTAATTTTTACTGCTATAGTAACCAATTAAAAAACTTAGATGGCGCGCCAGTGTCAGTTGGTGGACTTTTTGCTTGCTCTTATAATCATCTAACTAGTTTGAAGGGTTGTCCTCAGTTAGTCGGTGGTAATTTTTATTGCAATAACAACCGATTAACTAGTTTAAGATTTGCGCCTGAAGAAATAGATGGTGATATAGATGATGTCCTACCGAATCCAATTTCTGACATCCCAAAAAAATACTTAAATGGTGGATATCTTGAATTCATAGTCAAAGAACAACCCGATTGGCGTCTATATAGTAAAGACGGCTCCATGAGACTCGATCGTCTAGAAGAAATGATTGAATGGGGCATCGAAACAAATAAAATTGAACCTATATGAAACACTTGAAATTATTCGAACAGCATACTGAATATGACATATACAAAATTTGTAGGGACATGCGTTTGTCATTAAGAAATTGGTCTATTAGTTCTGACGGATTAGTGGATGTTGATGGCAATGTTGACTTATCGTATAAAAACTTAACAAAATTACCATTTAACTTCGGATATGTTCTTGGTTATTTTCATTGCTACGGCAATGAGTTAACTAGTTTAGAAGGTGCTCCTAGGTCAGTTGGACGTGGATTTAATTGCTCTCATAACAAACTAACCTCTTTAAGATTTGCTCCTGAGGAAATAGGTGGTAGTATAATTATCTTACCAAATCCAATATCAGACATACGCATACCACAGGAATTTATAAATAATTTTCTAGGTCAGGAATTTCTCCGATTCATAGTTAAAGAACAACCCGAATGGCGTCTTTACCGAAAAGATGGAACTATACACCCTGAGAGACTAGAACAAATGATCGAGTGGGGAATCGAAACAAATAAAATTAAACCTATATGAAACACTTGAAATTATTTGAACAAAAGTCATACGAAGAGAAGGTGGCTAAAGTTTGTAAGAAATATGATATCTTTAATTGGTCTATCAATTCAGAAGGATTGGTGGATGTTGATGGTGGTGTTTATTTATCTAGAGAAGAATTGACTGAATTACCACTTGGTTTCGGTCATGTCAGTGGTGATTTTTACTGTAGTAGCAACGAATTAACTACATTGAAGGGTAGCCCAAGTTCAGTTGGTGTGGATTTTTTTTGCTTTAGTAACCAATTGATTAGTTTAAAAGGTGGTCCTCGAGAAGTTGGTGGTAATTTTTCTTGCTACAATAACCGATTAACTAGTCTAGAAGGTGGACCTGAGAGAGTTGGTGGTATGTTTTTTTGTTACAATAATCAATTAACTAGTTTGAGGTTTGCTCCTGAGGAAGTTGAAGGTGCCATAACTATCTTACCAAACCCAATTTCGGACATTCCGAAAAAATATCAAACTCGAGAATATCTAGAATTCATAGTTATAGAACAACCTGATTGGCGTCTTTATCGTAAAGATGGGACTATACACACAGAGAGATTGGAGCAAATGATTGAATGGGGTATCGAAACAAAGAAAATTAAGCCTTTTTAAGTCATCACTTATTGCATTCCTTACATTCACCACAACTAACTTGCATAGTCCATCTAGTTTGACCTATAACACCTATAGCAAATACTCTTGCGGAGTCTTCACCATCAACCTTGTTTATTTTTATAGACCAATTAGATTCTTCCCAACTTTTACTTGTGTCATCATATGGTTTGATTTGACCCTTTTCTAATATATAAGGAGTTATCGATCCATCTTCTAGCATTTTAATAATGCTTTTATGTTTACCAAATGCTGGTTGAAAATCTGTTATATCTGCGTTGCTTGTAGTTTTGAGAATTGTCTCAACTTGTTGCTTTGATATTTGCTTGAATTTAAGGTCTTTAAACCATTCAGGTTTTGGCTTATCTTTGTAATAATTAGCAATTATTGTAGCATAAGCAAATCTGTAGTATTCAATATCATCACCTAGTAGTCCGGTTGAGTACAGTTTTCCCGCATACTCGATCACAAATATATCTGGAACAGATACTGGGTCGAACTTAAAGTAAAGGTCACCGTTACCTGGTCCAATATCGATTTTATTATCGTCGACTATAAAGTCTTCTTCTGGATTACCCCATTTACCTGAAAATGGCTTAGTGAATCCACATACTTTAAAGTTCGTTGGTGGTAATTCTTCAACAATTTTAATTTCAGGTGGTGTTTGAGAAAGAACTTTAAGTGTGACCGTAACGAATTGATGCTCTTTAAATTTTTGTAATTTAGGTGATTCTCCGAATTGCCATGTGTCACCACCGACCTGAGAAGACGTATCGACGGATACTTGTAGGTCTTTTTCTTTTTTGATTTCTCGTATTAGATCTTCTATTAAATTTTTTGTTTCTTTTATTCTCAGCTTTGCCAATTCACCTTCTTTAAGTCTTTTGCCTGTAGCGGCATCTTTGTTAGGAACTCTTGATTCGCTTCCTTCGATTTTTATTTGAATTTTATTTTCTTGATATTTTTGAAGAAATTTAGCAATTTGAGCCATTTTATCTTTGAGCGAATCTGATTTACTGACATCGAATTTATAAGCACCACTAGCAAACTCTGATCCAAAGTCTAGCTTCATCGTTGTATCTGTTGCTTGTCTTACTACTATAGAGTCTCTGGATTTTTCTGTGGCTTTAGCTGAAAATCCTGACAAAGCTAAGGCTCCAGCAACTATCCATTCGCGAAGTCCTTCGTTGATTTTTTCTTGATGATGTGATTGGTAGTTTATTAGGTATTTCATTTGGTTATTTCGAGTGTAAAGGCATCTTTTTTAATGATTAGTGGAAACTGAACTGTTTTTTTCCATTTAAATCCATCACGTTTATATACGTTATTCAAAACTTCATCAATTTCAAAAATGAAAGGTCTATCTGGATATTTTGTCAGATTTTCTACGACGTCCTCGGAGCTAATTCTGAAAGTAATATTAGATCCTGATTTATTGACTTGTCTTACTAGCGTATTGTTGTAGTGTTTATTGCCGAGCTTAGTGATAACCACATCTGTCGGAAATTCAACGTAATTACCCATATCAGAAGAATAACCGTATTTATAAGCTGCATAAAAGCTATCTTCGTCAAATGATCTAGATATTCTACAATCATCGAGCAATACTTCATATTTTTCGATAGACACTTTATCCTTGATTTCATCTAACTCTGCTTTTGTAGGTTTTTTTGCATTTATTAAAACCTCTAGCAACACTAATAATGAATTTTTAATTTCAGATTTTGATAATTGAATAAGTCTCTTCATCAACTCATAATTTTTTGTTTTATTACACAGCTTTTTGAAGTAAGAAAAAATGAGATAATTACCATATTTCTCATTTTTATAATCAATTTTGAATATATCATGTTTTACATCGTCTAGAAAGTGTATAAGTTTTTCTTTTTCACAGAAAGATTGTATAGTTAATTCATTGATATCAGGAACAAAGTAGTTATGGAATACTTCTTTGAATTTCTTCATTTTTTCTTTTGTATCTATGCTAGATCCATTTAACATTAGGTCTATCTCATCATTGGTAAGTAATTTAACTTTTGTAATTTTATGAAACAACTTCAATAATATTTTGTGTGCATATTTATTATAATCGAGTATTTCTTTAGCAGGTAACTTCAATACGCGTTCCAAAATTTGGTCTGTCTCATCTGCAGTAAGCTGCGTTTTTGTTACAAAATCCAACAGTTGCATTTTATTCATCTGATTAAAATCTGAGGTGGTTTTTCTATCAGGAACATAAATATCTTGAGTGTCTATTCCTCTGTCTTCAAAAAACTTCTTAGTTTGTGCGATAATTGAGTTATCAATCACATCATGTGCATACGCAACAACACCATGTGGATATAGAGTGACACCTATTTTAAACATTAGATCGAAACGCTCAACAGAATAATTGATAATCACATATTGTTTTTTTCTATTCGCGGTGTAGTTAGTAAAGTAAGATGGTTTTCTTATGCACCAAGCTGTATCTGCAGCAATTTTATTTACAGCTTCAACGCTTTTGGTTTGGAATATCAAGAAGTCTTCACCTTCTTTGATGAGTTTAAGATTTTCGTCTTGTAGAGATTTGAAATATTCTTTGTCATACGGACCTGCCAAACTACTTAAGAAATTCTTTGCAGTCCCAATAAGCGTTCCCTTATCATTATAATCGGCTATTTTTCTTAAGAAAACAGAAGCATCTACCTCTGCTAATTTAGCTAAGACGTTTAGCTCATCTTGTTTAGCTCCAACAAAAAACCCTTTTTGTTTAGAAGGAAATTTCGAAAGTGTCTGTTTTACTTTATACTCGAATTCTTTTTTCTCAATAGTATCATAAAGATTTTCGAGAGTAGTAATAGAGTCAATATCAATTTTTATATTCTTAGTCTTCTTATTTCTTACTAGTATTTCATATATTTCTAGTATAGAACTAAGAGATTGACCCGAAAAAAGAAAGTCTGTGAATTTTCCTAGATATCCAAGTGTGTTATCCTTTGTAAGTCTATCTTTGAGAGTTTCATAGTCTTTCATTTTTTGTGAGACTAGGGCTTTCGATTTTTGTACATTTTCAATTATGAATTGATTCCAGTTCTTAATTTTCATAATCATATATATTAAAAACCTTTACTCAAAAAAGAAACGCCTCTTAATAGAGGCGTTTCATTAATTTCCAAAAAGTCTTTTCGAAGCTCTTTTTCTATGAAACTCGATAGCGAATCGATGTATTTCTTCTTGAATCTGAGCGAGTACCATCCATTCAATTGGATGTTGCTCTCCAGATACTAGATGAATTGTTTTGGACTTGTGCCTTGAGTCTTTCGATATCGAAATCAAATCTATCCTATCTTGAATATTCAACTCTTGAAAAACACCTAACGCTGCACTTAATTGTGGCTTACCACCATCGATAATAACCAAGTTAGGTAGTTGTTTTTTCTCATCTAAAAGTCGTTTGAATCTTCGATAAACAACTTCTTCGAAAGAAGAGCAGTCATCACCTTTGTTTTCTTCATCTTTTATTATATACTTTCTATACTCGCTTTTTTCAGGTCTATTATTTACAAATCTTACAGAAGCCGCAACGTTGGCAGAACCGCCATGATGTGAGTTATCAAAAGCTTCTATGATAAGCGGTATATTTTTTAGTCCTAGTGATTTCTTTATACTCCATGCTAGCTTACTATACCTTCTGACTCTTATTGTTTCGAGCTTTGATTCTAGAGAATCAATGAGTTTTGTTTTTTCTAGATAGTTATTTGCTTCTTCGAATCTCAATTCTTTTGCCAAGTATTTCATTTCTTTTCTTGCCCAAGATTTTGCATAATCAAAATCAAGCTCGAATATTTTTTTTATAACCATGCACCATTTGAGATAATCTGACTTCTTACCAAGAGCGATGCACGGAGCCGTGCATCTACCTAACTGTAGCTCTAGACAAGGTTTAAACTTTTCTTTTGCAATGTTTTCATCTGTCAGCGAATAAGAACAATTTCTTATTGGAAAGATGTCACTTATAATATTGTATATTTCATGTGCAAGTTGTCCTGACGTAAAGTTAATACAATTTGGTTCTTCACCTAAGTCACGAGATAAAACAAGCTTTGGAAAAGGTTCATCAGTCAGTGAAAGTGACCAAATCCTGGACTTATCGTCTTTTCCTCTTATATTATATTTAGGTTTGTATATCTTAATAAGCTCTTCTTCCATGAGAAGTGCTTCAGCTTCGCTGCTTGCTATTTGGTATTCTACATCACGAATTTGCTCGACTAGGAGTCTAGTTTTCTTGTCATCATGTTTTTTATTGAAATAAGAGGCGACTCTTTGTGGTAGGTATTTGGACATACCCACATAAATGACTTGTTCATTTTGGTCTTTCCATAAATAACAACCTGGGTATTTTGGGGCTTCTTTGATTTTAGCTTTTATATCCATTTTGCAAATATAGGATATTTTTTACACTCTTTCAAATTTTCCTTCTGTGCTTGAAAGCCTTATAACCGAAGAAGAACTTCTTAGTGGTGCCCGATTAGTAAGTTTACATGTTTTTTTATTAAGGTATTGTATTGTATCAAGAAACGGATAAAAAGCAAAGTCACAATTTTCCAGCTGTACTTCTAGTTTATATTCGGTTAAATCCATTTTCTTATCTCCGACTTGTAGGTAAACTTCATCAGCTTCTTGACATCTATAGATAAATTCATTTTTCTTAGCCCAGTCATAAAGCAAGTATCTATCTGAATATATTATTGTGTAAGCTCTATCCATGAAATATTTACCATCAGTAAGCTTCCAAACTAATGCTCTACCAATAAGCAATTCATCTTCGCTAAGCATAATCACCATTGAGACCGCTTTCCTATTACTACAATATATATCCAGCACTTCTTGAAATTCTTCTCCTCTCATACACGATGATCCTAATTCACCAGATACGTCTTGGTAGTTTTTTTCATGATACCAGTATCTAATTTTCTCACCATTTACAATCTGCATCTTTATATCATTTCTACCTAGAGAGTTGAGGTAGGCAGTAAATCTATTTGAGAATTTCTGAATATCAGTATCTGTAGGCAGTAGATAGGATTCAACTTCAATTTCGATTTTCTTAGGTGGTATTTCAACACTTTTTAACTTTTCATATTTCATTGGTCCCCAACCAACGGCATCTTTATCAATAAAATCCGGCTCCATGTCTATTGGGTCGTCTAATTGTATTTGCGTTGATTCACCTTTATTATTGAAAATAGTAAGTGGTAATTCACTTACTGAGAGTTGAAAAAAACTACTTTTAAAAACTTTTCCATCAATCTTGATTGTTATCTTTGATTGATACCTTTTGTCTTCTTTTATAACAATTGGTAGTTTTCCTTTAATGAGCAAGAATTGATTTCTTCTGCCACCATAGACAGTCTCGTAGATAACACCTTCTGTCTGCAAGGTGAGTTGCAGGTTTTTTTTAACCGCCTGTACTATATTTCTGACTAATCTACCTACCTTTATGGTTTGTGATTTTTCTGCTTTGTAGTTATCTAATTCATACCTATCTCTCCTGTTTAATGGTCTGAAATTTAACATGGAAGCTTCTTTTGAAAGTTCTATGTAATTAGTGTTTTGATGATCAGCATAATAGTCATTATATCTTAGATTGTTCAATAGGTAAGCTACTTTATCATCATATTCATCAATAAGCACATTTATTATCGACTTCAAGGAATCTGAAATGTACAGACTCTCATTAAAAGTTTTGATTCTTCTCATATTTCTATATATTAGAATTACGAAATAATAAATCAAGTTGAAAGATATTTCCTCTGTCAAAGTGATATTCCACAATGTCCTTTAGTTCGAATCCCCTGTTTTGTAGCCACTCGGTTACTTCTTTCATTCCTGGTGCACCGTCGTTATATTCCACGAGAGAAACTTCTAAACATATCCAATTTGTTCTAGATATAGTTTCGGTCCCACCTTTCATAATTGCAAGCTCAGAGCCTTGCACATCAAGCTTCATTAACTCGATTTGTTCTCCCTGAAACAAATTCAAGTCATCCAATAGTTTAGTCTGTACAGGCATTTCGAAGTAAGCTCCATCAGCATACCAATTAGTATTTTCTTTGAATAAAGACGCTCCAGTCGCTAAAGTGTTTCTTTTTTCTAAAAATAAACTCTTTACTTCTTCTTTATCTGAAAGTGCTGCGATAGTATAAGGGATTCCTGTGCTTTGAAGCAAATGCTCACAAAAAGGATTTGCTTCTATCATGTGAATAGAAGCGGTTGCTATTTTTTGTTTTATTTGTAATGAAAACGCACCTATATTTGCCCCTATATCAATAACCGTTGTTGGTGTTGTCCAACTTAGAATCTTATCAATCATTAACCATTATATCTAAATATAAAGAGGGTGTTTACATCCTTTTTCTTGAAAGTGTACTTACCCATTTTGAGGGTGTTTTAGTGAGTGAGATTCCTTTCCAGATATTTTCATGGCTACCAATTGATACGCTACCAGACCTATTTTCCCTAATAGATTCTATTATTTCTGAAGCTATTTCGAATGGCATTGCATCAATGCTACCATTTTCAACAGAATATAAAACCCATTTAGTCATCTCAACCATGGCTATATGCATTTCATCTTCTGTGAATTCTTTCATTTTATAATCTTGCTCGGTTGGTTCTTCCCAATTTTCGAAGAGTTTTATTTTTTTCATTTATTTGAATTATTTTTCTATGAATTTATCCCATGGTTTCTGTGCTTCATCGTTAGCTAAATATTGCTCGTATTTAGTTGCACAATATCTACAGCAGCAGGTTTCATCCTTCGTTTTCGGTTTGAAAGGCTTGTAGCACCATCTACACTCTTTTTCTGATTGATTAAAATCTTTAAATTTTGCAATTCTTTCCATAAGTTATATATTTAAAATTTAAATTAATTTTTTTAATTTTATTCTAAGATTGCCTTGTCCTTTAATAACTCTGTGATAAACACCTTTCGGAATAAATACCTCACCGGCAATTACTTTTGGTAATTCATCTTCTATCTGAAGCATCCAATCTGTGTCGTGCAGTGGTTCGATTATACGGTCTTCGCGGTCGCGATGCCATGAAAACTCACCAGAATCAGTATCGTGTTTAAATTCTCTTATGAATGTGTTTTGTCCTACAGACTCTTCTATGAATGGGAGATTAACCATTTTATAGGCAAATAATTTTTTATTCTACCAAAATCCCGGATACGACTTGCCAAAAAGGTTAGCATATCGATTGGCTCTACATGCCCAGTAACCTGGTGTCATCTTATCTTTTTTCATCGGACAATTATGTCTTTTGGAAAAAGCTCTTCTTGCTTTAGGATCGCTGACTTTTGCACTTAAACCACCCTTTACATCTCCAAAATTTATACACTTAACCTTGCCTGTTTTTGGATTTTTCACATAAACTTTATATTTCTTCGGACCAGAGCTTCTCATCGGTTTGTTAAGCTTTACTTCTTTTCCATGATATTCAGCCTCGTTTATTTCATCTATGTTTTCCATAGGTAAGTCGAGTGGAACAATTTGACCTTCGAATTCAGCAAATTTACCTATATCTGTCGAACTGAATAATTCATTATCAATGTCAGATAGCTCTATCTTATTTGAATCAAATAGCTGTCTTGCTTCTTCTATCAAAGAATAGAAAGACTTGGAATAGGGTCTAAATACATTCTCTAATACTGGAATGTTGTTGTCAATATGATACTTCATATTCTCGCTAATTGGCGTGTAAGAGTCGAATAGTCTAAGATATCTCATAGGTAATATAAATTTTGGCTTTTTGTTGTAGGTATATTAAAAAAGGGCAATTGCTTTTCTTCATCCTCTTCGGGGGTTAAATAATCTTTTGATTCTATGTCACTATCTTTGCAATCGTCGCATATCTCGTCTTCGCCCCAAAATTCTTCACCACACTTATCACAAACAGACGACATTTCTTGAGTAAATTGTTCGAAAAGCTTAATTCTCATGATGGTATATATTATTTTCCTAAATCCTTTTTAATATATACAGAATGAAACATTTGAGAAATTGGACAACATTCATATATGAATCTTTTTTAGATGCTATACAGCCAGAAGACTTTAAGAAGTCACTAGACTTCATGGACCAGGATTTAGTAGAGGGTTGCGTGAAAGGTGATAAAAAAATGCAAGAAATTCTTTTCTATAAATATTCGAAGTTTGTCCGAAGCATCTGCTTTTTATACATGAAAAATGAAGAAGATGCAGATGACCTAGCTATGAAGTCCTATGTAAAAATTTTTAAAAATATACATACATTGAAAGAGCCTAATGCTTTGAAATCTTGGATAAAAAAAATTGTAATATTCACTTGTATTCAAGAATTAAGAAAAATGAAAGTTCGTCAACCCGAGAAAAAACTTCTAACAATGGAAACACCTGGTTTGCATATTACAGATGATTCAATAAATATAGAAGATGCCGTTGAGAATAAAGACTTGATGAAAGTCATTGATATTCTGCCTGAGAAAGCTAAGAGAGTTTTTCAACTTTACGCAATAGATGGGCGAAGTCACGAAGAGATTGCGAATGAGCTTGGAATTAACATAGGAACAAGCAAGTCCCAATATTCAAGAGCTAAAAAAGCATTAATTTCCGAATTAAAAAGACTCGAAGAAGAGACTACGAAATAGTCTTATCGTGGTGAGTACCACCAACATTTGTTACTCTAGCAATACCATCACCTGAATAATAAGGATAGGATTTAAAAGTCGGTGGGGTTATTTCTTTTATCCTCTCTGGATTATCAATAAAGTATTGAATAGCTTTTTCTTTTGCGGCTTCCAATTCTTCATCAGTCTTTGGAAGTTTAATACCAACTTCTTTACAAAGCACATTAACCATTTTACCAGCACCAGCTGAGAATATTGCTTCGACTTGATTTTGTGCTGCTAATCTTTCGGCTTGGTTATATTTCGGTACATCTGAATTATCTATCTCT
>JACCDW010927311.1_pt1 | contig 12784 bp, 9 predicted proteins | sample 7449781 | NCBI WGS metagenome assembly JACCDW01 (sample SAMN15323449, study PRJNA562643) | freshwater metagenome | isolation source: river surface water | place: USA:Blue River Watershed | collected 2017-08-18 | reverse complement strand
TGCAGACATGCTCCCTATAGCCAAAGAAAGACAGAAAAAAAGGCCTGGAGAAATCAACTCAAAAAGAAGCCAAACAAATCCTATTGCCACCCATAACCCAACATCGCTAGGTATCACAGGAGTATAAGTGGACAAGTAAGGGCATGCAACTCTGGCAACCTCACTACTGATGACCCCTCCGTTAACCTTAATCATACAGTTCCTTTTATTTTTTCTTACGCATGTTTGCGACAAGAATTTTTTTACGTAAACGAATCATCGTTGGTGTTACTTCAACAAGCTCGTCATCGCCTATCCATTCCATACACATTTCAAGGGTCATAGTTCTTTTTTGAGCAATTTTTGCAGCTTCATCAGTTCCTGATGCACGCATGTTGGTAAGCTTCTTTTCTTTAACCGGATTAACATCAAGATCGTTATCACGGTTGTGTTCACCAATAATCATACCTTCGTACACTTCTTCACGGGCACTGATAAAGAAATCGCCACGTGGTTGGAGCGCATCAAGAGCAAAGGTTGTAGCAGCACCACGATCCATAGAAATTAAAGCACCACGGGTTCTGCGAGGAATATCACCTTTGTAAGGTTCATAAGAATGGAATGAAGAGTTCATAACACCGGTACCACGAGTATCGGTTAAAAACTGTCCTCTAAAACCTAAAAGGCCTCGTGCTGGAATAGTAAATTCAAGACGCACACGGTTACCGGTATCAAGCTTAGAAATATTGGTAATTTCACCACGGCGAGTACCTAAGTGTTCAATAACCGTTCCTTGATACTGCTCTTCAACGTCAATAATAACGTATTCAAGTGGTTCGCACTTTTTGCCATCGATCGTCTTAAAAATAACTTCAGGAGCAGAAATCTGTAATTCAAAACCTTCTCGTCGCATGGTTTCGATCAAAATTCCCAGATGCAACTGTCCGCGACCAGAAACTTTGAATGTTTCAGGACTATCGGTCGGCTCAACACGTAATGCAACGTTAGTTTTTAACTCTTTTTCAAGACGTTCTTTAATATGACGGGACGTAAGTAATTTACCTTCTCTACCATTAAAAGGAGAGTTGTTAACCGAAACATAAATAGAAACGGTTGGCTCATCAATCGCAACATATTTGCAAGGAATCGGGTTATCAACAGAACAAAGTGTTGAACCGATTTCAATTTCGTCACACCCTGCAACAGCAACAATATCACCAAAACTTACTTCAGTACGTTCAATCTTACTTAAACCAAGGAAGCTATATAATTTAGTCGCTTTCATAGGACGACTAACAACATCGTTATAACAGTAGATGAAAGGTTCACCCACTTTTAAAGTACCGCTCATTACGCGGCCTACTGCAATAGTTCCTAAAAAGTCTGAGTGGTCTATGTTAGTTACAAGAATTTGAAGGCCATCAGCTTGTTCAGTTGGAGCAGGAATTTTATTAATAATTGTTTCGAACATGATGTCCATGTTATCGGTCATGTTTGCCATGTTATCGGTAGCAAATCCCATTCTTCCAGAACCATATAAAACAGGAAAATCAAGTTGATCTTCGTGTGTTACTAGCTCAACAAAAAGATCATAGACCAATGCTTCAGTACGAGCAACATCGGCATCTTTTCGATCAATTTTATTAATAAAAACAATTGGTTTTAAATTAAGGGCTAACGCCTTTTGTAATACAAAGCGTGTTCCAGGAAGTACCCCTTCAGCAGCATCGACAAGTAAAAGGAATCCTTCAACCATCTGTAAGGTTCGTTCAACTTCACCACTAAAATCGGCGTGACCAGGAGTATCAACAATATTAATGTGAAAATCTTTATATTTGATACCGGTGTTTTTTGCCAAAATGGTTATGCCTCGTTCTTTTTCAAGATCGTTGGAATCCATAACGCGATCGGTTGCAAACTTCATATCAAGCGTGCCTGATTGCTGAAGGAGCTTATCCACTAAAGTGGTTTTACCATGATCCACGTGTGCAATGATGGCAATGTTTCTTATATCAGAACGAGTTTTTTTCATTTTTACCTACCTATAAAAGTGACGAGTTAAACAAAGGGTAATGGATATTCGTGCTCACAAAAGCAAGATACTAATTAAAGCTTCCACCGAAAAATTTTTTTAGGTAGTAAAGCAGTCTACGCCCATTTTAACCTAGTGGTCTTTAAGAATAACCCAGAAACAGTATTTTGAAAAGGCAACTTTTTTAGCGCCAACTGCCTGGACTTTTTAAAAAAGGCCGTACGCTGTATACTTGCTCCTATGAATACCTTTTATAGAAAGCTCTGGAGCTCATTTTACAGCTTCATGCAGGTCCAACTTTTTTTATCCCTTGCTTCTCTTCCCCTATTAATAGCGTGGGGATTACCCTTTTCTTTAATGTCTTTAGTGGGCAACCTTATTTTTACCCCTTTTTTATCACTTTTTCTTCTCTGTTCCTGCATACTTTTCTTTTGCGAGCTTTTATCACTTCCCACAGGATTTCTTATTGTTATACTCGAAAAGCTTTTTGCTTTCTGGATGTACTGTTTAAGCTTTGGATCAAGACAATGGCTGTATGGTATTGACCACTATGGCCTTTTTATAGCTCTTTTTTGCTTTGTACTAGCAGGCATACTGCTACACCACAGGCGCTACGGTCAAGCAAAAACACACTGGTACTGGAGCGCTCTACTGCTCTCTATTCCCTTTCTCTATCAAGCCACGCGCGCTTATTCTTTAAAAAAAGTTTCAATTACCTGCTCAAGAAAAACTGCCCTGGTGACAAGCTCAAAAGGAAAAGCCACGGTGGTTGATAAAGGAGCATTAGGAGAAAAACAAGCAGCAAGCACCTGGATCCAGTACTCTTTTTTGCCTGAAGTTCTTAAAAAATGTGGATGTACCCAGTTTGATACAATTACCACCCTTAACCCCACAACGCGTACTCTAGATGCACTCATTGCACTATGTGATCATGCTGCAGTTAATACAATTACGATCCAACATCGTTATCGCATGTCACGCGATTACAAAAAAAAGTGGCAACAACTGGAATCGGAATTAAAAAAGAAAAAAATTAATCTCAAAGTTCTCAACTTGCCTGGGTGATATTTTTTTGTTGGCCATGGTGCCACACATACAGGGTACGAGCGATCGTATCTAAATAAACCGCAACACGAGTGTCTCCAGCAGTAGCCTTTCCGACCGTTCTTATGATAAATCCTTTAGGAAGCAACGATTCAAGCGCCAAATGCTCAAAATTACAAAAAGGCTGATGGGATATCGCCAGAAGAGTTCCAGGCTGCGGGCTTGGGCGGCGCGTTAACCACTTCTTTACCGCATCTGCCGTTGCAAGACAATCCCAACTGACATCTTTTTGCTGTGCAGGTGAAGCATCAACAAGAACCATGCCATCAACAGGCAAACCATGTTCTTTAAAAAAATGAAGACACAATGCAGCTTTGGTAGCAGGGATATCTTTCCATCCTCGTTCAGTTAAGAGTTTTTTTTCCACGACAGTTAAAAGGTTACTTCCTAAAAGAATAGCTATTTCTTGAGCATGAATAGGAATACCGAGCAGTTTTTTTAAAGTTTCCATGCGTTCTTCAAGACCATAGCCAACCCACGAGCCCTGAAACAAAATATAATCATAGGTAAATTTTTGATTAATCCATTCATCGACCAACCACATATTTTTAAACAACGGCAGCAACTGTTCCCGTTTATCTTCATGCATGGGATCTAATTCCCAATACTCCTTACCACGCTGACTCAGCCATGCCTTTTGAGTTTTTTTAACCAAATCACTTGCCGTTCCATCGTAGGTAACCCCGGTTATACTCAAAACTTTTTCAAGATCCACTTTTTTAAACCCTGCAATTAACTCATGTGTTTGGATAAAAATAGGAACCAAAAAAACTATTATTTTTAAAAAAAAATGTTTTAAAAACATACCGTACTTTTTATTTTTTTGTTTTAGCATTATGCCATTGATAAAGAGTCCGCGCAATCGTATCAAGGTACACAGCAATTTTAGTATTTTCAGGAGCTTTTGCACCAACTACATCTACGATAAAATCTTCTGGAACTAAAGACTCAACCACCACTTTTTGATTATGACAAAAAGGTTGCGAAGAAATTATCACAATAGAACCTGCAGCAGATTTTGTTTGCAACCATTTTTCTACCGTATCAGCCGTAGTTGGACGACGCCACGTTCCATCAGATTGTTGAACTTTAGGAGCATCAATAAGGACAACCTTATCCATCACAATCCCTTGATCGGAACATAAAAAAGGAGCTGCTTGAGCCTCTGTTCTGGGAATGGAGCTCCACCCTAAACGAGCCGCTTCCTCTTTTTCTAATTCAGTTAGATCACGCGCACCTGATAGAAATACAATATCTTTATAAGAAGTAGGCTTGATAAGAATATTTTTTAACGTCTCCATACGTTCTTGCATATTCATTATGGTAGATCCCATAAAAAAAATATAATCATACCGGTCAGCAATATTTTTACATTCATCAACTAATCCCATTTTTTTAAAAAGTGGAAGTAGCTCTTCATTTTTCTGTTCAAAAATTTCGCCGATCTCCCAACGTTCTTTATTGTTTGGTCTTAACCAAGATTTTTGAGTTGCTTTTACCAGATCATCAATGCTTCCATCATAGGTAACGCCGGTAATAGACAAAACTTTTTCAAGATCAGACTTCCTAAAGCCTGCAATCGTCTGGCCTGTATTAAGTTTAAAAAAGACACTCAAGCAGGCGATAAATAAAATAGCCAAAGCTGGTTTATAACTTATTTTCATATAACAATCCTTATTAATAAAAAGGGCTGATATTACTCCGCCCTTTTGTTACTCTTTTATTGTACGCTTACCACTCAAGTGACCCACCGGTGCGATATTCAGTAACACGTGATTCAAAGAAGTTCTTTTCTTTGCTCAAGTCTGTTGATTGTGACATCCACGGAAACGGGTTTTCTTTATTATATACTTTTGGTAAATCAATCCGTTCAAGACGACGATCTGCGATGTATTCAACATAGTTAACAAATTGATTAGTACCAATTCCTAAAAGGCCGTTCGGGCATGCATCGATAGCATAACGGGTTTCTAACACAACCGCTTGTTTAATAAGATTCACGATTTCATCCTGAAACTCTTTAGTCCATACTGCAGGGTTTTCTCGTTTTATAGTATTAATCAAATCACAGCCAAATGCAAGGTGTATACTTTCATCACGCATAATGTATTCAAACTGTTCGCCAATACCGATCATCTTATTTTGACGCTTTAAACCGAGCATCATCGCAAAGCCTGCGTAAAAGAAGATGCCTTCCATAATAACGTAATAGCCAATCAGATCGTGCAGAAACATTTTAAGCGTTTCTAAACTATCTATTTCAAACGATGGATCGAAAATAGATTTGGTTAAATTAATAACAAACGTATCTTTTGCATCGATTGATGGAATCGTAAAATACATGTTGTACAGTTCATCGGGATTGAGACCGAGTGAATCGCAGCAGTAGATAAATGTATCGGTATGCACTGCCTCTTCAAATGCTTGGCGCAGCAAATACTGACGGCATTCTGGATTGGTTACATGACGATAAACAGCAAGTACCAAATTGTTTGCAGTTAAAGATTCTGCCGTTGAAAAAAAACCCATATTCCACATAATGAGCCGGCGCTCTTCTGCTGATAAAAACTTAGGATCTTTCCACTGCTCAACATCTTTTTGCATAGAAACTTCTTCAGGAGTCCAAGTATTTGCTATGCCATCTTTATAGTGTTGACGAGCCCAAGGATAGCGCATCGGCAATATTTTATTCGGATCAGTCTTTGAGTTAGAGATAATCCCTGTCGTATTTAATTTCTCAGCCATTGTTATTCCTTACACATTATATTTTTTAAGATTTACTGACATGTTTCGCAATCAGGCTCGGTAATACTACACGCTTTTGCAGCCGATGTAATACCAAAATCACGCTGCGCAGGATCAAACTTTACTTCACCAGAAGATGCTATTACCATATTGGCTGCAACTGCGCTTTCAGTGCTATATTCACGTTTTTGCGTAAACCCAAACTTCTTTGCATCAAGGGTAGCCTTTTCAATTTGACTTGCGCCCAAGGTACGAAGATAGTAAGTACACTTTAAACCCAATTGCCATGCCCGTTTGTAAATCTTATCTAACACTTTACCAGAAACCGAACTTGCAAAAACGTTATGTGATTGGCTTTGATCAATCCACTTACCGCGTGCTGCAGTTAGTTCTAACATCCATAATGGATCCAATTCAAATGCTTCTTTATATTTATCTCGTACCGCAGATGGAATAGTTTCAATACTTTGGATGCTGCCATCATAATACTTAATGAGATCTATCATGTCCTGATTCCACATGCCAAGCTGCTTAAGATCTTCTACTAAATAACGATTAATAACCGTAAACTCGCCGCCCATGTTTGCTTTAACATAGAGATTTTTATAAATCGGCTCAATACATGGATAACAACCGGTAATATTGGAGATTGTAGCAGTAGGAGCAACCGCCATGGTATTTGAATTACGCATACCGTAGTTTTTTACATGCTCACGTACTGGTGCCCAATTTAAAATTCCTTGACGCGATAAAGGAATATGCACACCCCGTTCTTGCTCTAACAAATCAATAGTATCTTGAGGAAAAAGATTACGATCCCACTTTGAACCCTTGAACGTTGAATATGCTCCCCGCTCTCTTGCTAATTCAGAAGAAGACAAAATAGTGTAATAAGCAACAAACTCCCCTGCTTGATCGGCAAATTCCAAAGCTCTTTGAGAAGCAAAACTTACATTCATCTTAAATAGCGCATCCTGAAAGCCCATGATTCCTAATCCAATTGGACGATGCCGTTTATTAGACGTTTCCCCTTCTTTAGTTGGATAAAAATTAAGGTCTATCACGTTATCCAGCATGCGAACTGCTGTTCTAACAGAACGCTCTAATAAGGTATAATCAATCTCTCTATTTTTTATATGTCTACCTAAATTGACTGACCCTAAATTGCATACAGCAGTCTCTTCGGCTGACGTATTTAAAGTTATCTCGGTACATAAGTTCGAGCTATGAATAACGCCTACATGATCCTGAGGAGAACGAACATTGCACGCATCTTTAAAGGTAAGCCATGGATGGCCAGTCTCAAAGAGGCGAGTTAACATCTTTCTCCACAACTCAACTGCCGGTATAGTTTTAGATAATTTAATAATTCCTTGTTGCGCTAATGCTTCGTATTCTTCGTATCGCTTTTCAAAAGCTTTACCATACAAATCATGCAAATCAGATACTTCGTCCGGAGAAAAAAGAGTCCAGTTTTTTTCTTCCATAACTCGCTTCATAAAAAGATCGGGTATCCAATTTGCGGTGTTCATATCAGCAGTACGACGACGCTCATCACCTGTATTGCGGCGAAGATCTAAAAAGTCTTCAATGTCAAAATGCCATGTTTCAAGATACGCAACGGTAGCACCACGACGACGACCACTACGATTTATAGCCGCATTAACGTCATTAGCAACTTTTAAAAAAGGGACAACCCCTTGACTGCCTGAACGAATCGACTTAATGAATGCTCCTGTTGCACGCAACGGAGTCCAATCGTTAGCAATGCCTCCTGACCAGCGAGCCATCTGAGCGTTATCACCCATACATTTGAAAATATGATGTAAATCATCAGTAATGGTTGTTAAGAAGCAAGAACTCAATTGAGCACGCGTTCCGCCAGCGTGTAATAAAGTTGGTGTTCCCGGAGTATAATAAAACTGAGACATAAGATCATAAAACTCTACAGCATAATGATTCTTATTTGTTTCTTGCAAACATAATCCCATAGCAACGCGCATCCAAAACATTTGCAATGTTTCAACATGACGCTCATCAATTTTTGAAAAATAACGTTCATAGAGATTATAAAGCCCAAGATATTCAATAATATCATCGCGTTCGATAGCAAGCTTTTCAGAAAGAAACTCAAGATCAAAATCGAGCATACGAGGATCTAATACATTTTCTTCAACAAGGTCTTTAATGCCTTGAATAAAAGAGCGTTTATAATGATAAGCATATGTTTCTTCAGACACAGAGGTTTGAAATACCTCTTTTGCAAGTTTTTGACGTAAAAGACGCGCAGCTACTGTGCTATAAGCAGGATCATTTTCAATAAAAGCACTTGCGCCTAAAATAAGGGCATCTTCTATATGACTTGTTGTTGTGTTATTGGATAAATTTTTTATCACTTCTTGCATGATTAACGGTAATGAAACTGAGTTATCAAAACCATGACAAGCACGTTTAAGGCTTACATAAATTTTTTCTTGATCGAATGAAACTTTTTGACCATTTCGCTTATGAACAACATAAGCCAATGCATTTTCAAAAACCATAACAATCTCCTTCTTTCTGTTGCAAATAACCATATATCAATACTGAAAAGCCTTGGTGTTTATACATACTTGATCCCCTTTCAAATGATCGTCGCCACAAAAATTTTAACATCTTACCTACATACATAAAAACGCTCTGTACTATGATAAGCTTCTCGTTTCCCTATACGATTTAATTTTTATTTTTTTAATTAAATTTTCAATGTGTATTACTATTATATAAAAGATAGAAGATAACTGTACCGATTTCCATCGTCAGAATCAAATAAATTTCCCGTTATTTTTTAAAACTTATATTCATCATTTTCTTGCATATTTTTTATCAAAACATTACATATAGAAATTTGTATGTGATATAGCCCCACATCACGATTTCAACTCTTTTTTACTAATTTTTTATTGTCTTTTTTTTATTTACTAGTCATTTGAGTTGCAAACAATAGATAAAAATTTACAAGTAGGTGACTGAAAAGTAGGATACCTTATAAGTATTTTTTTAATCATACAGTTCTCATATGAAAGGGAAACTTATGTCACGTAAAAAACAAAAACCTTTAATCCTTACTATTCTTTCTATTATCTGCTTATCTTCAGCAGCTTGGTACATTTTATTTGATAAACCATCAAAAATGGATTCTATGCAACACCCAGCAACAAATTTAAAAAATGAAGACCCATGCTCCATACCTCAAACCACCCCAAATATTAATACTCCTGTAACTCCTGAAGTTATCACCTATGAAATAACAGAACCTTCTCAACTCCAGACCCTTATACAAGATGGCAAGCCGGCCGTTATAAAGTTCTATGCACCATGGTGTGGAGCATGTAACCACGTTGACAGTTATTACAAAGACGTAGCAGGAGAATTTAATGAAAAAGTTACTTTCTATAGCTTAAATATTGATACTCCTGAACTAAGTACCGAAGCAGAAAAACTTGGCATTAACAAAGAAAAAATCCTGTACCTTCCAACCTTTGTTTTCTTTCAGACAGGAAAAATACAAGAACAACAAACAGGTGTTTTACAAAAAGAAGCACTGATTAAAAAGGTTGCTACTGTTTTTGATATAATAAAGTAACTGAAGAGCTTTAAATTAACCTCTTTAGCTCATTTTATTTCTCTTTAAATCAACATCTTTTTTATGCGCTTTACGCGCAGTACCAGGGAGGGTTCTGGTAAGCCCTCCCTTGGATCCCAAGACGCCACCACTTCCGGTGGATCCCCTTACGGACCTAACTCGTTAACCTTCGCCCTATCTCCTTAGTCGTGCAAGTCCGTTTTCCACTAAGAAGGACTCCGGCTTATTGCCCACCTGCGGCGGGAGGCCCTCACGATCTACGATCGCTGCAGGCCGTCAAGCACGAGATCCTGATGCGGTCTTTTCCTAATAAAAAGTAGTGAAAACAGTCCGGTCTAGGATCATCGGTAGGCCGAAGCAAAGCACAAAGTACTTGGTGTGTGCCGCTCTTTGATCCGTACAGCAATCCACCAGCATGGTGGCACGTGGGGCTCCAAGGGGCCTGCGTGCCTGCCATCTGAAGCTTTAGCAAAGGAGGGATCAGGCCACCTTGGCCCTTGCACGGGAAGTGCCGCAGCACGGGCACCGTGAAAAAAATAGTTGGGTGGAAAAATTTATTTATAAAAAAATTTGAAATCAGAAGGGATTAATTCAAACTCCTCGCCCCTTCTTTTTTTTAATCAAAACATACGCATGAGCAGTATGTGGATACTGTTTACAATGTTCATTAAAAGATTCCTGATTTTCAAAATGACCTACAAATAAATCTAACTTACACACGTTATCTTTAAAAGCAGTGCCGGTATCAACCAAAACTCCCAAGCGCATCTCTTTTTCTTTAGTAATTTGATTTTTACCTACCAAAAGTATGACTTTACCAAAGCCCAAGGCTTCAATATTTCCTGCAAACGAGACTCCTGGTACCGGCTCAACTTTTACGGGAAATTTTTTTGAACTTTTTTTAGGATAATACACAACACTAAACCAATATTTTTCACCCTCTTGTTTTCCATTATTACCAGCAATTTTAATATGTAAGGAAGGGGAAAAAAATCCAAAATATATAATGCCACTGCCCTGCATAATAAGTTCTTTGTAACCATCAAAATCAACCCACGCCAATACTTTAGTTTTTGCATTTCCTTCAAGAGCTCCGTCAAAAATAGCGGATCTATCATAGGAGAAACGCAAAAACTCTTCTCTGTGGCCAGCTATATACGCAGGTAATTTCCCGTTTTCATCTTCGGGCATTTCATAAAGCGGAATATCATATTTTTCTGTCTTTTTTAAAGAACCGTGTATTTTACCGATACGATATTTAGTAAGGCGAATAGCTTCAGGACACTTAGGCCAACCACGAGGAACGTATCCCATTTTCTTTAAACAGCCATCGGTATGCCATCTATAAAAATCAAAATAATGATTATAAAACCAGTGATGCTTAAGTTGTTTGGGATTCTTTTTTGCTTGCTCTGCCAAAAAATCAATGGTCTCTTTTACGTCATCAACCGTTATCATCCCTTTAAAACAAGAACCTTCATCAATGGTTACATATTTACTGGTATGCGCTGTTTGTAAAAAAGTAGATACTTCTTGAGCAATTTTTTCTACTCCTTCAACATCTATCTCAATCTTTTGATTATAGGTAAATGGTTCTTTTTTAAAAAACTGGCCAGTTACCTGTGCTCCATAAAAAACAGTTAAAAAAATGACAAACGCAGTTATACTCCTGGTCATACTCATCCCCTTTTTTTGTTCAGATTATTGTTTAGATCTACCAAAAAACAGATCTTATTTGCCAGGAAGCCAAAAATACAAAAAAAAAGAGGCACCAACAAAAGTCGGTGCCTCAACCATTTTACCTATGAAGAATAATAACGTTTATAGACCCACTAAAAGAAGGGAAACTATAGCCATTAATTTTACTAATATATTAAGTGCTGGACCAGAAGTATCCTTGAAAGGGTCTCCTACTGTGTCGCCAACAACAGCAGCTTTATGAGCATCAGAACCTTTACCACCCAAATTGCCCGCTTCTATGTATTTTTTTGCATTATCCCATGCACCACCACCGTTTGCCATCATTAAAGCAAGCATGATACCTGTTAATGTTGCACCAACAAGCATACCGCCTAATGCGTAAATACCTAACGCATAGAAAACAGCAATCGGAAGAGCAATACTCAAAATACCCGGTAATACCATTTCTCTTAAAGCGGCATAAGTACTAATCGCAATACAACGTGCATAGTCAGGATTTGCAGTACCTGCTAAAAGACCTGGGATCTCTTTAAATTGACGGCGTACTTCTACGACCATCTTTAATGCAGTGTTACCTACTGAACGCATGGTCAAAGCAGAAACCATAAACGGCATCGAGCCGCCAATAATCATACCCATTAAAACCCATGGATCGAACGCATTAAGTTGTTCAATACCAGCACTAGTACTGTATGCAGAAAAAAGTGCTAAGGCTGTCATTAACGCAGAACCTATGGCAAACCCTTTACCCATCGCAGCAGTTGTGTTACCAAGTGCATCAAGTTTATCAGTAATAACACGAACTTCTTTTCCAAGTCCTGCCATTTCTGCAATACCGCCCGCATTATCAGCAATAGGACCATACGCATCAACCGTCATGGTAATGCCAACGGTTGCAAGCATAGCAACTGCAGCAAGGGCAACCGCATACAGATCATGGCTGCTTACAATATAAGCACTCAAAACAGCTGCGCCTAATAAAATAACAGGCAAACAAACAGATTCCATACCCAAAGAAAGACCATAGATAATGTTGGTTGCAGCACCTGATTCAGAGCTTTTAGCAAGTCGTCTTATTGGCGCACCACCGGTGTAGTATTCGGTTACGAGACCAATTGCAATACCTGACGCACAACCAATAATACAAACATACCAAAGGTAGATAGGTAAATCTTGTGCGGTAAGGTACCAATAGACACCGCCAAGCAATACCGCAACTGCTACAAAAGTAGCATTCCGAAGCATCGCTGCCGGACTAAAACTAAAAACACAATTTGAAAGCAAGCCAACAACAGAACCTACTAATCCGATGCCAGAAATTACGAGTGGCAAAAGAACATACGCTGGTGTATCCGCATGTAACGTTAATGCAAGAATAATAGAAGATACCATGGCACTTACATAGGACTCATAAATATCAGCACCCATGCCAGCAGTATCGCCCACACAATCACCTACGTTATCTGCTATAACAGCAGGATTACGAGGATCATCTTCAGGAATTCCCATTTCTAATTTGCCCACAAGATCAGCTCCAACGTCTGCTGATTTAGTGTAAATACCGCCGCCAATACGTGCAAAAAAAGCTACCACACTGG
>JACCDW010305961.1_pt1 | contig 12784 bp, 15 predicted proteins | sample 7449781 | NCBI WGS metagenome assembly JACCDW01 (sample SAMN15323449, study PRJNA562643) | freshwater metagenome | isolation source: river surface water | place: USA:Blue River Watershed | collected 2017-08-18 | reverse complement strand
TACAGGGTTCATCTACGATGGTCTTCTTGAGACCGAAGTCAGCGAGGTCCAGAGAGGCGTTCTGCCAGAAATCAGGACCAAGATCATGATGAACGTGGGCAATCCCCAGCTGGCCTTCGACTTCGCACAGCTGCCCAACGAGGGCGTGGGCCTGGCGCGTCTGGAGTTCATCATCAACAACAACATCGGCGTGCACCCCAAGGCCATCCTCGACTACCCCAACGTCGACGCCGACCTGAAGAAGGCCGTCGAGTCAGTGGCCCGCGGCCACGCCTCGCCGCGCGCCTTCTACGTGGACAAGGTCGCCGAGGGCGTCGCCACCATCGCCGCCGCCTTCTGGCCCAAGCCGGTGATCGTGCGCCTGTCGGACTTCAAGTCCAACGAGTACCGCAAGCTGATTGGCGGCTCCCGCTACGAGCCCGAGGAAGAAAACCCCATGCTGGGCTTCCGCGGCGCGGCCCGCTACATCAGCGCCGACTTCGGCGAGGCCTTCGCGATGGAGTGCGAGGCCCTGCGCCGCGTGCGCACCGAGATGGGCCTGACCAACGTGCAGATCATGGTGCCCTTCGTACGCACCGTCAGCCAGGCCGAACGCGTGGTCAAGCTGCTCGCGCAGCAGGGCCTGCAGCGCGGGGTGGATGACCTCAAGCTGATCATGATGTGCGAGATCCCCAGCAACGCGATCCTGGCCGATGCCTTCCTCGAGCACTTCGACGGCTTCTCCATCGGCTCCAACGACCTGACCCAGCTGACCTTGGGCCTGGACCGTGATTCCGGCCTGGAACTCCTCGCCCACGACTTCGACGAGCGGGATCCGGCGGTGCGTTCGCTCCTGTCCATGGCCATCTCGGCCTGCCGCAAGCAGGGCAAGTACGTCGGCATCTGCGGCCAGGGCCCCAGCGACCACCCGGACCTGGCCCAGTGGCTGGCGGGGGAGGGGATTTCATCCATCTCCCTCAACCCGGACAGCGTGATCGAGACCTGGAAGCGCCTGGCCAAGGCTTGATCCCGTCCTGATACAATAGTGGGCTTTGCCTTGCCACACTGGTGAAATAGCCAGCCCCTCCGGGAGCGTCCCGGAGAGGCATTACCACCCCGTCGGGGTGGCGCCAGGTGGCTACATCCACAAGGAGTACCCATGCGACATTACGAGATCGTGCTGCTGATCCACCCGGATCAGAGCGAACAGGTTCCGGCCATGCTGGAGCGCTACAAGGGCATGATCACTGCCGGCGGCGGCAAGATCCACCGCGTTGAGGACTGGGGCCGCCGTCAGCTGGCCTACCAGATCAACAAGCTGGCCAAGGCCCATTACCTGTGCGTCAACATCGAGGCTGACCAGGCTGTCATGGCCGAACTCGAGCACGCCTTCCGCTTCAACGACGCCGTGCTGCGCCACCTGACCGTGGTGCGCAAGAAGGCCGACACCGCCCCGTCCGCCATGATGAAGACGGTCGAGCGCGAAGAGGCCCGCAAGGCCCAGCAAGCGGAGTACCAGTCCTGAGGCGTTTGCCGACTGCGTGAACCAGGTTGTCCTGAGCGCACGTATCGCCGAGGCCCAGGCCCTGCGATACACCCCCGCCGGACTGCCCGCCCTGGATCTGAGGCTCGAGCACGAGTCCGAGATGTCCGAGGCAGGCGGCACCCGTCAGGTGAAGGTGACGCTCAAGGCCGTGGCCTTCGGCGCGAACGCCGAGACCCTGTCCAGACAATCCGCCGCAAGCGCCTGGCGCTTCACCGGCTTCCTGGCCAACCCGCGCAATGGCAAGCACCCTGTGCTGCATATCCAAGAGTTCCAGCCCGAATAAATTTTCAAGAGGTCCCACATGGCCACGTTCAAGAAGTTCAACAAGGACAAGCGCCCCAAGCGCAACACCCAGTCGCTGCTGTTCAAGCGCAAGCGTTTCTGCCGTTTCACTGTCGCCGGCGTCGAAGAGATCGACTACAAGGACGTCGACACCCTGCGTGATTTCATTGCCGAAAACGGCAAGATCATCCCGGCCCGTCTGACCGGTACCCGCGCCATCTACCAGCGCCAACTCAACACCGCCATCAAGCGCGCGCGCTTCCTGGCCCTGGTCCCGTACAGCGACCAGCACCGCATCTAAGGAGCGTCCCATGCAAGTCATCCTGCTCGAAAAGGTGGTCAACCTGGGCGACCTCGGCCATATCGTCAAGGTCAAGGACGGTTACGCCCGTAACTTCCTGATTCCCCAGGGCCGCGCCCGCCGCGCCACCGAGGCCAACAAGGCCGAGTTCGAAGCCAAGCGCGCCGAACTGGAAAAGGCGGCCGCCGCCAAGCTGGCCCAGGCCCAGGCCGAAGGCGAGAAACTCGCCGGCACCACCATCAAGCTGACCCAGAAGGCCGGCGTGGACGGCCGCCTGTTCGGCTCCGTCACCAACTTCGACATCGCCGAAGAACTGGGCAAGCAAGGCTACAAGGTCGTCAAGGCCCAGGTGCGCATGCCCAACGGCCCGATCAAGATGGTTGGCGACAGCAGCGTCAGCGTGGCCCTGCACACCGACGTCGTGGTCGACATCAACGTCACGGTGCTGGGCGAAACCGCCTGATCACCGCGCTGATCCAGCAAAAAGCCGCCCTTGGGCGGCTTTTTTCATGGCGCGATCTCATGTTCCGCGCGGGCAAGAAAAAAGCCCCAGCCTTGCAGCTGGGGCTAAGGGATCCCTGAACCTTCACAGGTATCGAAAGGACCCGAGGAGACAACCTGAAGGACCCCTGCAAAGCCAGGAGTCCGTTGCTAGGTAACCGAGGGGCTGGGGAAGTTCCCGGCAGCCCCTGCGGGGGCTCAGCGCTTGGCGCGCGAGGTGGTCTTGGCGGCGTTCACGGCCGTGTTGGCCACGGCGTTGAAGTTGGCTTCGGCCACTTCGGTGGCCTGCTTGACGGCCTTCTGCACGGACTCCAGGGCGTTGTTGCCAGCGGCAACGGCGCTCTTGAGGACGGCGACGGCGGTCTCGCTGCCAGCCGGGGCGTTCTTGGCGGCGTTGTCCACGACCGACATGAATTTCTTCTGGGCGTCAGCGGCCTGGACTTCGAAGGCCTTGGTGAACTCGGCGCCGGAGGAGGTGGCGATTTCGTACAGGTGACGGCTGTAGGAAGCGGTCTTCTCGGCCAGGGGCTGGAACAGGGAGGCTTGCAGGGCCAGCAGTTCCTGGGCGTCCTTGACGGACAGCATGGCCTGGGTGGTGCCGGCGGCTTCGGCCAGGGCGGCCTTGGAAGCGGTCAGGTTCAGTTCAACCAGCTTCTCGACGCCTTCGAAGGCCTTGGTGGTCAGGCCGAAGAGGGTTTCGAGGTTGGCTTTGTGGGAAGCAGCGATTTGTTCAGCGGTCAGCATGAGAATCTCCAGTGAAAAGTGAAAGGGTGGTCTCGGGTGCTGCCCGCATCCGGACCGGGGACCGGTCTCTTTGTTGCGCCGCAGCATGACCTGAAGTATAGGGGTTTGCTCGAGCATTGCAAGCCTTTTTTGTTGCGTCGCAGCAAATTTAGGGGTGTCCGCCTAAAAAACCGGGGTTTCGCCCCCCGGACACAATCCGGCGATGCAGGTGTTCTACGCCACCCAGTTTGTCTTGCACCTGCCGCCAGGGCATCGGTTTCCGATGGCCAAGTACCAGATCCTGAGGGACCGCCTGGCTGCGGAATTCGGAGAAATCCGCCTGATGCAGGCCCCCGCAGCCACCGACGGGGAGCTGGCCCTGGCCCATGTGCCTTCCTATGTGAAGGCGATTTCGGACGGGTCGGTGGACCCCCGGATCCTGCGGGAGATCGGTTTTCCCTGGAGCGAGGCGATGGCGGACCGGGCCCGGCGGTCCGTGGGGGCGACCGTGTCAGCTTGCCGGGCGGCCCTGCGCGAGGGGGTGGCGGCCAACATCGCCGGGGGTACCCACCACGCCAGCGCCGACCGGGGCGGGGGCTTTTGCGTGTTCAATGACGCCGCCGTGGCGGCGCGCCTCATGCAGGCCGAGCACGGGCGCGCGGGCCGCAAGCCCCTGCGGGTGGCCATCGTCGACCTGGACGTGCACCAGGGCAATGGAACGGCCCGCATCTTCCGGGGGGACCCCACCGTCTTCACCTTGTCCATGCACGGGCAGAAGAACTTCCCGTTCCGCAAAGAGCCCAGCGACCTGGACGTGGACCTTCCCGACGGGTGTGCGGACGACGCCTACCTGGAAAAGCTGGAGGAGGCCTTGGGTGAACTCGATCGGCGCTTCGACCCGGGCATGGTGATCTACCTGGCGGGTGCCGACCCGCACGAGGGTGACCGCCTGGGGCGGCTGAAGCTCACATGGGACGGACTGGAGGCCAGGGACCGGCGCGTGTTCGACTGGGCCTGGCACAAAGGGCTGCCCCTGGCCTTCGCGATGGCGGGGGGCTATGGCGTCCGCATCGAGGACACCGTGCAGGCCCAGGTCAATACCTTCCAGGTGGCGGCCCAGTACTGGCGCCGCTGGCAAAATCGGGAGAGATGACACATTCCTCGCCCCCCTCGCGGCCGCGCCCCGAGGCCCGCAGTGCCTACAAGGCCTTTCGCACCATCGGCACCCGCTGGGAAGACAACGACGTGTACGGCCACGTGAACAACGTCGTGTACTACAGCTGGTTTGACACGGCGGTGAATGCGCACCTGATCGAGCAGGGCGCGCTGGACATCCACCAGGGCCAGACCATCGGACTGGTGATAGAGACCCAGTGCAATTATTTTGCGCCGCTGGCGTTCCCGCAGACCGTGGAAGCGGGCCTGCGCGTGGGCCATGTGGGCACCAGCAGCGTACGCTACGAGGTTGGCATCTTCGCCCAGGGCGAGGCGCAGTCTGCGGCCTGCGGCCATTTCATCCACGTGTACGTGGACCAGGCCACGCGCCGTCCCGTGCCCCTGCCCGACACCCTGAAAAACGTACTGGAGACACTTCGATGACTACCCCCCAGGTCAGCACCCGGGTCGAGGACCCCCGCAGCGTGGACGCCGCGATCGAGAGCCGCTTCTCGGCGCGGGCCTTCCTGCCCAAGCCCGTGCCGCGCGCCGACCTCGAGGAGATCCTGCGCGTGGCCAGCCGCGCCCCCTCGGGAACCAACACCCAGCCCTGGACGGTGTACGTGCTGCAAGGCGCCAGCCGCGACGCGCTGGCGGACAAGGTCTGCGCCGCCCATGACGCGATGCGTGCCGACCCCGCGCTGGCGGCGCAATACCGCGAGGAATACGACTACTACCCCCAGACCTGGATCTCCCCCTACCTCGACCGCCGTCGCGAAAATGGCTGGAGCCTGTACGGCCTGCTGGGAATCGGCAAGGGCGACAAGGACAAGATGCACGCGCAGCACCAGCGCAATTACCGTTTCTTCGATGCGCCGGTGGGCATGATGTTCACCGTCGACCGGCGCATGGGGCGCGGATCTCTCCTCGATTACGGCATGTTCATGCAGAACATCATGGTCGCGGCCCGCGCGCGCGGCCTGCATACCTGCCCGCAGGCCGCCTGGAATGGTTTTGCCAAGATCATCCTGCCGCATATCGGCGCGGGCGAGCACGAGATGCTGGTGTGCGGCCTGGCCCTGGGGTATGCCGACGAGTCGGCGGTGGCCAACCGCCTGCACACGCCGCGCGAGGCCGTGTCGAATTTCACCCGCTGGCTGGAGTGAGCATGACCTGCCTCCTTTCGCGGCAGGGCGTCCTGCGCACCGCCGCGACCGTCCTCGTGTGCCTGCCGCAACTGGCGCTGGCTGCCGATATCGATGGCCACCAGCTGTCCCCGCTGTGGGGCGTGCCCTTTGCCGGCATCCTGCTGTCGATCGCCCTGATGCCGCTGCTGGCGCCTGCCTTCTGGCACCACCACTTTGGCAAGGTGGCGGCTGCATGGGCCCTGGCCTTCCTGCTGCCCTTCGCCGCGACCTTCGGTGCGGGAGCCGCGGGTTCGGCTCTGGTGCACGTGATGCTGGCCGAGTACATCCCCTTCGTGATCCTGCTGACGGCGCTGTTCACCGTGTCGGGGGGCATCTACATCCGCGGCAACCTGCATGGCAGCCCGGCGCTCAATACCGCGATCCTGGCGATCGGTGCGGTGCTGGCCAGCTTCATGGGCACGACAGGCGCTTCCATGCTGCTGATTCGCCCCTTGATCCGCGCCAACGACAACCGTGCGCACAAGGCGCACACGATCGTGTTCTTCATCTTCATCGTCTCCAACATCGGGGGCTCGCTCACGCCGCTGGGCGACCCGCCCCTGTTCCTGGGGTTCCTCAAGGGCGTGGAGTTCTTCTGGACGGTCACGACCATCCTGCCCGAGACCCTCTTCATGCTCGGCGCGCTGCTGGCGATCTTCTACGCGCTGGACGCCTGGTACTACCACCGGCGAGAGGAATTGCAGCCGCCTGACCCCACACCGGATACCGGTGCCATCGGTTTCGACGGTGGCCACAACCTGTGGCTGCTGGCGGTGGTGATCGGCCTCGTCCTTCTCAGCGGGGTCTGGAAGTCCCCGGTGTCGTTCAACGTGGCGGGTACCGAGGTGGGCCTGCCGGGGCTGGTGCGTGACCTGGGGCTGGTGGCCGTGATCCTCCTGTCCCTGAAGCTCACGCCGGCGTCGGTGCATGCGGACAACCAGTTCTCCTGGGGGCCGATGATGGAAGTGGCCAAGCTGTTCGCGGGCATCTTCCTGACCATCATTCCGGTCATCGCGATGCTGCGTGCCGGTGCGGACGGGCCTTTTGGCGCCGTGATTGCCGCCGTGACCCGCCCGGACGGCTCGCCCGACCCGGCGGCCTATTTCTGGGCGACGGGCCTGCTCAGTTCCTTCCTGGACAACGCGCCGACCTACCTGGTGTTCTTCAACACCGCCGGCGGCGACCCGAAGGTGCTCATGACAACGCTGGCGCCCACCCTGGCCGCCATTTCAGCGGGCGCCGTGTTCATGGGGGCCAACTCCTACATCGGCAACGCCCCCAACCTCATGGTCAAGGCGATTGCCGAGGACCGCGGCGTGCGCATGCCCAGTTTCTTCGGCTACATGCTGTGGTCCATCGGCATCCTGGTGCCGCTGTTCATGGTCGTCACTTGGATCTGGTTCCGATGAACAAACCCTCCATCCTGGTCGCCCGAGGCGTCTTTCCTGAAACCATCGCGAAGCTGCGGCAACACTTCGAGGTGGAGGACAACCCGGCCGACGCCATCTGGCCCAAGTCCGAGTTGATCACGCGCCTTCAAGGCAAGGCGGGCGTCTTCACCACCGGCAGCGAGCGCATCGACGCCGAGCTGCTCAAGGCCTGCCCCGGACTGCGCATTTGCGCCAACATGGCCGTTGGCTTCAACAACTTCGATGTGCCGGCCATGACGGCCGCCGGCGTGCTGGCCACCAACACGCCCGACGTGCTGACGGAGACCACCGCCGACTTCGGCTTCGCGCTCCTCATGGCCACCGCCCGCCGCATGGCCGAATCCGAGCATTTCCTGCGCGCCGGCCAGTGGACCAAGTGGGCCTACGACATGTTCGCGGGCAGCGAGGTGCATGGCAGCACCTTGGGCATCCTGGGCATGGGACGCATCGGCCAGGGCATCGCCCGCCGTGGCGCGCATGGCTTTGGCATGAAGGTGGTCTATCACAATCGCAGCCGTCTTTCGCCTGAACTCGAGGCGCAATGCAAGGCGGCCTACGTGAGCAAGGAAGAACTCCTGCGAACGGCGGACCACCTGGTGCTGGTGCTGCCGTATTCGGCGCAATCGCATCATGCGATCGGCGCCGCGGAAATCGCGCAGATGAAGCCGACGGCCACCCTGATCAACGTGGCGCGCGGCGGCATCGTGGACGATGCAGCGCTCGCCCAGGCCCTGCGCGAACGGCGCATCGCCGCCGCGGGGCTGGATGTCTTCGAGGGCGAACCTGCGGTGCATCCCGATCTGCTCACGGTGCCCAACGTCGTCCTCACCCCGCACATCGCCAGTGCCACCGTGGCCACCCGCCGCGCGATGGCCGATCTGGCGGCTGACAACCTGATCGCCTACCTCACCACCGGCAAGCCGGTGACCCCTGTCAACCCTGAAGTCCTGGAGCCTGCTTGAGTCTCGTGCTGTGGATCCTGGCCGCCCTGGCGGCTTTGAACGTCGGTCTGCTGCTGGTGCTGCTGCTACGCCGGCCGCCGTCTCAGGACGAAGGGTTGCGGGTCCAGCTGCTGGAGGCCAACGAGCGCCTGGAGCGCGAGTTGCGGCGCGAGATCAGCGAATCCTCGCGCGGCGCGCGCCAGGAGATGACCCACAGCTTCACCAGCTTCCAGGAGACGCTGGTGCGGCAGGCGGGGGAGGCCACTCGCACCCAGAACGCGCAGATCGACGCCTTCGGGCAGCAGCTGGCGCTGATGCAAAAGGGCCTGGGCGATACCCTGGCGCAGCAGCTGCAGGCGCTCAGTGACGCCAACGCCCGGCGCCTGTCCGAGGTGCGCGGCACGCTGGAGTCGCAGCTGGCGCTGTTGCAGCAAACCAATGCAGCCAAGCTGGATGAAATGCGCCAGACGGTGGACGAGAAACTTCAATCCACGCTGGAGGCGCGCTTCACCGAAAGCTTCAAGCAGGTGGCCGACCGGCTGGACCAGGTGCACCTGGGGCTGGGACAGATGCAGACCCTGGCCCAGGGGGTGGGGGACCTGCAGCGCGTGCTGACCAACGTGAAGTCCCGCGGCATGTTCGGCGAGGTGCAGCTGGAGGCGTTGCTGGAGCAGGTGCTGACCACCGAGCAGTACGCCAAGCAGGTGGAGACCAAGCCGCGCAGCGGCCAGCGGGTGGACTTCGCCGTGCGCTTCCCGGGGCGCAGCGACGATGGCTCGCCGGTGTGGCTGCCGATCGATGCGAAATTTCCGCGCGAGGACTACGAGCGCCTGCTGGAGGCTCATGACCGCGCCGACGCCAACGCCGCCGACGTGGCGGCCCGTGCGCTCGAGGGCCGCATCCGCCAGGAGGCCAAGTCGATCTGCGAGGCCTACGTGGCCCCGCCGTACACCACGGACTTCGCCATCCTGTTCCTGCCCGTGGAGAGTCTGTACGCGGAGGTGCTGCGCCGGCCCGGCATCATGGATTCGCTGCAGCGGGATTACCGCGTGACCCTGGCTGGCCCCACGACACTGCTGGCCATGTTGAACAGCCTGCACATGGGGTTTCGCACCCTGGCCTTGCAGGAGCAGGCCTCCGAGGTGTGGAAGGTGCTCGGCGCGGTCAAGACCGAGTTCGAGCGCTATGGCGAATGGGTGGTCCGCATCAAGGACCAGGTCCAGAAGGCCGCTGACACCCTGGACAAGGCGGATACGCGCGCGCGGCAGATGCGCCGCGCCCTCAAGGGGGTCGAGGCCTTGCCCGAGGCCCAGGCGCAGGCCCTGCTGCCGTCCGCCGACGACAGCCACGACGACCCGCAGGACTGAGGGACGCGATGGGACTGGGAGGAGAACTCGCCAGGCTGATCGTCGGCCAGGTGTTCCTGCATGCCTGCATGGCGGGCATGCGCATGGCCGCCCCGCTGATGGCGCTGCGCGAGGGCTACAGCGCCGCGGCCGTGGGCCTGCTGCTGTCGCTGTTCGCGCTGGCCACCGTGTTCCTGGCCTTGCCCGCAGGGCGCTACACCGACCGGCACGGGCTGCGCCGGCCCGTCGTCCTGGGCATCGTTGTCAGTTGCACCGGGGCCGGGATGGCCGCCCTGTGGCCGGTGTTCCCGGTCCTGTGCCTGGCGGCGGCGATGACGGGGGCCTCCACCAGCACCGTGGTGATCGCCTTGCAGCGCCATGTGGGCCGCATCGTCGAGGGGTCTGCCCAGATGCGGCAGGCGTTTTCCTGGCTGTCCATCGGGCCGGCCATCTCGAACTTCATCGGGCCGCTGCTGGCGGGCGTCCTGATCGATGCCGCCGGGTTCCGCATGGCCTTCCTGGCCATGGCGCTGATGCCGCTGGTCACCTGGTTCTGGGTGCGCGCCGCGCGCGACCTGCCGCCGGTGCAGGCGCCCCTGAACGCGCCGCCCGCGACGGCCTGGAGCCTGATGCGCGAGCCGGGCTTTCGCCGCCTGATGCTGGTGAACTGGGTGGTGGCCTCGTGCTGGGACGTGCACACCTTCCTGGTGCCGGTGCTCGGGCATGAATTGGACCTGTCCGCGTCGGTGATCGGTTCGATCATGGGCGCCTTCGCCCTGGCGGCGACCGCGGTGCGCATCCTGCTGCCGCTGGCTTCGCGCGTGCCGGAGTGGCGGGTGATCGTGACCGCGATGGCCTGCGCCGCCCTGGTGTTCGCCGTCTATCCCTTCATGCGCGCGGCCCTGGCCATGGGCGTGTGCTCGGTGCTCCTGGGGATCGCGCTGGGTTCGGTGCAACCGATGGTCATGAGCACCCTGCACCAGATCACGCCGGCCCACCGCCAGGGCGAGGCCCTGGGCCTGCGGATGATGTCGGTCAACGTCTCCAGCGTGCTGATGCCCATGCTGTTTGGCGCGGTCGGTGCGGTGATCGGTGTGGCCGGCGTGTTCTGGACGGTGGGGGCGATGGTGGGCGCGAGCACGCCGCTGGCCGCGCGCCTGCGCACCCACACCAGCGAGCACTGAGCGCCAGCCTCAGTCCTGCAGCTGGTAGAACTCCCGGATCAGGGCCCAGGCTTGCTCGGGCGCGTCGGCGTACTGGAACAGGTCGAGGTCCTGGCGCGAGATGGCGCCTTCATCGACCAGCATCTCCAGGTTGAACAGCCGCTTCCAGTAATCGGATCCGAACAGGACGATGGGGACCTGCTTGGCCTTGCGGGTCTGCACGAGGGTGATGACCTCGAACAGTTCGTCCAGGGTTCCGAAGCCGCCGGGGAAGGCCACCAGCGCCTTGGCTCGCATCATGAAGTGCATCTTGCGCAAGGCGAAATAGTGGAAGCGGAAGGACAGCGCAGGCGTCACGTAGGGGTTGGTGCCTTGTTCCATGGGCAAGGCGATGGACAGGCCGACGCTCTCGCCGCCGCCTTCCATGGCGCCGCGATTGGCGGCTTCCATGATGCCGGGCCCGCCGCCGGTGCAGATGAACAGCTTGTCGGCGGCCGGTTTGCCTGCGCTGTAGCGCGCGACCTGCTGTCCGAAGGCGCGGGCCTGCTCGTAGTAGCGGGCGTTGCGGGCCAGCGCGCGGGCGCGGGCAATGGCCTGGGAGTCGCCTGTGGCTTGAGCGGCCTGCAAGCCGGCGTCGGCCTCTTCCTGGCTGTGAAAGCGCGCGCTGCCGAAGACGACGATGGTGTTCTCGATGCCACGCTGCTGCTGTTCGAGATCGGGCTTGAGGAGTTCGAGCTGGAAGCGGATGCCCCGCGTCTCGCGCCGCATCAGGAATTCAGGGTCGGCGAAGGCGAGCCGGGTGGCATCGGCGTCGAGGGGCTGGCCGCTGTCGGCGTGCGATTTCAGGGTGGCCCAGGCATCGGCGATGCGGCGATCGTGCAGGTTGTGCGGTGAGTCCATACGGTCATTGTGAGGGCAATCCGCTGAACTTCCCCTCAAGCCAGTGCAGCAACCGCGCCCGTGCGGGGGCCAGACCCTTGTAGGTCAGGACGGCATCGGACATGGAGGCCAGGCTGTCATGCAGGCGGCGTGCCTTGGCAGGCGTATCGGCTGCCAGGGTCAAGGGTTGCAGCTGCACGCGTATGGTGAAGACCGCCTGGCGGGTTCCCTCGCCCACGGGGAAGAAGGTCTGGCGCTCGGTGCGTAGCCAGCACGCGGCTGCGAAGGCCTGGGGATCCTGTGTTGAAGGCCACTGTGCCGGCGGATGCCGGCGGGGGTGCTGGTCGTGGCGCGGGGAAGGACTCAGGCCCCAGACCCAGCGCTCCCAGTGGCCGCCCCCGGTGGCCAGGGCCACCATCTGGCGGGCGGCGGCCTGGAGGCGTGCGTTGTCGGCGACCGGGGCATGGACGGCGGCCAGGCCCTGTCCCAGCTTGGCCTCCGGGGCCCAGTGCGAAGGCGTGCACACGCACAGCCAGGGCAGGGTGCCGCTGTCGCCATCGAGCACGGCGAAGTCCTCGGCAAAGGCAAGCTCGAGGGGCGTTCCCGCCAGCAAGGCGCCGTCCAGGCCCTGGCGTGCGGCTTGCCTGGCGATGGCCTCGAGCGCCGGCGCGGGGTCGAAGCCAGGGACGCAGTGTCGCGACAGACCCGACTGCAGCACGCGCAGCTTCTCGGCGTGCAGGGGATGGTCTGGTGCCAGCGGGGTCAGATGCGGGGCATCCCCAGGCAGCCGCGCCAGTCCCGGCTGCATCCGAAACGGCACGGGGATCTGCTCGATGTCGAAGGCCATGGCTTGCTTTGGGGAAATGCAATGAAAAAAGGCTCCACGCAGGAGCCTTCTTGTACCCGAGATGCGGGTGGTGACGCCAGGCGCGTCAGACGCGGCGGCGGTACTCGCCGGTGCGGGTGTCGATCTCGACCTTGTCGCCCTGGGCCACGAAGATCGGCACGCCGATCTCGAAGCCGGTGGCGATCTTGGCAGGCTTGAGGACCTTGCCGGAGGTGTCGCCCTTGACGGCGGGTTCGGTCCAGGTGATCTCGCGCTCGACGCTGGTGGGCAGTTCGACGGAAATGGCCTTGCCTTCGTAGAACACCACTTCGGCGGACATGCCGTCTTCCAGGTAGTTCAACGCGTCGCCCATGTTCTCGGCCTCGACCTCGTACTGGTTGAACTCGGTGTCCATCCAGACGTACATCGGGTCGGCGAAGTAGGAGTAGGTGCACTCCTTCTTGTCCAGGACGATCTGGTCCATCTTGTCGTCGGCCTTGAAGACGATCTCGGTGCCCTGGTTGG
>JACCDW011767073.1_pt1 | contig 12785 bp, 24 predicted proteins | sample 7449781 | NCBI WGS metagenome assembly JACCDW01 (sample SAMN15323449, study PRJNA562643) | freshwater metagenome | isolation source: river surface water | place: USA:Blue River Watershed | collected 2017-08-18 | reverse complement strand
TTTGGTCCAAGGGCTGGTTCCGTTGGAGAACTTGGCGTTGCCCACAAGCAGGTCTAGATAACCTTGATTGGCAAAGCAAACTTGTTTGGCAACCTGAAGAATGCGAAGAAGGTAGCCCTAATGTTGGTAAGCCAACTTACCAAGCAGAAAAGGCTTTAGAAATCCTTGCACTCTACAAGTGGTGGACTGAAGTCTATCCAAATCGTCCTGATCCTCACGATGCTAGCGGTTGGAGTGAATACTGCGATCGTAAGCGTAAAGAGGGTGACGGCTCTATGAGACTATTCTCTGAGACAAAAGATCCCGAACTTCGTGCCTTTGGTGATGCTGCTCTTAAGAAGGTTCGAGAAATTGAAGAAGCCTATGAAGCAGAAGATGAGGAAATGCTCATCCGACTAATCAAAATCCGTAACTCACTTTGGACTTAAAATGCCCTCTCGTAGCCCTCAACGACACACCTTCCAAAAAGAAGGTTATGTAAAACGCTGTGAAGAAAAAAACGAAGAGCCTAGTGCTGATTATCTAGATTATTTCCAAAAGATTCTCGATGCGGAGGATTCTAAATTTGACGATCCCAAAGCTAGAGAAAATAATTTAGAATGGGATCTAGTCACTACTGACTGGATTTTGGCAAAAGCTCGTGCTAGCGAAGCCTATGCCCAAAATATCTACGCGGCACTATGCAATAACGGTTTTACTAAATTAGATGTAATTCCTATCCTAACTGAAAAAGAATGGGGATGTTCTTGGAGATATGCCGGGGGCATTGTTGCGGACATGCGTCAAGAAGGCGATTATATTGATTGGTATTGTAGCGGCATTGGTGGACGAGTTACTGAAGAAGATGGCCAAGAAACTACTGAACAATGGCGTGCTCGAACTGGATACATGCCAGAGGGTATGATAACCAAGGAGATAAGAGAAGACTTTCAAAAGTTGGGTTGGGTTCCCGCCAAAGGCGGAGATTGGGAGCAGTTCAGTGACGATGCCAATAACGCTTAAACCCATCCAATGGGAAAAGTTGTCCGAAAAACTAAAAATAGATTACAAGCCTAGTGTATTACTCATTCGTGAAAACAAGAGAAAAACTCTAGGTTTTGTAGATAGGACTCATTCGTTTTGGAATGAATCTAAACGGAGAATGGAAACTCATATTTGTTTGGACTTCTACGACGAGCCCAAACGCACTATGTTTCTGCTCAAATATTCGGAATATTTGGACAAAACTGGTATTACCGACTCTTGACTTGCCTGGTAAAAGGCGCTATAATATAACTATACTGAAACACAAAGGAGCGTCAAATGGCTACTGCTACTAAAAAGACTACCGCACCAAGGACTCGAGTAACCGCCAAACAGGTTGCGGCACATCGTGTTAGCTCGAAGCGAGATCACAGTCCAGTTTGGGACGGTTCAGAGTTGTGGACTGGTGAGCAGTTTAACATCCATTTTCGCCGTGCTATGGAATTTTACCGTATGGAAAGTTCCGGCAAAGAACTCAAGCCCAAGGTTATTGACTGGATGGGTCGCAATGGCTACAGCAAGACTGACATTGCCGCATTTAAGAAGACCAAAGATTGGCGTTGCAACCTTACTATGGGTGCAGTCGCCGCCTGCTTGATCAAAGGTATGCCGTCTACTCATCCCGGCTTTAACAATGGTCGTGATACCGCTACTTGGCTAGGCAGTGAGATTGCCAAGATTGTCGAAGAAGGCAAGAACGATATCGAAGTAGAAGTTGAAGATAAGACTTCGGCTAAGCCTGTGGTTGTGCAACCTAACATTCAAGATCGCCTGCGTGAGGCTGCTGGTGCTATGAGCGAAGAGCTCGATGCGGCTATTGACAGCTTCATTATGGATCCGGACGCCTTTGATCCCAAGGCATTCAAGATCATGAACCTGCTTCGTGGCAAAGGTGCCAAGGCTGCTCACGTTCGTTACATCAAGAGCTTCTTTGCTCGTAGTCATGCCGACCTGCATGAGCTGGCTAGTGGCGAAGGTGATGAACAACTGCGTGAAGCATACCGTCATCTTCCTCGTAAGAATGTCCGTAAGTTGATCGAATTCTACGACAGCATCATGGCCGCTTGCGAACAGATTGCCGCAGAACAAAAAGTGCTCAAGAAGCCTCGTGCTAAAAAGGTCAAGCCTGCAGAGCAACTGGTAGCCAAGCTCAAGTTCCTTGTCAAGGACGACAAGCTGGGCATTGTGTCTACGCCTCCTGCACAGATTGTTGGTGCAACTGGTGTTGTGGTCTACAATGTCAAGACTCGCAAGATCGGCTACTACATTGCTAAGAGCAGTGCCGGTCTCGGTGTTAAAGGCACTAGTCTGCTGGACTTCACCGAGAAGAGCACTCAAAAGACTCTGCGTAAGCCTCTGGAACAAATCAAAGAGTTCAAAGAGCAGAATACGCAGAAGCGTTTTGAAACTTGGTTCGTCAAGAACATCAAGACCACTGAGACTACTCTCAACGGTCGCTTTAATGAGGACACGGTAATCCTGAAAGTGTTCAAATGAAGCAGGCTTTGCTGTTCTCAGTCTTGCTACTAACAGCAACTGGGATTATAATTAGTATATTAAATATAATCCCAGTGCCTGAATATCGTATATACGATTGCAGTATAGCGGAATTTCATCCAGACTATCCTACGGATGTTCGGGAAGAGTGCCGCAAACTTAGGAAAACTCAAAAATATTTGACAGTCTAGGAGTTGGTATGAGCCACGAAAATGACAAGATTAAAAGCTCAAAGCGTCGATTCAAAGACGAAGTGGCAGTAAAGAAACAGGCAAAGATTGCTAAAGAGCACGGAGCTCCTGTAAAGGAACCACATCGACTGCACAAGAAGCATGCCATGGACTGCGGTAATCCGGAATGTTTTCTTTGCGGCAATCCACGCAAGACACACAAAGATAAACTCACAGCACAAGAGAAGCGTCTGTTTCAAGAATCAGATACAGTTCGAAACACACACAGCAATGGATTGAAAAATGACCAAGAAGACCTTCTATGAAAAGAAAGGCCGTCGGTATGTGCCCGTGGCCGAATATGACAATGACTATCTGGACAGCTATCCAAAAGGCACACATATTGTAATCTGCCGTCCAGGAGTTACTACTCGTAGGTTTAACATTGATCCCAACTATGCGGCTCTAATCGCGGCTGCTCATGTTGCAGAAGATGCAATGGCTAAAGCTCTTGTTAAGGCAGGAGAACTTCGTATGCAACGAGGAGACCGAGAACGAAAGATGACCGAAAGTCAAAAAGCGGCTTGGGAGAACCTAGTCAAAGAGTTTGGCGACAGTGCCAAACAGCTCGAATGGCCTAGTGCTAGAGAGGTTGCCGAAGCTGGCGCAAAGGCTTTACAAGTAGAAGCAGAGATGCTATTATCTAACGAAGCAGTTCGTAAAGCCTACGAACATTTTATTCTAATGTGCAAACTAACTCGAGAGGAAAAAAATGATCAGTCTTAAGCAATGGATGGAACTTGTTAATTATCGTATCACCGAAGGCAGTGATTTTACTTGGTCTTGCTACGGTGACGACGCATATTGTCTCGATTCTTGGAATGGTGATCAAGACGGGCATAGTTTTAGTATTATCTTTGATACTAAAACACAAGAAGTCTACGAAGTCCAAGCACACGACTACCGTCATCAACGTGCATATCGTATGATTAATCCTAACTTTGCACCTAAGCAAATGATGGAAGCTACAGATCGAAATGTAAACGATCGAGAAGCATGGGACGATGTTAATTATGTAGATCTCGAAGTCGAGGATGATTGGCTTGACAAAGCCTATGCAATTGAAGCAGGCGAAGATTACGACACTCGTGTTAGCATTCCTGTTGATTTCACAGATGAAGAACTCCTAAAGTATATGAAACTAGCACACGAACGCGACATGACTTTCAATCAATTTGTCGAAGAAGCCATTCGCCGTGCTATGGAAGATTTTAAGCGAGATCCGGATAGTATGATTGCTAAGGCCAAGGCCTGGAAAGAAGAACGTGACATTACCTGACGAACGCTACCGTGCAGTAATGTGGGCTAAACGGTTCCTAACGGAACTTGCTCACGATCGTAAAAAGTATCCTCGTATACCTAAATCAGTTAGGCAAGAAGCATACAGCATTATGCGACACTTTCCTAACGATTGGGATATGAAACGTGCGGCAGATACGTCCCCCGAAGTATTTCAAGAACGTATGGAGCCACTTTATAGGATGATCAAACAACACGAACAGGATAAGCAAAATGGACAATGAAGAATACGAATCTTTTTCGGATCGAATGGAGAAAACGTATCCGAAAATGTTTAGTCGACCTTACGGTGGCTTTGCTGTAGGTGCAGGGTGGTGGCCCATCATCGAAAGCCTTTGCGGACAGATCCAGCATCACATCGACTGGAAGAACGAACAAAAAGAAAAATACAATCGCGGTGAAGGTTGCAAACAAGTAGTTGTAGCACAGATTAAAGAAAAGTTTGGTGGTCTGCGTTTCTACTACGACGGCGGCGACGAATATGTTCAAGGCATGGTTCGTATGGCAGAAGTATGGGCCGGTCGTAGTTGCGAAGAGTGCGGGTCGTCAGGTAAAACTCGCGGTGGAGGGTGGATCAGAACTCTTTGCGATCACCACGAAGCTGAACATCAAAAGAAAATGAAAGAAAGATACGAGAATGAAGATCGGACTTAGCTTTAGCAGGTGCCTACGAGACATTGTTGAAAAGAAAGTAGATATTGCCGATGTCCTAGTTGTTATTGCTCGCACTGATTTTGATCCAAAAAATGCTGAGCAATGGGCAGGCATCTGGAAGGGATACTGCAAAGGTGCATTCCATAACATGAATATGGAATGGCATGGATATGACTACGAAAATCCGGAACATGAGCAACTGTTCCGTGATGTTGCAATTGAACTCTGGGAGCAGGGTAAGTTTCATCAGCCTCGCAAGTTCGGAGCATATCCTCGACGTATGCCTTACTACTGGCTTGAAACAATTTTGCCTCCAGAAGAACTCGAATCTGTTCCAGCGGCAAAAAAAGCATGGGAACATTTTAAACTTGTTTCGGGGCTTTCTAAGCCTGCTCGTTCTTCTATTGAAGTAGACAACGATTTCTAATGACTAAGAATGCCTTTATCTTTAGTTGGGATATTCACGGAATTGAATCTATTGTCCCTATATCTCAATATGAACATTGGGATAAAGAAAATCTTATCAGATTGCTTAAAGAAAAATCTAGAACTAGAAATCCTCTTGACACTATTGTAAGAAATCTTATACTAAGAGCACAGTTCAACACTCAGCGACACTACGAAATTTATGCTGTAGATTGTGATCCTAGTCTCGACGAAGAGTTTTGGCGGAAGCAGTGGGAAGAAAATCCGCAGTTTACCGCAGACCTAATACGAGAAAAAGGTCATAAGATCTATAGTGATAGACAAACAAGAAAACCAGTAATAACTTAAAGGAAAAATATGCTAGTCCCAATGGTAATTGAAAAGACAGGTCAAGGCGAACGAGCCTTTGATATCTACAGTCGCTTGCTCAACGAGCGAATCGTATTTCTTAACGGTCCTGTCGACGACCACAGTGCTAACCTTATCGTAGCACAGTTCTTGCATCTTGAAAGTCAAGATAGCGAAAAAGACATTCACTTCTATATCAATAGCCCGGGCGGACTTGTTACAGCAGGCTTGAGCATCTATGACACTATGCAGTTCATCAAACCCGATGTTTGCACATATGTTATGGGGCAGGCTGCTAGCATGGGCTCATTTTTAGCGCAGGCAGGCACTCCGGGCAAGCGTTTTGTCTTACCAGAAAGCCGCACAATGATTCATCGTGTTAGCTCAGGAACTCCTAGCACCCGCGGTAGTGTTCACGTTCAAGAACTCGAGTTCGAAGATGCACGTCGGACCTTTGAAGAAAGCAAGCGCATTAACAAGCGACTCACAGAGCTGTATGTTCGTCACAACAGTTCAGGTAAGACCTATGAAGAAATGTATGAAGCTATGAAGTTTGATACGTTCCTTAGCGCCGCAGAGGCGGTTGAATGGGGACTTGCAGACAAGGTTGTCGAGCATAGACAATAACTCTTAATAAAATATATCAAGTCCCCTAGGTAAATATTTTTACTTATGGGGACTTTATTATGGCTAAACAATTAAATCAACACGTAAACAACATAAAAAAATTTAACCAAGATATAATATTTTGGTTAAGGCTGAGCGGCTTTGCTGCTATTTCTATTCTGCTAATGGTAGTAGATCTATCATTTTTCAAAAACGAAAGAATACACTGGTTTTTTATTTCAACTGGTTTAGCTCTTTCTGTTATTTGGTGGTATTGGACAATGAGATTAATTAAAGAAATTCTAAATTATCAATTGTCAGAAATTGAAATCTTATCTGACATTGTTACTGATATCCAAGAAATAAAAAAAGATGTTAGAAATTTAGACAAAGAGTCTTGACATAGTAAATAACACTGTATAAAATTAGTCAGTGGCCTATGACATTCAACCCACTTTAAATACTCTGCGTGTCATCAAACTTGCTACTTTTATAAGGAGACTAGAGATGGCAAATCTACCAATTACATATAAATTCACCAGCACTAAAGAATACCACGATGCATTTCCATGTGCATATCGTCAATGGCGTGCTGACAGTCACTGCAATCTAATTCACGGTTATAGTTTTTCAATGAAGTTCTATTTTGGAACTAACGACTTAGATGTTCGTAACTGGGCAGCTGACTACGGCGGTCTTAAAGAACTCAAAAAGACCTTAGAAGATCAATTCGACCATACACTTATTGTAGCCGCTGATGATCCGGAAATGGCTACATTCAAACTGCTAGAAGAAAAGAAGATGGCTAAAATTGTTGTTCTACCTCGACTAGGCTGCGAAGGCCTTTCGGACATGCTCTACAAGTATGTCAACGGTGTTTACATTCCTGAAATGTGGGGACCAGGTGAGGCTGCAAGACTTTGGTGCTACCGTGTAGAAGTTCGTGAAACTCAAAGCAACATGGCTTTCCGTGAAGGTCACCGTGAATGGAATGAGGATCTATTTGCATGAAACACAGTATCTACGACATTGGCGGTGTCGTAGTTAAGGACAATGAAACTTATGTTCTTAAAGACAACACTGCCCTTAAAAATTTAATCCTAAGTTCAACTGATTTAAAACCAAATCAAAGCACTCGCGGACACACACATCCTGGACAAGAAGAAGTCTATTACTTTGTATCCGGGGTAGGAGAGATGGAGATTGACGAGCAACGATTTAATGTTCAGGGCGGTGATGTTGTTTTGATTCCCGACGGTGCTTTCCATCGAGTTCATAATACATCGCAAGCAAACACATTATATTTTGTTTGTGTTTTTGACGGAAAGAGAAATCATTAATGTTAGAAACTATCAGCGAATTATTTCAAGAAGCCTATAAAAGAAATTGGATTACTGCTAGAGACGGTAATGCCAGTATTCGATGGCATGATAGAGATCATATGTATATCACTCCTAGTGGTATTCGAAAACAAACTCTACAACCCGAGATGTTCATTAAATGGAGTCTTAGCGGATACAATGCTATGAGCTATACAGACATCAGCAGTGCTCTAAAACCTAGCGGGGAAATTCCTTTACACTACGGTCTACAAAAGAACATCAACACTGAGGTCAGAGTAGTCCTTCACATGCACCCTACCTATACAGTAGCGGCTATGTATGCAGGTATTGAACTCAGCGAATTAGTTAAAGAATTTCCTGAGCTAGGTAGATATACTAGAGTGGGAAAGAATGTCCCAGATGTTCCACCTATTAGCAAAGCATTAGCAGACGCTACTATTCCTGCACTAAACGTTCACAGCGATGGCAGCATTTACAATCATATTGTTGGCATCGACCGGCATGGTGTGGTAGCAGTAGATACAAGTCCTTGGCGTGCGTTTGAACATATTGAAAGATTAGAGCACATCTGCAAAATTGTTTTAGCATCTAGAAAAATATGAGTAAAAAAGTCGCTGTTATCGGTGCTGGTATCACAGGAGTATTAGCAGCTTATTATCTTGCAAAGAGCGGACATCAAGTAACTGTTTTAGAACAAGAATCATATCCTGCTATGAGAACCAGTTACGCTAACGGCGGCCAGGTTAGTGTTAGCAATAGTGAAGTTTGGACAACTTGGAGTAACGTTAAGAAAGGCATCAAATGGATGTTTCAAAAAGATGCTCCTTTGTTGATTCGTCCTAGGTTAGATTGGGCACAATGGAAGTGGATGACTAAATTCTTGCTACATACTTTAAGCGGGGATTATGGACGCAATACCGCTACCACTATCAAAATGGGCCTAGAAGCTAGACAACTCTACGAAGAAATACGTCAAGATGAAGGGATTTACTTTGATCAAAGCAAATGCGGTATTCTGCACTTCTATAAGGACCATAAGTATTTTCAAGCTGCCCAACAAGTTAAAGAACTTTACAATGCCAACGGATGCGAATGGGATATCCTAACACCCATGCAAACAATTAGTATGGATCCTGCACTAGGAAATTTAGACGAAGTAGTAGGCGGAGCCTGGACACCGAGCGACTGGACAGGGGACATTCATAAGTTTTGCGTAGAGCTATCTAAGGTATTAGAAGAAAAATACAATATAGAATTTGTATTTGATGTAGAGATATCTCAAGGATCACAACAAGAAATTTTAGAAGATTTTGACTCAGTGGTAATTTCTGCAGGTGTAGGATCTGTTAAACTTGCAAAACTGTTCGGAGATAGCCTACCTATCTATCCTGTTAAAGGATACAGCATTACAATTAATGTTAAGCCTGAGGATATGAAATATGTTCCAAGGGTTAGTCTGCTCGATGATCAAGCAAAGATTGTAACCAGCACACTAGGAAACCGTTTCCGTGTTGCAGGAACCGCAGAGCTTGCAGGCGAAAACTATGACATTCTTAGAGATCGAATTGAACCTTTAATTAGCTGGGTTCGCGAGAACTTTCCGGACTTAGACATCAGCAACTATTCGAGTTGGGCTTGCCTGCGTCCAATGACTCCTAACATGATGCCTATTGTAAAACAAGGTAAGAATCCCAATGTGTATTATCACACAGGACATGGTCACTTAGGTTGGACATTGAGTCCAACAACTGCAAAGAAACTAGTCGAAATTATCAACAATGAATGAAAAAACAAAAGAAGCTATGGACATTCTACAAGAAGAATGTGCAGAAGTAATTCAAGCCGTTAGCAAAATTAGCCGATTTGGAATTGATAATTACAAACCTGGCAAACCTAAAACTAACAGAGAACATCTAGAAGAAGAGCTAGGCGACATGCTGGCTATGATTGACATTCTTAGAGAGATGGGTGTAGTATCATGGGATAGCATGGAAATTGCCAAGCAGGCTAAAATAGAAAAATTAAAGAAATGGTCTACAATTTATGGCACAACATCTGAATGATAAAGAGTGGTTAGAAAAGGTTACAATAGCCTATAAAGTGTATCCTTATCCGAGTTATCAAATATCGGAGTTTATTGCATGGCTATATAAACAATATGGCATTGTCCAACCAACGGAGAAAAAATGAAGATAGGATTTAACTGTAGTTCATTTGATCTGTTACATGCTGGTCATATAACAATGCTCAAGATGGAGAAACAGCTTTGTGATTACTTAATTGTTGCTCTCCAAGTAGATCCAACAATAGATAGACCGGGTATTAAAAACAAGCCTGTTCAAAGTGTTTATGAACGCTACGTTCAATTACAGGCATGCAAATACGTTGACGAAATTCTTGTCTACGAAACTGAATTTGATCTTCTTCAACTCTTAATGACACAAAAAATTGATATCCGTTTTTTAAGTGAAGAATATCTAAACAGAGATTTTACAGGCAAACAATATTGTATTGACAACGGAATTGAATTACACTATCATAAGAGACAGCATGTCTACAGTTCTAGTGAATTAAGAGAAAGAACTGCAAAACTCGAAAACGAAAAAAATAACATAAAGGATGTTGATATTCCTCAACATTCACCGACTTTAATAAAAAGAGATGTAAAATGAAAAAAATTTTAGTTACCGGTGGTGCCGGTTTTTTAGGAAGTCACCTTTGTGACAGATTAGTAAAACAAGGACACCACGTATTGTGTGTTGACAATTACTTCACAGGTAGCAAGAAGAACATTGAGCATCTGCTGAATAACACAAATTTTGAAGTTATCAGACAGGATGTATGCTTTCCTCTTTATGTAGAAGTAGACGAAATCTACAATCTTGCTTGCCCTGCAAGCCCATTTTACTACCAGTGGGATCCTATTCAAACAATTAAGACCAGTGTGCTAGGTGCTTACAACATGCTAGGGCTTGCCAAGCGCACGGGCGCTAAGATTCTTCAAGCCTCGACCAGCGAAGTATATGGAGATCCTAAAGTTCATCCTCAGCCTGAAGAATACTGGGGTAATGTAAACCCAATCGGTATCCGCAGTTGTTACGATGAAGGCAAACGTGCTGCTGAAACTATGTTTATGGACTACTACCGTATGCACAATGTCGATGTGCGTATTGTTCGTATTTTTAACACCTACGGTCCTCGTATGGCACAGAATGACGGACGTGTGGTCAGTAACTTTATTGTCCAAGCACTACAAGGTAAAGACATTACCGTCTACGGCAGCGGAGAACAGACTCGTAGTTTCTGCTACGTTGACGATCTGCTAGACGGCATGATGGCATATATGGCTATCGATACTGAACGCGGCATTCCCGGACCTATCAATTTAGGTAATCCAGGCGAGTTTACTATGAATGAACTAGCAGAAAAGGTTATTGCTCTAACAGGCTCTAGGAGTCAAATCTTGCATCCACCTTTACCGCAAGACGATCCAAAACAGCGCAGGCCAGATATTTCCAAAGCTAAATCTATCCTAGGCTGGGAACCAAAAATTCAACTCGAAGAAGGTTTGCAAAAGACGATTGACTATTTCCGAAACATCGTGTAAAATAATACTATGGACACATCTAAATTATCTTGGACTATTACTGTAGAAGAAGACCCAGATACTGGAGAAATTATTCTTCCTCTGCCCGAAGAATTGCTAAAAACGCAAGGTTGGGTAGAGGGAGATACTCTAGAGTGGATCGATAACAAAGACGGTAGTTGGTCTATTCAGAAAGTCACTAAATGATTAAACGAATTGGTTTTGCTTGCAAATGGATTGATCGTCCCGATCAAGTGGACGGTATCAAGCCCAAAGATGATGCTAAGAAATATAACACAGGCTCTACTACCGTTGCTTGGTTAAATAGACAAAGCAGGTCTGTGGCTGAGGAAAAACTCTGGGATCTTGTTAAGCAAAACATTGAAGCCACACGACTGCTCGTAGAAAGAGTAGGTGGTTTAGATGAAAATCTTAGAATGGTTCGACTCAGCAGTGATATTTTGCCTGTCTACACTGAGCCAGTATGGAGCAGCTTTTACCGGCTTCCCGATGTCAGAGCCTATTGCGAAAGAGCATTTGGAGCCGTGGGAACTTTGGCTCGCAAGAATAATGTTCGTCTCAGTATGCATCCTGGTCAGTTCACTGTGTTGGCATCTGATAACCCTGACATTGTAAATCGTAGCATAGAGGAGTTTGAGTATCATGCAGATATGGCCAGGTGGATGGGCTACGGTCAATCCTTTCAGGACTTTAAAATCAACGTCCACATCTCGGGTCGAGCCGGTCCCGAAGGTATTCGCGCTGCCTACAAAAGACTTACCCCCGAAGCAAGAAACTGCATCACAATCGAAAACGAAGAAATAAGCTATGGGTTGGATGATTGCCTTAGCATATCTGATCTTGTTCCAATTGTTTTGGATATACATCATCATTGGGTGCGAGAAGGAGAATACCTGGCGGTCACCGAAGAGCGGGTTCAGCGTGTTGTTGATTCTTGGCGCGGTATTCGCCCTACTCTACATTACAGTATTTCACGTGAAGATTGCCTTGTTGGTCATTGCACTAATACTCTTCCATGCTATGAGAGCTTAATGGAGAGTGGACACAAAAAGCAAAAACTCAGGGCACATTCTGATTTCTACTGGAATACAGCAGTCAATGAATGGGCACTGAGTTTTACAGAAACGCACGATATTATGTGCGAGTCTAAAGGCAAAAATTTAGCCAGCTTTGAACTGGCTAAACAGGGCAAGAAGTTAGGACTTCTTTGATTTAGGTGCTTTCATAGCAGCCGCCTTTTTAGGAGGGGCTGCTTTTTTTACGGCTACCTTTTTTGGCTTTTCCTCTACTTTAGCCTTTGGCGTGCGAGGCTTGCGAGGCTTTTTAGCAGGTGCTTCTGCAACAGCAGGTGCTTCTGCAACAGCAGGTGCTTCTGGAACTGGAGCAGCCTGTGTTACCGAATCAGTAATCTGTGAGTTCACAGGTTCAGGAACTGCGGTAACCACAACATCCTCAGTCTTTGTAGCAACAGGAGTTTCCACCTTGTAAGGGGCGGAAGAGACTTCCTCTTTACGGTCCCTAAAGAATAGGAACCATACAGCTACAGCCAATGCGGCGATGATTAATAGAATTTCCATAAAATTTCCTTTATTAAAGTATAATATATTTAATACAACTAAAAGGAAAGGTAAAAAAATAGAACAGTATTTTAGGTAAATACCCTAACTGGGATTCAAAACTGTCTGTTTATACAACGTCAACTGCTGGAATTTTCATAGGATGGGAAACAACTTGATTCTTAGGAACGTTAAT
>JACCDW010148226.1_pt1 | contig 12787 bp, 11 predicted proteins | sample 7449781 | NCBI WGS metagenome assembly JACCDW01 (sample SAMN15323449, study PRJNA562643) | freshwater metagenome | isolation source: river surface water | place: USA:Blue River Watershed | collected 2017-08-18 | reverse complement strand
TAATCCAAGCGACTGACTGCCGGCGCGGTCTTGCCCGCACCGTGCTCCCGATGGATCATACTGCAAGCGCCGCCCCGGCAGCTGCAACCGGCGCACGAAATCCGGCACAGCGCAGCGACAACAACAAACCTTCGGAGACCGCATGAGTACACGCCGCCAGTTCATCCAATCCCTGTCGGCGTCCGGCGCCGGCCTGCTGGTCGCATCCGCGCTGACCGCCCCTGCCGGGGCCGCCGCCGCAACGCCGGCCGAAGGTCCGCGCCGCATGGTGCGCGGGCACAAGCTGCTGTCGATCCGGCAGCCGGACGGCGCCGAGACCCTGGGCGTGGTCACCGCTGCGGGCGTGATCGACGTGCGCGCAGTCGCACAGGCCATGCAGATCGACGCGCCGCACACGCTCGACCAGTTGCTGCAGCAAGGCGCGGCGCAGGGGCTGGACGATGCCGTCGCCGCCTCCGCGCGCTCCGGCGTGCCCTTGCTGCACGAATCCGCGATCACGCACGGCCGCCTGTTCGCGAATCCGGGCAAGATCGTCTGCGTGGGGCTGAACTACCGCGCGCATGCGGACGAAGTGAAGATGGCGCGTCCACGCGTGCCGCCGCTGTTCAGCAAGTACAACAACAGCCTCGCGGCGCACAACTGCGTGCTGAAGCTGCCGCCGCCCGAGCTCGCGGTCAAGCATGACTACGAGACCGAATTGCTGATCGTGGTAGGCCGGCAGATGCGCAACGTCGCTGCGGCAGATGCGCTCGACTACGTCGCCGGCTATTGCACCGCGCATGATTTCTCGACGCGCGACCTGCAGCTGGAGCTGCCCGGCGGCCAGTGGATGATCGGCAAGACGCTCGATCAGTACGCGCCGATCGGTCCGTATTTCGTGTCGGCGGATCTCGTCGGCGACCCGAACAATCTGCGTATCCGTACCTGGGTGAACGGCGAATTGCGGCAGGACTCGACGACCGCCGATTTCATCCACAACACGCAGGCGATGCTGGCCTACATCAGCAGGTTCTGGACGCTCGAACCGGGCGACATCGTGTTTACCGGCACGCCGCAGGGCGTGATCGCCGGCATGCCGAAGGAGAAGCAGGTATGGCTGAAGAAAGGTGACGTGGTGGTCAGCGCGATCGAAAAGCTGGGGGAATTGAGGTTTACGCTGGGGTGAGGATGCCGGCGCCGACGCTCTGCAAAACCGTCATCCCGGCGCAGGCCGGGATCCGGCGTCGTTCTCACGCTGAATGACGCCACGGGTTCATCGACGATGGGTCCCGGCTTCCGCTGGGACGACGATGCGGGAGCCAACACACTTGAAATCGTCATCCCGGCGCAGGCCGGGATCCAGCGTCGTTCTCTCCATGAATGACGCCACGAGTTCGGCGGCGATGAGGATCAGCTTCCGCTGGGACGCCGATGTGGGAGCCGGCCCCTTCAAATCGTCCGCCCTGCAAGCGCCGGCACGACGCTATGAAAGCCATTCACCTCGCATCAAGCCACCCTCACCCGCCGCTGCCCGATCCACTTGAACACCGGCCAGAGCAGCACCAGCAGCGTGCCCGCCGCCAGCCACATCGCGATCGGCCGCGTGAAGAACAGCAGCGGGTCTCCATCCGACTTGATCATCGACGTGACGAGGTTCTCCTCCAGCATCTTGCCCAGCACGACGCCGAGGATCGCCGGCGCGACCGGGAAGCCGTTTTCCTCCATCACGAAGGCCAGCAGCCCGAAACACAGGATCAGCAGCACGCCCAGCGTCGAGTTCGTCACCGCGAATGCGCCGACGATGCAGAACAGCAGGATTACCGGCATCAGGATGTTGCGCGCCACCTTCAGCACGCGCGTCGCCAGCTTCACGATCAGCCAGCCAAGCGGCAGCATAACGATGTTCGCAAGGATGAAGACGATGAAGATCGCGTAGATGTTTTCCGGGTTGTTGATGAAGATCGTCGGCCCGGGGTTCATGTTCTTCAGGTACAGCACGCCGATCGCGATCGCCGTGATCGAATCACCGGGAATGCCGAACACGATCGCCGGAATCCACGCGCCGGCCAGCGCCGAGTTGTTCGCCGCGCCCGACTCCACCACGCCCTCGACATGGCCGGTGCCGAATTTCTCCGGCTCCTTCGAGAACTTCTTGCTCATCGCATAGCTCATCCATGCGGCCATGTCCGCGCCGGCGCCCGGCTGGATGCCAATCACGGTGCCGAGCACGCTGCCGCGCAGCAGTTGCCATGGGTACCTGACCAGCAGCTCACGCATGCCGGCGAAGATATTGCCAATTTTTTCGGTCAGGATCACCGGCGGCGGGTCGAGGTCGGTCACATAACGCAGCAGTTCGGACACCGCGAACATGCCAACCATCATCGGTATCAGTTCGATGCCGCTCATCAGCTCCGGCACATCGAAGGTGAAGCGTGGCAGTGCCGCCGGGTTTTCCAGGCCAACGCAAGACACCAGCAGTCCCAGCAGCAGCGAGACTGTCGCCTTCAGCTTGCTGCTGTTGCCGATGAAGATCGCGCCCGACAGGCCGAGGATCATCAGCCAGAAATATTCGAACGACGAAAACTTCAGCGCAAACTCGGCCAGCGACGGCGAGAACAGGATCAGTACCGCAGTGCCGAACAGCCCGCCGATCGCGGAAAACACCAGTCCCGCGCCCAGAGCCAGCTCGGCCTGCCCCTTCAGCGTCATCCGGTACGACTCGTCCGCGTACGCAGCCGACGCCGGCGTGCCGGGAATGCGCAGCAGCGCGCCTGGTATGTCGCCGGAAAAAATCGCCATGGCCGTGGCAGTCACGATCGCGGCGACCGCCGGCACAGGCGGCATGAAGAACGTGATCGGGACCAGCAAGGCCGTTGCCATCGTCGCCGTCAGGCCCGGGATGCAGCCAACGAAGAGCCCGAACATCGCGGAACAGAAAATCACCATCAGCACATAGGGATCGAACACCATCCCCAGCGCCTGCATCCAAACGGCAGCGGTCATCGTGCGCTCCTCACCATTGCCACGCCTGCAGTACGCCCCACGGCAGCGGCACCCGCAGTCCCTTGTAGAACACCGTATGGATCGCCAGCGTGATGATCAGCGCCAGCGGCAGAACCAGCGTGCGCCGCACCGCCAGCGCGAGGAACATCGCGCACAGGATCAGGATGCTGCACAACAGGAAGCCCAGCCATTCCGAGGCGAGCAGGTAGAACATCAGGCAGCCGACTGTAACGAGAAAATTGCGGCGATGGACCGGCGAAGCCAGCCAGCGCCCCGGCTGCACCCAGGCCTCGGTCCGCGCCTCCGCGAGCCCTTTGGCAATCATCAGCAGCGCGCAGCCGGCCAGCATCAGCGCCAGCAGCGCAGGGAATACGGCCGGCCCGACCTGCTGGCCCGGGATATCCGGAAAACCGGCGACGTTGATAAGGATGGCGATCGCGAGCGCGAGCAGCGCGCCGCCGCTGACGGCGTCATTGAATTTCATCGCCGCCCCTTATTTGGCGAGGCCGACGGCCTTCATCACCGTGCCCATCTCGGTATCGCTTTTGGCCATGAACTGCTCGTAGCCGCGCGCATCGGCGTAGCTGACAGTAAAGCCGCGACTGGCCATGAAGCCCTGGAATTCCTTGCTGTCCGCGATCTTCTTCAGCACCGCACCGATCTTTGCCTGCACGTCGGCAGGCAGGTTCTTCGGCCCGCCGATGCCGCGCCATGCGCCGATCGTCCAGCCGCTGCCGGTGGCTGCCTTCAGCGTCGGCACGTTCGGATAAAGCGACGACGGCTTGTCCGACATCACGACCAGCGGCCGTGCCTTGCCGGCGTCGATCAGTGCGCGCCCCTCGGGCAGCGAGCAGGTGACGAACTCGACGCCGCCTGCGACAAGGTCATTCATCGCCTGCGCCGCGCCGGTGGACGGCACCCACGGCACGCTCGCCGGTTCGATTTTGAGGTCCTTCAGCATGCCGGCCAAGGCAAGGTGCCAGATGCCGCCCTGCCCGGTGCCGGAAGCTTTGAATTTGCCGGGATTGGCGCGCACTGCCTTCAGCAGGTCATCGAGCGACTTGTACGGCGCATCGGCGCGCACGGTGACGCCGGCCGGATCGTTGTTCATCAGCGCGATCGGCGTGAAGTCGCGCGGCGTCAGCGGACTCAGGCGAACCCAGTGCAGCATGGCGATATCAGCGGTGACCATGCCCAGCGTATAGCCATCGGCCGGCGCAGCCGCGAGCGCCGCATGACCGACTACGCCATTGCCGCCGGCGCGATTGACCACGTTCACCGGCTGTCCCAGCTCTTTCTCCAGCAGTGAGCCGATGATGCGCGCGACCGCATCGGTGCCGCCGCCGGCGGCGAACGGGACGATCAGCGTGATCGGGCGATTCGGGTAGGCATCGGCGGCAGCCGCCGGAGCAAGGACAGCGCACAACAGGGCAAAACCTGCCAACAGGCGGGCCAGCACGAACCGGGGCATCGGGTGTCTCCTGAATCGTTGTTATGTTTTATAGCGAAACAAGTACGGCACAAGCACGGCACAAACACGGCAGAGGTACGGCAAAAAACGGCAGGGGCGCGGCGCAGTGGCTGCGCCTTTGCGCAATATACCCGCGCGCTGCGGCGAAGGCGATGTGCGCTGCAGCGAGCAGCGCTTACGCAGGACGGCGGCCTGCCGCCTGCCGCGCGAGCGCCGCGAGCCCGGTCCAGTCAGCCACCTGCACCGCGTCGCGCGGCAGCGCGGCCATCGATGACCGGCACCGGAACGATGCCGCTGGCAGGTACCCAGGCGGCCAACCCGGAGTCAGTCGGGAGTCAGTTGGCATACTGCGCTTTCTTCGCCTCGGATTCGAAAAATTTCTCGACGCGCCGCCGCGTCGGTATCGGCGCGACTGCGCCGAAGCCGGTGGTCGTCAGCGCCGCGGCCGCATTGGCGTAGGCGACTGCGTCGCGTTGCGATGCGCCCGCGCACAGCGCTGCAAGGAAAGCGCCGGCGAAACAGTCGCCGGCTCCCGTTACGTCGATCGCATCGACCCGATGCGGCGGCACCCTGAAAATCTCGCCATCGGCATGCACCATCACGCCGTCGCCGCCGAGCTTGAGCACGACCATGCGCGCCCCCGCGTCCAGGCACCACTGCATCGCCTGCTCCGCGTTGGCTGCGTCGCTCAATGCGGTAATGTCATCCAGGCTCGGCAAGAACACGTCTGACAGCGCGACAGTCGCGCGCACGGTGATGCGGGCACGATCCAGCGGCCACAACTGCAGTCGCAGGTTGGAGTCGTAACTAATTTTCACGCCGGCCGCCTGCGCCGCGGCGATGGCGGCGAACACGGCGTCGCAGGCAGACGCGCTGATGGCCTGGCTGATGCCCGACACATGCAGCCAGCGCGCACCGGTGATGTAATCCAGCGGCAGGTTGTCCGGGCAGAGGCGGCTGGCGGCGCTGCCGGCGCGCAGATAGCTCAACAGTTGCCCGTGCGGGGTATGCGAAATGAAGTACATGCCCGTGTTGGCCTGCGGGTCGCGCGCGACTGCGCTGGTGTCGACGCGCTCGCGGTCCCACAGTTCGAGCAGCAGTTCGCCGAAGCGGTCCATGCCGACACGGCTGACAATGCCGACCCGCGCGCCCTGCCGCGCCGCCGCGATCGCCGCATTCGACATGTCGCCGCCAAAGCCCTGCACGTAACTCGATGATGCGCGGTCGATATGATTGAACTCGATCAGCGGCTCGCCGAGCGTCACGATGTCGGGCTTGCCGACCTGCACGGCGGCCGTCATAGCGAGTCGTACCGCGCGACGATCTCGCGGTCGATTTCAATGCCCAGTCCGGGACGGTCCGGCACGTGCACCCAGCCGTCCTGAAGGCTGAACGGTTCGGCGACGAGCTCCTGCCGGAACGGATGCGTAGAGCGGTCGTATTCAAGCACCGGCTCGGTCGCGAACAGCGAATGGTTCGCCACCGGCACCGCCGCAATCACCTGCAGCGACGCAGCCTGCGCGACGGCCGAACCCCAGACATGCGGATTGACGCGCACGCCGAGCGACTGCGCGACCGCGATGATGTGCCTCGCCGCCGTAATGCCGCCGCAGGAACCGATGTCAGGCTGCGCGATGTCGACCGCGCCGGCCGAGAGGAAGTTCTGGAAGCCGAACACGGTGTGTTCGTTCTCGCCGCCGGCAATCGGAATCGACAGCTGCTTGCGCAGCTCAGCATAGCCGTCGATGTCTTCCGGCGCGACCGGCTCCTCGTACCACAGCAGGTCATGCTCTTCGAGCGCGCGCCCCAGCCGCAGCGCCTCGGCGCGGCCGTACGCATGGTTGGTATCGATCATCAGGCGGATCGGCTTGCCCTGTATCGCCTTGCCGATCGCATCCATGCAGGCAAGGTCATCTTCCACGCCGAAGCCGAGCTTGACCTTCATCATCGTGAAGCCGGCCTCGTGATGTCGCAGCGCTTCCGCAGCCAGTCTGTCCGCCTCGCCCTTGCCGCCGATGCGGTAGAAGCCGGTCGCATACGGCTGCACGCGCTCGCGAAAGCGGCCGCCGAGCAGCCGCCACACGGGCAGGCCATGCGCCTTGCCGGCGATGTCCCACAACGCCATGTCGATCGCGCTGATGCCGGCCACCACCGAACCCTTGCGGCCGTAGTCGCGCGTATGGTGGTACATCTTGTGCCACAGCACCTCGGTGTCGAGCGGGTTGGCGCCGAGCACCAGAGGCCGCAGTGCATGATGGATCACGGCCGCGCCGATCTCGGGCGGCTCCAGTCCCTGCGCATACGCCTCGCCCCAGCCGCTGATGCCTTCGTCGGTGATCAGCTCCACCAGCGTGGCACAGCGCTGGTAGACCCAGCCCTGCGAAAAGGCGAAGGGCTCCGCGAGCGGGCTCTTCAGGACGTGCAGCTTGAGTTCGACGATCTTCATCGCATTCCTTCCGGGTGCGCTGGCTCAGTAGCGGTCGTACAGTTCCAGCGCCTTGCGCATGGATTTTTCACGCTCGATGATCGGGGTCATTTTCGATTCCTTGTCGTCCTGATTGCGCAGCAGATCGATCACGGCTCCGGCTGCGCCGGGCAGGGTCAGGCAGCATGCAAAGCCACCTGCCCGACTTCGCGAAACCCATGATGACCCCTCCGTTATATTTTTGATATTTACATCCGGTGCCGCAAGCTTTCTCTCATTGGCGCGAAATGGAATGAAAAGCAAGTAATCCGGCACAAGGTCGACGGAAGCAGCGCCCGCGCGAGTTTTTGCAGCCGGTCGCGCGCCACGGCCTCATACTTAAGTATAATCATTTCCATCCTCGTTGACGGCGCGTTGGCGCGCCTCCGTGAACCCTCCATGGCGACTCCCATCCGAGCCCAAGACCGCGAGCACTTCGAGATCGTCCAGCAGGCGCTGGCGGTGGACGGGCTGCATGTCGCCATCAGCAGCGCCGACCGCGACCGGCTGGCTGACTACGCCGGGACGCTCGCTCGTTCGCTCGCCAGCCGTTACGGACTGCAGGTCGAGGCCTATCAGCCCGGCCGGCTCGAGGCGCTGGTCGCCGACCTGATGCTGTACCGATACGACGGCGCGCTGTCGCGCATCTCTGGCGCTGCCGGTCGGCGCGGACGGCCGGAGGCAGGCGAGGCAACGGCATGCGTACTGTTCATTCCCGACGCGCAAACCGTCCGGCTGCAGGACTTCATGCAGCTGGCACGGATAGCCTCGGGCATGCGACAGCTGCGGCTGGTTGCGATGTTCGGTGGCGCTATCCCGTTCGAACGCGACGCCCGGCTGCAATCAATGGGTGCGCAGCTGGCGCGCTGGGACCTCGACGCCGATGACGCCGGCACGGCCGCTGCCGGCAGCGATGCCCGCCCCGCACCACCGACATCCGCTTCACCACGCGAACCGGCCGGGCGACCGACATCCGCGCCACGCAGGGTGCGGCCCTGGCTTGCCGCCTCAGCGGCTGCCGTCGCGGCGGCAAGCGCCACCGCGGCTGTGCTGCTGGCAGTACAGCCGGTCGCCGATGGCGATGGCATGGCGGCCGGCGCGTCAGCGCCGTCGGCGCCGACGCTGACGCGCAGCGGCACCGTGCAGCTGGCCGGCGAGCCTCCTGCTGATTTCCGCCGTGCCGGGGCAACCGACGCCGCCGCGCACGGCGACGACAACAGCGCCCCCGGTGCGATCGAAAGCCCGGACACGATCAAGCCCGGCAATGCTGCCCACGACGCGCAGCCGGCAGATGACGGAGGCGTGCGATGAACTTCACCGCCGCGCCCGCCCTGTTCTTCCTGCTCGCCAGCCTCGCGCTGGTGGCGCTGCACTTCCCGCGGGGTGGCGAAGCGGGCACGGCCGAACGCTTCGGCTGGGCCGCCATCCTCACCGGGCTCGTGCATCCGCTGGCGGCATGGATCGTCGCCGCCTTCGGGCTGGACGGCGACGTCACCCCCTTTTTTGCATTCGATCTGCTCGGGTTCGCCTTGCTTTCCGGCGCAGTGACCGGCCGCGCGCCGGGAGGCAACGCCTTCTTTGGCGTCGCACCGCTGGCGGCCGTCACGCTTGCGATCAGCGTGCAGCAAGTTCCGCTGCACGGGCCGGGCGTCACCGGCCCGCTGCTGGCTTTCGTACTGCTGAGCGTGACGCTGGTCGCTGCCGCTGCGGACTCGGCGCGGCATGCGAAGCTCTTCCGGGAAGCCACGCGGCCGCTGAATGCGCTGGCGCTGCTGTGCGGCGGCGGCGCGCTGTTGCTGCTGGTCGCCGTACTGCTGCTGGCGTCCGCGCTCGCATCACCGCCAACACATGCAGCGCTGCTGGAGACCGCCGGCCTTCTGTGGCTGTTGTTCAAGCTGATGCTGGCCGCGAACCTGCTGCAGCTGTTTGCCGCGCGCCGCGGCGAAATGACGGACCGCTTGCAGCGCGCGCTGGTTCAGGCGGCGAATAATGCCGGCACCGACCTGCGCGTCGCTGCGCAGGCTTTCTACCAGCTGCCGGCGAAGGCGCTGGTGGCCGACGGCGACGGGCGCATCCTGTTCGCCACGGCCGACGCGCGCCGCCAGCTCGGCCATCCGAACCTCGCCGACCGCACGCTCGAGAGCCTGTTCGTCGCGGTGCAGCCGGCTGGCCACCAGCTGGTGCGCGGCCTTCTTGAGCGGCCAGATCATCAGGCACAGCTGATGCAGATTCGCATGACTCCGGTCGAATGCCAGGGCCTGCCCTACCACCTGCTGCAGCTTGAACCCCAGCCCTTCGATTTTGCCGGCGTGCGGCAGCTGCTGGTCGAATCACGCAGCGATGACGCGCACCATGCCAGCGGACTGCTCGACCAGAACTTCATGATCGCGGCGATGGCCGACGGCTGGTACCGGCTGATGGAGCCAGTCGACCGCTATGCGGGCGCTGGCGTGTTCTGGGACAAGCTGAGGATACTGTCGGCCAGCGACGGCGAAATTGCGCACCTTGAAAGCGCAATCGCCGGCACGGCGTCGGCCACCGGCTGGCTGATGATGCGCAACGGCGGCGGACTGTCGGTGTTGCTGCAGCGGCTGCTGACGCCTGAACAGAAGCCTTTCTATCGCGTCGAGCTGACACTGGTCGATGAGGCGCAGCATGCCGGGACCGGTGCGCCCTGCCCCAACGGCAACGGAGGATGGCGATGACGCTTCCATCGACGCCGATCGTGCTCGGCCGCCAGATCGAGCGCGCGCGCCGCGACCACAAGCTGTCGCCGTCCATCCTCGCCATGCTCGCGGGACTGACCGAGCAGCAGGTGCTGGCCATTGAACAGGGTGGCGACGATGGCTTCGTCAATGAAGCGCATCGGATCGACTGCGCGCGCCGCATCGCGGTGGCGCTCGGGCTGCCGCGAGAACATTTCCTGCAGGCCGAAGCCGAAGTCGCGGGCGACAGGCTGGCCGATGCACTGGCGCCGGACGGATCGCCGGGGGTGCCGCGAGAGCAATGGCAGCACCTGCCGCTGGCTGCGCTGGACGTGCTCGCATCGACCCGGTCATGCGAGCTGCCGCCGCCGCCGACCGAGCGACGCCGCAGCGGCTCACCGATGCTGGTGGCGCTACTGGTCTGCGTGGCGCTGTCACTGCTGATGCTGGGTCTGTCGTTGCTCGGCTGACCAAGAATCCGCGTTCCTGCGCAGCCACAGTCCGCTACAATTCCGGCCGATGACTACCCTGCCTTCCCTGCTGATCATCGACGACCATCCGATGATCCGCGTCGCGCTCGCCGATGCGCTGCGCACCCGTTTTCCCAAGCTGCGCGTCGAGACTTGCCCTGACGCCGAGTCTGGCGTCACGCTGCTGAAATCTGATCTGCGCCGTCGCAAGGACCATCCCTGGTGGGTGCTGATGGACCTTGGCCTGCCCGGACTCGCGGGCCCGGAGGCGATACGTACGGTAAAGGCGCTCGGCCCGGAGGTTCAGGTCATCACGATTTCCGGCAACGATGACGACGTGCAGGTCGGCGCCGCGATCGGTACCGGCTCGTCAGCCTTCATCAGCAAGGCCGCGCCGCTGGACCAGACCGTGACCATCGTCGCGCAGGCGATTGACGGCACACTGATTCCGGGTACCTGGCTGTCGGCGCATGGACTGGCCGACAGTTCGTCGCTGAACAAGATCGCGCTGACGGACCGGCAGGTGCAGGTGCTGGCGATGATCTGCCAGGGCAAGAGCAACCGCGAGATCGCCGACAGCCTCGGCATCAGCGAGATCACCGCCAAGACCCACGTGGGAGCCATCTTCCGCGAGTTGCAGGTGGCCAGCCGCACGCAGGCGGTGCTGGTGGCGCAGCGGTTGGGGTTGTTCAAGAACACGGGCTGACAGGCTCGCCGAACCTGGCGGCAACTCGCTTGTCGTCGCAGAGGGCCGCTTTCATTGGATGTCCGCCGGTCTTTTGCCGCGATTGGCAAAGGGTCGATCTGCCGCGCTTTATAGGAGGGCGGCTGCTGATGCTTCAGCCTTCACCGACCTCGCCGCCTCCACCTTCAGATCTTTATGCGCTTTGCCTTTATGTAGAGCTTCGCCCACTGCTCGCTGATCACCGCTGTCTGCCTGCTGAGAGAGAAAAAGGCACTTGAGCGCCGGGGTTCATGCATCAAGAATCCGGAATTTACGTCCAAACATTCCGGAATTTACGGAGACATGTTCCGAAGATTTCGGTGTGCCGATGTCACTCCTGCTGCGGTCCGACAATGGTTGGGCTTTTACCAGACGCAGCTATACGGCCCTCGTGCGCCGCCTCCGCAGCAAGAAATCGCACGACTGCCATTGGGCCAATCACCAGTGTCGGCCTACCAACTGCACATCTTCCAACTGCCCAGTGTGCATGTTAAAAAAAAACCGGCAGTCATCACGATTGCCGTCACTACCCTCTCCATACATGATGTACGGTGGGTACCCTTTCATATATTTTGGCTCTCCGAGCTCGCCACGTTCTGGCAAAGATTGCTCATTGATCTTTGGCACCTCAATCGTAAACCTTGTCGTGCCATCTGGATTAATCACGATCCATCGTTTCCAGTCTTTACTTGGATAAACCAATCCGGAATAGTCCGGGATCGGAACTGGACACTCCATACTTTCAAATGTTCGGCCTCGATAAGTCCATTTCGTCGCGACACGCTTACGTGCGCCGGTACGAGAAAAAAAATCACTGAGCCAAGCCACAATATCTTCTGTGACTGGATCAAAAGGCGAGGTGGCGCCATTGTCCCAAACCTCTACTGGGCCTTGAAATTTATCCATGATCAATACCCTCCGAGCTTTTGGGGCATAGACACCGGCCTTAAATAGTCGATCCTCTTTTCAGCCAAGGGAATGAGAAATTCAGCCTGCGTTGCTCCACCGCGCAAGTTTGTTGAAATGTCTTTCTGTGCTCCTGCAAACCCAATATTTGCGCTCAATGGTTTCTGAACCTCAAGTTCCACTACATAAAACGGACCGCTTGATGCAGGCTTAAATTGATTTGTGATGGCGGCGTTCTGTCGCATATCAGTAGCCACGGATTTTACGTCGTCAAAAGTAGCCCATCCACCCAGTTTTACGCCACCGAAATTACCAGACTGCATAGACTTTGTAATACTTGCGGCATCACTTTCATCTACGATCATTCTGACTTTCGTACCAGGTTGGATTGTTCCTTCAATTACAGGCGTACCTGCTGACCATGCGGGCTCCCAGCCCTGCGCCTTCATCGCCGCATTCACTTCCTCGGCCGAGCGAACTGACTTGACGGCGGCAGCAGTACCGAGCACACCCAAGCCTGCCGGACCTAATGCATCGCCCGCAGCAATTTCACCCCCGGAAATCACAATGCGATTGCATGCAACAGGATTCGCCAGACACCAGCTTAGCGCGGGTGGCACAGTCAGGGTAGCTGCTGCCCCAGCTGCAGCCACAGTTGCATTGGCAATGTTGCTCCTTACATCCGCATCCTTCTTTGCGCTCAACTGGACGTGCTGCTGTGTCGGTTGCGTGATTCCGTTCTTCCCATAGAATTCCAACACTTTCGGGTTGGACACTACTTCGGTAGCGTACATGACGGGGTTCGTTTTCTGGTTGGGCGTCGCGTAAAACATGTAGCCCGGTCCGCAGCTGGGACAATTGGGATCGGAGGAAAGCATTCCGTTGGCTTGACTCAGAAATTGCCTTGATTGCGCATCTTCGGTCCCCGCAGCACCGAACTGCACCTGCCTGAACGCTTGCTGCGCCAGCCTCCGTTCCGCTTCTTGCTCACTGATGCCTTGCTGCTGCGCGAAGCGCTTGGCATTGTCTTTGATCCATTTTGTTTCATCCGGATGCAGCTGCCGG